>Ga0181395_1000178_pt1 | contig 25427 bp, 15 predicted proteins | sample 18SPOviralmetaG_FD_130124 | JGI IMG/M metagenome (GOLD analysis project Ga0181395, IMG submission 130124) | Marine viral communities from the oligotrophic San Pedro Time Series (SPOT) site, San Pedro Channel, CA, USA - 18 SPOT_SRF_2010-12-16 | ecosystem: Environmental > Aquatic > Marine > Strait...
CCATCGTTAGCGACTGTTACTCCACTCCCATTAGCTGAAGTAGTACTTGTACCTCTTATCGCATTGACTGTTGGTGCAGAATAACTTCCATTTGTTATACTTGTAAATGCTTTTGATGTTGCAGTTGCACTAATACCCGTAGAGGTAGTACCATTAAATGCTACTGAGTATGAAGTATTTATTGATGAATTATCTGTCCAATTGACTGTGACTGTTTTAGTAGTGGATTTACCACTAATACTAATAGTTTGTCCACTAGCATTACCAAAAGTTAGTGTAGATGGACTCGTTGCACTACTCATACCTACTGAAGTAACAGATTGTGATGTAGAAATACTTGTTGCTGCTAATGGTGGTACATTTGCAAAATCATAATATTCTGATATTTGACCATCTGTAGCAACTCTTATAACATCACTATTAACACTACCATTTGAACCACCAATTTGATAAATCTTCATGTATTTGTTATTACCATTTGCTGGTGATGTTCCACCATCTGCTTGTAATACAAGTAAATCTTCACCTTGTACAGGTGTACCCGCACTAGCAGGAAATATTATAACATCATTATTTGCTGGAACACTACTATCATTATAAGCATCTTCAGCAGAATTATGTGCACCTGTGAATGTAGTTGTGTATGTACCACCTCTTGCAACATATAATGTGAGTGTTTCTGGTACTCTGACTGTGACTGTATCTAAATCTTCATAACCAGGGTCTGGGTCTTCTGCATTATTATTGTTATTAAATTTTGCTTGTAATGTTGCTTGATTTCCTTGACCAAGAGTACCAGTTATAATTCCTAAATTAACAACTAAATCATTTATACTGACTGGTGTGATATCTGAATCTACGATTGCACTATCCGAGACTGTTACTTCTCCATTATCATTAATGATTGTTTGTGTATTATATGCTACAATTCTAAAAGAAATAGTCATTGCAGTTCCATTATTACGATATCCTTGATAATTTATAGATGTTGGTGATATAGTGGTTAAATTCTTTTTCGTTGGATTAGGAAATGATGAACCACCAGTAATTTTTGGATAATGCTTAACCTGTATATTTGAAGTGCTTGTACAAGTAGTATCTGAATCATTCCCACCCTCAAGTGTAGTGATTAATTGAACTACACCAGTACCTGATGCACTTGAATTTGAACCAGCAACAAACTGAGCATTTTGTGTACTTGTATTATTTAAAGTTGCTCCACCTGGGTCTGTGGTTAAACTATATGCATAACTTACAATTGAAGCAGCATCTGTTTCATTTGATGGATTACCAAATGTAAAACTTGTACTCGTTGAATTATTTAATGAAGTTCTAACTATTTGATTGTTATTTGCAATCACATTTTTACTATTAGAACCGACAGGAAAAACAATATAATTTCTTGCTCCGTTAAATCCACTACTTTCATCTGAAGTACTTGGTCCACCATTATCATCAACATATGAATTATCATTTTGTGCTAATACTTTATAATAGAAATTTAATGTATCGTTTGAATCTGCAGTAATCGTAGTAGTTGCAGATGTTGGTGTGGCAATATGAGAATAACTACCACCCTCTGTTGTTGCTCGATAAACTTTATATTTTGCTGCATAAGTACTTGCACTCCAAGCTATTGCTTGGTCTCCACTATATCCACCTGCAGTAGTACTGAAGTTACCTGGGTCTGTTGGTGCTTTATCAATAACCACGATATCATATGTGGTACCAGTTCTTGCTTCTGGTAAGTGTTCACCAGTTGAATCTTCATCTCGTACAAACACATCATATAATCCTGTCTTAGTAACACCAACATCTGGTACATTATAATCAAATGATTGTGCAGTTGCAGTGTTTTTTGTATTGGTTAAATTTTGTCCAGCAGAATGAGATAAAGTATGTGAATTCAAATCATTTTCTTCACTCCCACCTGCAACAGATGCAAAACAAAGTACTATATCAGCCTTTGCCATATTAGTAGAAGTAAAATTAACACCGAGGTCACCTGATGCTCCTCTTCTAACTGATTGATTATCGGTGGTTAAACTCGTTAACGCTTGTTGTGATAAGACTGTAGTAGCAATAGTGACAGTAGCATCAGTAGATGTTGCTCCACCACCACTAACATTTACATCAAAATCATAATCTTGTGTATTTGAACCAAGACCAAAGGTACCAGTTAAAAATGATTGACTAGTACCACCACCTGTTTGTGATGTGAAATCTGATGGTGCACTCCAATTGTATTGAATAGTATCACCAACTGCGGTTGCAGTAAATGCTAATGAAGTTACACTAAAGCCTGTTGGTGTTAATCCACTCGAATAACTTCCAAATACATCTGCAGTAGTTTTACTATTATCCTCTACTAAACTTACAGTCGGTCTGACTGTTAAACTATCAGTTTGATTATTTGTTTGTGAATCATCTGCAGTTCCTGCAAAACTAATTGTATAAACACCATTTGCAGTACCTGGTGTTATGGATAAATTATTACCAAAACCACTTTGTGTAGTTCCATTAAAATTACTACTAATTGCCATACCAGCATTATAACCAGCAGCAAGAGTTGCAGAAAAAGTTTGAGCAGAACCATTCACATTGACTGTTTTATTTCCACTTGTTGAATAAGTTAATGTAGGAAGAATATAAATAGCAGAACCAGCAGTTATAGTTGCTGCACCACTTGTATAAAGTGCTTTAGGATATACTACTTCTCGTGAAGTACTATTTGTAGGACTTGAATGTGATAATGTAAATGCTTGTGATTCTGATTCTGCAACATACAAAGAACTTACTGATTTATCAGAACTACCACCTGAAGTAAAAGTAGAATTAGAATTACTTACTCCATATCCGATTCTCATTGTACCAGATACACCCCTTGATTCTGCACCAATTGTAACATTACTACCATGATTTACATTTTGTGGTGAACGAGATACACTTAAAATTTGACGATTATATCGTACATCTGCATTTGCAGTAACAGAACTAATAACATTTCTTGTACCGACAGGATTACCAAACAATTTCATATTAACTGATGCCACTCCAGGTGTGTTTGTTATTTCAAGAATATTCTCAGCATTATCTGGTGTTGAATCTGCAAGAGTGACTGTAAAATTACCACCATCTCCATTGGTTGTTGTAGTGGCACTCGTAAAAGAACTTGATGCTAATGTACCTGTACTGACACTTGGTGATGGTGTTAAATCACTAACTGAATCATCTGAATCATCTACAAATAATGTAGAGAATGATAAACTACCACCTGCTATTTGTCTACGATATGTAAATGCACTACTAAAGTTTGAATCAAATGCATTTGCAGAATCAACTAATTTTACCTTTAGTGATTCACCCTCTTCATCATTAATATCAAGTGTATTATCAAAAACATATTGACCAGATGAATTATCATTTTCAGTGCCAGTTACTCCACTATTACTACTACCACCAACTGCACTACCATCATTCTTAACGACTGTATATGTAAGTTGGCCATCACCACTATGTAAAGTATTTTCTGCAAACACACCAAGTGATTCTCCCTCTACGAGTATATTACCCGCACTTGATAATGTAGTGGATGTTGGTGAACCTTTATATAATATTATATTCTCAAAGTTACCTGGAAAGTTTGCAGTCCAAAAGTGACCAAGTTTATCCTCATTACCAGTCAAAACATCTCTATCTGTTGATTGGTTACTTGTACCATTTCCATCAAGGTCTCCAACTACAGATGCGTTTGTACCGAAACTATCAGAAAGGGTATCTAAACTTATATTAGTATCTGCTGCTGGTGTACCTGATGAATCTTGTTGATTATTGTAAACCGCAGATATTTTTATTTCACTGCCGCTACTCGGAAGAGCCATCTCTCAACTCCTGTACTTCGGATTTAAGTTCCTCTATTTGAGTTTGTTGTTCTTTAACTGCCTCCACTAATAATGCAACAACCTTATCATAGTGAACTACTTTAGCTGGTTTATCCGTAATTATATTATTGTGTTCACTTACAAATGGTTCCAAACCTTTAACACTCTCAACTTGTTGAGCAATAAATCCTATATCATGTCCTCTATCATTATAATCTTTTTTCCAATCAAACTCCACACCTCTTAATTGTTGTACTTTAAATAATGCACTTTCTATTGGATTGATGTTTTCTTTGAATTGTATATCAGAAATTGTAGCAGAGTAACCAACAACATCTGCCTTAGCGTGTAAGTTACCACTACTATCAATCAATGTCTTGATACTGGCCAGATGACCTACATGAAATTCTAGTCTACTATTATCATAACTCATCTCAGCAGAAGCACCAAGTCTATATCCATTTGTAGAACCAGTTCCTGCTCTTATATATCCATCAACTTTCATATTACCATCTGTTTCAATTAAAATGTTAGAAGTATTTGAAGTTGGACCTTCACCAATTCTAACCGTCGGTGTAGTTTCACCTCTTTCTCTAATAAAAATAGAACCAGTAACATGAGTTTCACCCAATATATCAATTGTCTTATCACCCTCAACATCAGTTCTAAAATAAGAGTTTGCTTCGTTTTCAAGTGTTGCATTACCAAGATTAATTGTTTGAAGTCCAGCAGGTGCTAACTGAGTTATTTTATTACTTGGTGAATGAGAAGCAGAACTAAATTCTACAGTCACATTAAGAATATCTGAATTGACTGTTATAGTTTTTGCTGGTGTTGGATTATATTGTTGTACAAATCCGTTGTTAGTACAACCAAAATCTGAAATTATCAAATAGTATCTATCATTACCATCAGCATTTATAGCAGTGTGGTCAACAGTCTTGGTTTTTGTTCTACTTATGACTGTAGTTACATCATCGAAAAATAATATTTGTTCAGAACTAAGGTTTTGAGATAAACTTAATTCAGCAATTTGTGTATGAGTACTACCACCATCATAGTGCATTAATTTTGCTGTACCACTAAAACTTGCACCAGCACCTGTCATATCAAAACTTGGTTGATTGTATTGTGATGTATTTATCTCTACTCGAAGTTTTACACTATATGTTGTACGATAAAGTTTACTATTTGTTAAATCTGCACCAGTTGCTCCGTATGCATTTGCAGTGCCTGAATTAGTAGCAGATGTCCAAGTATCACTATTACTTGAATCATATCTACCAACTAATGGATTACCAGAATAGTTTTGGGTTTGACCTTGACCTATATCGGTTGTGATTGTTGCTCTATTAGCACTACCACCACCTGTGTAGACATTACCACCCGCACTTAACACAACATCTGCAGAACTAAAGTCTGGTACAATCTCTGCTCTGAAACTACCAGATTGAATTCCGATACTTGATTCATCAGGTGTAGCATCAAATATTATAGCATTATCTGCAGTTCTTAATTGGTTTTCATCAATTTGCCAACCTTGTGCATCTGAACCAAAGAATCCACTTTCTGCACTAACATTTCCTCTGAACGATGCTGATACTGCAGTAAGGTTTCCTGCTGTGGTTACACTAAAGTTTCCAAAGTTCATTTCTAAACCAGCTGGTGTACCATCACTATGTTTATTAACATTTCTAATAAATTGTGAACCACTCATAAAGTTAAATTCACCACTACCACTTAACCATACACCCTCACTACCTGTCCAAGTACCACCTGGTATATTTTTCTCAGTACCTAATGATATAAATTGGTCTGCAGACGATGCAGTAAACTTATTTGCAACTAATTCTAATTTTTCTGATTTAATATCTAAATCACCCTCACTAACATCAAATCTTATAAGGTTCTTGGTATCACCAAATGCTAAGAAATCACCACCAGCATCCATGTAGATACCCTTGCTGGTTCCACTAACACTTGTGTTTGCACTTGCACCTAATGTGATTGTTCCATTATCATTTAATGTTGTGTTTCCACCAGTGATTGTTGAACCACCAATAGTCCAACCACCAATTGAACCTGCTCCTGCAGTTATCTCTCCTGACATTGTAATTGCACCAGCTGCAGTAATTGTCATATTTGTAGTGTTACTTGTACCGATTGTGACATTACCACTTGAATCAACTCTAAGTGCAGATTTATCTGTTGCACTCTGTCCAACTATCATGGTTGAACCAAAGTTTGCTAATGTTGTTCCATTATCTCTAACACTTAATCCACTACCATTTATTAATATGTTTTCTGCGGTAGTTGCACCGATTGTTGCTGTTGAACCAAAGTTTGCTAATTGAGTTGTTCCAGATTTGACTGTAACACCACTACTACTCATAGATATGTGGTTACTAGCCACATTACCAACTCTTGAAATAGCACCGAATGAAGCAAAGTTTGTATCCGTTCCACTACTATCTACAATTAAATCTAAAGATGTAGTACCCAATACCATACGAGATTTATCATTAGCATCTTCACCAATTGTTGCGGTTGCTCCATAACTTGCAAGTGTTGCACCACCAGCTGTTTTTAAATCCATTCCAGCACCAGTCAATACAACTTGTGTTTGCATTGATGATGAACCAGCTTGTAACGCATCTATATCACTATCTAATGAACCTGTCAATCCTTGAATATCTGTACCAGTGACAGTAATTGCTCCGTTAAATGTTGCATCACCACTTGAATCAAAGGTAATACCATTTGATACCGAACCGATTTGCATTGAACCAGGTTGGACTGTAATTTTGTTATTTGAATCATTACCGACTGTCAATACATCATCAACCATCGAGATTAAATCTACAGAACCTGATTTTAATTTTATAGAATTGGAACCAATAGAAACATGATTCAATGAAGTTTGTCCTATTGTGGTTGTTGCTCCATAATTAGCTAATGTTGTATTTCCTGCTGCATTCTTTAATGCCATTCCAGCCGAAGATAAAACAACTTGTGTTTGCATTGAAGATGAACCCTCTAATAATCCTGCAGTTTCTGCAGCTAATGAAGCAGATGTTTCGTTACCAGAACCACTAATTGTTGATGCATCTATTCCAGCTAAATCACCACTTAAAATATTAATAGTACCAGCAACGGTCAAAGTACTTCCATCGAATTGAACTTTGTTACCACCTGAATTTCCTAATAGGAATTTACCAGCACCATCTACAAAGAAACCTGTTCCACTATTGTATTGTATTGGTGGTGTTGCACCTAATGCAATACTACCACTTGAACCTGCGGCTGAATCTATATCAAGATGGTCTGTATCGAGTTTAAATGCTGGTGTTTTAATATCTAAAGTACTACCACCAAAATGTAAATAAGATGAACCATTGGTTGCAGTTCCAACTCTGAACTTACCTGTTCCATCCATGTAGAGACCTGTGTTAGCAGTTTCTGTAATATCTTTTGCAGAAGTACCTAATTTAATCGCACCACTATTTAGTGAACTACTAACAATTATTGTTCCTGCATCTAATCCAAATGTTTGTGATTTAATATCAAGGCCAGTACTATCTCTTCTTATATAATTTGCAATATCTTCTTGGAAGTTAAATAATCCACTACCACTTATAATAACCCCATTACTTGAAAAGTTTGTTGGTGGTGAATCACCCATAGAAATTCTTTGTACTCCACTATTAAATATAATATCACCCTTTGCGGTATTAAGGTTGAAATCCTCTGTACCGATTGCCATAGTACCACCATCTACACGAATAAAGTTTGTGGTATCACCTTGTACTCTAAAGGCTCCTCCATTATCCATGTAAACACCAGCACCACTTGTATCGGAATCACTTTGGATATCTCCGAGATAAAATCTTGTATTGTTAAGTGCTAATTTTGTACCTTGAAAATCAAATGTATTGGTTCTAATACTTACTTCACTATCATTGAATCTAAAGAAGTTATCTGAATCTGTAAATAAATCTAATTTTGCAACACCATTATCCGTACCAATTATTACACCACCCTCTGTACCACCAAATGTTTGAGATTTTACTTGGAAGAAATTATCATTAACATTACTTTGTAATGACATTGATGGTGATGCTTTTGTACCAAATAATATCTTAGATGCACCACCACTATTTCCTAACATTGTGATACCATACTGACCACCATCGAATCCTAAACTCATAGATGGTATCAAAGAGTTCACTTGGAAATCATCTGCATCAAGTAAAAATGCTCCTGTATTGATATCTACATTTGATGCAGTTATATTAATATCATCACTTGATATTGATAAGTTACCCGTACCACTATCAAATTTAATAAATTGGTCACTATCACCAACATAAAACTCTTGAGTTGCATTATTGTTAGCAATCCAAATACCAGCAGTAGTATCTGTGAAAGAATCTTTTACACTCTTTATAATACCCGTTGTAGCACTACCTGTTAATTGTAAATTCTTAGCATCATCAGAACCAATTCTTATTTTACCTGTCTGTGCAGATTGGTCTCCAATTAACTCAATGGTTCTTTGTCCCAATGACATAGATGCATGTAGTGAAGAAATTTGTACATCACCATCTCCCGCATCTAATTCGAATTTAGATGAAGTTATGTGTAATTGATTATCATCAAACTTAATTGCACTACTACCATCACCAACATGGAACTCTGCATCCGTATTGTTATTTGCTAACCAAAATCCCTCTGTTGTAGAAGCAGCAGATGTTTTACCACTTGCAATATATCCTTGTGTATCACTACCCTTGATTGTGATTTGTTTGTTTGCGGTTCCACCGACTGTAATACTTGCATCACTTCCATCTTTCTTAATTAATATATCATTATCAGCAAAGGACATAGATTTATTTTGAGATGAAATTTGTAAATCACCTGAACCAGCATCTACTTCCAATTTATCAGTACTGATTTCACCACTTGATGATACAAAGTTACCTGCAGAATCTCCTACTTTAAAATTACCATCAGTATACCAATAATTTACATCGTTAATATGAATACCATCATTAGTTCCACTTACATCTTTACCAATTGATACTTTTTGTGTATCACTTGTATCAACATGAAGTATACCAGTTATCGAACCAGTCGTTGCAGTAATCGCACCTTGTAGGAATACATTTTCTGTAAATAATCCAAAACCTGGATTTGTATTACCAAATAATAATCCACTACTTAATCCACTCAAATCTCCTAAACGAGCTTTTAATTCTACATCATAGATTGCAGAACCTGACCTCTCTACGATATCAATATATGGTGTGGTTGGGTCATTTGGATTTGCATTTAATCTTATGTAACCAGTCCCAATCTTACCTGTCGAAACTATTACTTGTGAACCACTATAAAATGTAGCAGTACTTGCTGTATCACCAAGAGAACCTGAATCTTGTCCTGTAGGTACAGAACCACTATATCCCCTTTGTACAAATAACTTACCACTAAAATCTGTTAAACTTGATGGGTTGTTAAGAGATGCACTCTCAATCAACATATACTCTGTAGAGAATCCTGTCGTATCTACTTTCTTTACAGATAAAACTTCGTTCTGTGAGAATCCACTTGCGTTATCAACCGACATCGTAGTATCGGTAGCAACAATAATACTACCTGATTTAATTGTTGTTGAGTTAGCAACATATAATTGTCCACCAACCGCGTTTACACTTTCTTTTTCAAATACAGTCGTGGACATTGTACCACGAATCTTTGCGTTTTCTACTTCTAAGAAACCACCATTTGCAGCAGTTAATCTAAATCCACTACCTGCAACATTACTTGCAAATCCAGCGGATTCAATCGTACCATCTTGGCGGATAATCATATTACCACCAGTCAACGCATCATTGGTGATTGTCCATCCTGCTATCTCATTTCCATCTCCACCGAGTTTTACAAGTTCGTTACTTGTACCTGTACCAGTACCATCAAATATTTTCATACCAAATGTATTTGTACCAGTCAATTCTCCAATTCTTACAACTTCATCATCTTGTAAATCAAATACACTTATTCTTGCAGTACTTGAATCAATATCTAATCTATCAGTATCAAGTTTGAAGTTTGGTGTTTTGATATCAAGACCATCATCAAATATCAAATAATCAGTAGCACTTTTTACAAACTCTGCTTGTGGATTATCAGCATCCATACCGATAATAATACCAGTGGTTCCACTACCCTCGTTTGCAAAACTACTCTTATTACCCATAGCGATAAATCCATCTGTACCATCACCTTTTATTGTAACTTGTCCTGCTGAACCAGAACTTAATCTGATTGCTCTATCACCTGATGATACTTGTAAATTACCACTATTTGCACTCAACTCAAATGATGTTGTTTTTATATCTACACCACCATCAAAAATAAAGTAATCAGTTGGTCCTGCAACAAATTCTGCTTGTGGATTGGTTGAATCCATACCAATGATAATACCATTCGTTCCACTACCCTCATTTGAGAAACTACTCTTACCACCTAATGCAAGGAAGTTATCAGTATTACCACCTTGTAATATGACAGGATTAGAAGTACCAAGTGTTATTCTTGAATCTCCACCATCAAGTATGATATTACCCTCACCTAAACTCATGGATGCTTGAGTGGAACTAACTTCTATATTAGTTGCATCTAATTCAAATAATCGTGTTGCTATATCTACATCAGTATCAAATTTAAAATGTCCAACACTTCCTACAAAACTAACTCGTGGTCTTGAGACAGTACTTACATACCCAAGAAATATACCTGTGTTTTCAAATCCTGCTGTAGATTGTCCAATACTTAAGAAAGGATTTGTATTCTTACCACTTGCCAACCATTGTTTATTTGTACCTAATGACATAGATGCCTCAGTAGAAGATAATTCAAATCCACTTGAAGTAACATTTAATTCCGTAACATTAATATCTACATCAGTACCTGTGATACTGAATGAACCACCATCAAATTTTACATGACCATCATCATCACCAAACCTAAAATTACCATCTCCATCAATGAATACACCACTACCACCACTTAATGATAAAGTTTGTGCACTTGAACCTATTGCTAATTTAGGTGTACCTGTACCTGCTAAAATAATTCTACCATATGGATTAGCATTATTGTGTCCTAAACTCATACTTGCTTGAGTAGTAGATACTTGAATCGTAGATGATGATACTTCTAATTTTTCTGATGCTATTTCAAAATTACCACCATCAAATTTTAAGAAGTTAGAAGCATTACCAACATGAAACTCTGGGTCTGTGTTGTTATTTGCTAACCAAAATCCAGCAGTGGCTGATGTAGCAGATGTTTTTCCTGTCGCAATATACCCTTGTGTTGATGAACCTACAAGTTCTATTGATTTTGTAGAACCTGATACACCAACATGAATCATACTATTTCCACCATCGAGTATAATGTTACCCTCACCCAATGACATACTTGCTTTTGTAGAACTAATTTCTATATTATCTGCATCTAACTCTAATGAACCTACTTGGACTGTAAAGTTCGTACCATCAAATTGTAATCTATCTCCACTTCCACTACCAATCAACATCTTACCAGTACCATCAAAGAATACACCATCACCACTATTGTATGCAACAGGTGGTACTGCACCGAGTGCGATGATACCATCATTGGTTGCAGATGACATAGATAAGTGTGGTGTTAATAATTCAAATGCTTCTGATTTGATTGTAAAGTTACCACCATCAACTCTAAGTAAATTTTTTGTATCACCAACAACATTGAATGCACCACCACCATCTAAGTAGATACCAGTCGTGTTATCGGTTGGTGAGTTTGGTCCACCACCTGAACCTAACCTTATAGTACCAGTTCCACTATCTCCAGCACTATTCATAATAAGTGAACTAGCATCTAAATCAAATGTTTGTGTAGCCATAGAGATAGAAGTTCCATCCATCTTAAAGAAATTATTTGCATCTCCTCTTACTAAGAAATCACCTGTACCATCCATGTAGATACCTTGATTAGTACCATTTACATTTATGTTTGGTGTACTACCCATTGCAATCTTACCACTTCCTGCAGATGACATAGAGACTGTAGGTGTTGCTAAATCAAATGTACTTGATTTTATAGAAAATGTAGCACCACTTTTTCTTAAGAAATTATCAGCATCGGTTTGTAAATTAAATTCACCACTACCACTTAAGAAAATACCTGCTGCAGTCATACTTGGTGAAGCACCGAGTTTTATACTACCACCATTATCTGTAGATAAATCGAGTGTTGTTGTATCAATATTTAAATCTTGTGTTGTAATTTCAAATCCATTTTCACCATTCTTAATAAAGTTATTAGCATCTACTCTTAAATTAAACTCACCACTTCCTGTCAAGAATATACCATTTGAATTTAGATTTGTTGGTATGGTTGTACCAAGTGCAATCACACCTGTGTTTGAACTTATCTTAACTTGTTCATTAGGGTCTGTAATACTTGTTGGGTCTATCACCCATCCAGCAATACTTGCAGATTTGAATGATGCAAAACCCTTTGATGAAATAGATGATGATGCATTTGCTTCTGTTGCAGGTGAACCATTAATTGTAGCAGGTGTTAATATAGAATTAGCAGAGACTGTACCAAGTATTGAAACATCCTCTGATATTGTTCCACCCTCTAATAAAAATTGACTACCTGTTACACTACCATCTTGTTTAACATTAAAGTTTGATGTACTGATAAACATATACTTAGAATCATCAACTCCACCAACTGCAGGTGAACCACTAATGAATATATCCTTACTACTGAACGAGTGTGAATCCGTTGTGAAACCACCAATCAAACCAGCAGATGCTGTAATCGTACCTATAAACTCTGCTCCACTAGCAATCAAGATACCTTGTTTATCCACCATGAAGTTTGGACCCATTTTGATATAGTACTCTGTACCTGCTGGGTCTGAACTTTCACTTGGTGTAAAATCTATATAATATTCATCTCTTAATTGATGAAGTGCTGCAGATGTATCTGAACCAGGTCCTTGGTCTGTTTTGAATATAGAAGAATTGGTTGCGTTCAATGTGATATTACTACCACTAATCTTACCATCTATGATTTGGAAATCTCCAAGATTACCAGCCTCTGCAGTAATCGTACCACTCATGGTTACATCACCAGTTGGTGTTAAGTGAAAGTTACTTGAACTAATCTCTATATTACCACCACTACCACTTACGAATTGTGAATCACTACCTAAAAAGAATGTATCGGTTTGAACTTCAAAAATACTTGGTTGAGTTCTGAATCTCATGAACTTAGGTGTTGAACCACCACCATCAACAATTTCTAATCCTACACCACCATTATATTCAAAACCACTTACCTCTGATGCTGATATCCTAGCATTAATCGAACCACTATATATCATAAACCCACCGAGATTATTATCTATAGAATGTTGAAATCCTCTATATCCAACACTTCGTAGATATGCTGGATTCACACCAAACATCTCCATAGATTCTCCGATTAACATTGAACCAGAGAATGTTGCATCTAATCCATCTGCAATAACTTGAGCAGGACCAACAAAAGGTACTTTCTCTTTTATCGAAAATGTTTCTGCAAGGTTGTTATTTACATCATAGAACTCTACTAAGAAATCGTAATTATCAGGTCGTTTTGGTAATGGATAAGGTAATGGAATTATACATTCAAAATAATCTGGATTAAAGTTTGTTTCACTATATGGGCGTAGAACTACATCACTTATGATTACTCTACCTTTCTTTAATTTAAACCTTACCTTTGTTCTCGGATTACCTGTCTGAGAACTTATGAATGTACTGAATACACTTGGAATCTCTCCCTCTAAAACACCTTGAAAATCATCGACATTTATCTTACCAAGTGTTATGTATCTATCTACATCACCAGTCGTTGTTGATGCTCTTGTAGATATTTGAACTTCACATTCAAAGTTTGTTTCATCATTACCCTCTTTATCTTCTGCTAATTCTTTATAAAAATATGAATTAAATTGTAATGTGTATGGTACATTTGGTTCTAAAGCAAAACTACCTGATGTAGTGAATGTTGAATCGAAACCATCTCTATAATTAGAACCACTAATCTGTATACCATCAATTAATTTACTATCATCTCTCGTAACAATAGTGTTTGAACCACTTACCCAATGTTCTTCAAATACTTCTTTCTTATGAAAGTATCCAATGTTTACAAAACCAGTTTCACTAAATGGGTCAACTAATAATTGTGGTGATTCAATTGGACCTTCCCACATTGGTTCGAAATCACCAAGAGAACCCTCTGATTTTGCATATACTTTTGCTTTAAATACATCACCACTAAATGTTCTTAGGTTTGCTGTAGTAACTTTTGCAAATGACCTAAAGTGAGTATCAGATAAACTTGCGGTAGGTTGTGGTGTGTAAGACATCGTAACTTCTGATGTACCACTTCCATCGACAGGGTCTGATAATATTTGTGCAGGAATTTGTTCACCAGTGTTCTTATCTGTAATTAAGAAATCATCTTCTGGTACCATCGTAGAATTATTATTAACTTTCTTAATATTTGTTACATAGGATGTTGGTATATCAAATTTATCTGATGGAAATTTTGTTTCATCCACCTTTGGATTTTTAATAGTTAATGATGAACCTACAAATGCACTTGATACCGCACCTGAATCATTTTCTACACCACCCTCTATATCATTTACCTCTATAGTAAATCTATCTACCTCTGGTGATGCTCTTCTTACTAATCTACCACGAGAACGAAAACTTTGGTTTTGAAATGGATTAATTTTTGCTTTTTTACTATTCTTAAATTTTTCTATTTGTTGTCCAAGTAAATCTATATCTTTTGCAGATATTGCTGGATATCCCGCATCGACAGGAACTATATCAGCAGGTGGTGGTGGTAAATCAGGTGCAGGATTTACACCAATACTACCACTCAAGGTTACTGGTGTTACATCACCAAGTGGAAGAATAAAAGGTTTTACAATTTCACTAACAGAGACTGCTGGTTGTTTGTAGAAAAATATTGGTTGTTCATTTGGTATGGTAGGATTAATAAAAATAGGTCTTGAGTATCTTACATTATATACTCCTTGAAACTCTTCTGGTACATCAACCGAATTAAAAGCTTGCATTTGTTCTACAAACTCTTCTGGTACATTTCCAGCACCAAATGCTCCAAAAGATGTTGGGTCAAATATATTACCTGTTACTTCATCTTGATTTGCTTCTTGTCCACCAAAACTTTTGTAATTAGTTTTCAATTCACCAACGAGATACATCACACCATCTCCAGGCACAACATCATCGTATATCTCTATGGATACTCTTCTTGCTTGTCCCTCAAGGTAATTGGGTACAGGTTCTGTATAGATAGTGTTTCCACCCGCATCCAATATTTCCATTTTAAGTTCAACATTGTTTTTTAAGAATGGTGAACCTGCTATTAGAAATGATGATTTACCTTGTGGTAATGCGGTAGGGAAATCGAATACTTGGAAAAATCTTGACGATAAGCCAGATTCTTCTTCTAATATATCTATATCCTTTAACCCTTGAAACTTATTTATTCTTTTTAATATTGCCATATAGTGAAATTACTCCATAAAAGGATTCTAATATAAATATCAAAATTTGAAATTTATCTATTTATTTATATGTATAGAGTGTGTATAAAGTGAGTAGAAATATGAAAAAAAGATATAACTTTACCTTAGACGAGGATACTATGGCTTGGATAAAGGTTCATTGTAAAGATAACCGAACTAATTGTTCGGCATTTATAAATCAGTTATTGTTGAGAGTGAAACAGAGTAACACTAAAAGTAAAATGTCATCAATCTCTACTAAACTTAACTGATGAACTTCCCCCTACCTTTTTAATCTCTAATAAGGTATCAACAAAATCTCTCATTGTTTCAATGTGTGAAACAACTAATGAGAATTGGAACTCTGATTTCAGATATTGGAATAGTTGTGCAACTGAGTTCAGATTATCTGAATCCATTGTACCCCATCCCTCATCAATAGCAAGGAAGTTAGTTCTTGGTAGGTTACTTACATTCATTAAACCAACTCTTATTGCAAGAGAACTAATGAATCGTTCCATACCACTTGATAATTCTAAGGGCCATACTCTATCGTCATCATAAACAATATGTGTATCGATTTGTTTACCATCCATATTAAACACAATGCTAAAATCAACAATCTGTGCTAATATATCATTTACTGCTCCCTCAACAGTCGGAAGTGATTTACTAATGAGGTCATATGGTACACCATCTCGTTTGATGGCCTCTAATAAGAATTGATATGCTTGATGTGAATCTTCAAGTTCTTCTACCTTATCAATGTTATCATTGATTTGGTTTTCTCTTGTTTTTAGAACTTGTATCTCACCATGTAATTTTGTTAGTTTTTGAGAAACGATATCTATCTGATAATCTAATTCATCTTGACTTGTTGATAGTTTATCAATCTCTATTTCTACTTGTGAATTGAACAATACATTTTGTTCTTGTGATTTTGCTCTTTCCATATCACTTGTAATAAGATTAAATTGTGTAGTGATATTCTTTTGTTTTTCTTTTGTGATGTTTATATTAGATATGATGTTATCTTGATATCTTTGTTTTTCATTTAAGTTATCTTGTAATTCATCTAAATCTTTTTTGAATGCACGAACCTTGAACATTGTTTGGATTTCATCTTCCATTTTTTGTTTCTTCTGAACATACTCTTGTGCAAGTGTTTTATCTTTATCAAGATTTTCTTTTGTTTGAATAGCATCTAAAGTGAATGGATTACTCATACAATGTTCACAATCTTCATCCCAAGTTAAATTACCAAGTTTATCAATTTTATCTAATTTACTACGAACTTCTATCTTTAACTTATCTAATTCAATTTGAAATAAGTCTCGTTCTTCTTCAAGTTTTTCTAACTTGTAATAATTCTCTTCAACCCCATCTTGTCTATAGATAACTATTTTATTCTCTATCTCTTGAACTGCTCTTTCATAATCAAATTGTTCTGTTTCATATTCTGAAAGTTTTTCCTTGACATTGTCTGATAATTGTGTTAATTTAGAGTGTTGTTCTTGGAGGTCTTCTATACTTTTCAAACTATTATCAACTGGTTTCAATCTCTTAGTTTGTTTATGTATAGTACTTTGTACATCCTTGATTTGTTGTTTCAATCCATCTTCATCTTTTTTAAAATCTTTTTCTTTACCCTCAAGTAAAATCAAGTCATCAGTTATACTTGCTAATTGTTTATCATAATCAGCTTTTTTGAAATCATTCAATAGTGTATTTACTTCTCTGATATCATCTGATGCTTGTTGGTATAATGTATCAAATACTTTCAATCCCATAAACTGAGATAATAACTCTTTTCGTTCTTTCTGTGTTTTATCAATAAAGACTGTATTATTGTTTTGTGAACTCATACTTGTTAAAACAAAATCATCAAAGTTACCAATAACCTTTTTGATATTATTTTGTGTAGTTCTTCTCTGGTCTCCATTTAAACTAACTTTATCACCTGTATCATCAATACACCAAAAATCAATATCTACTTTTACATGTCCACTACGAAGATTCTTTTTACCTTTCTTCTCAATGAAATAATCTACTCCATCTATTTCAAAGTTTACTTTACAATGTAGATTTGTTTTAGCCTTGTTGATAATGTTATCTGCACGATATGTACGAGAACTCACATCAAATAAATTAAAACATAAAGCATCTAATAAAGCAGATTTACCACTTGCATTAGGAGCAAACAATCCAATCATACCATTTAATCTTGTAAAATCTACTACATTGTCTTCACCATAACTAAATAGATTACTGAACTCAAATCGTTTTAACTTCCAATGTACATTTCTTTGGATATCAGCTTCTGGTATAACACTATTTAAATCTTTTAGGATATCTTTAATTTTAATCATGGTTTCTTCTTGAACAACATAATTATCATTTAAATAGTTTGATACTAAATTGTATTGATAATCAACATTATATACATCACCAATGTTTATCTTATTATCACGAATTTTATCTGTACTTAATCCATCTACTTTTGTAATAACACTTTCTTGAATCTTTGCTTTCTTCTGTAATTCTGCCATCAACTTTTTCAATTGTGATGGTTTTGTATTACTTACACGTACACGAACTCTTGGTTTTGCTGGGAAATCTGGTAGTTCAGGTAACTTACCATTATCAATATTAATTGTGTAATAACCATATTCATTTGGAATCTCAATGTACTCTGATTTAAGAGTTTCCATATCCCATAACAAATAACCTTTACCAATATCTTCACCATGATTCTGTTGAACTAATGAACCACAATATGCAATCCTTTCATCTTTATCAAGGAATTGTCTTTTATGGATATCACCAAGTAATCCTAAATCATATCCATCAAACATACTCATCTTCACTTTAGATGGTAACTTGAATCCTAAATCAGTTTCACTTCTATCGACTGTTCCATGAAACAATACAATTTTCTTTCTATCACCCTCGATATCTTTTGCTTTAATATAATCTTCTTCTTCATCCCAAACATCCCACACTACTAAATCAGTATCACCACAAGTGTATACACCTGTTCTCTTTAGGTAATGTAAGTTTGGATGATTTAGGTTTTCTACGATTGGTGTTAAACAATCCATTCTATTTAGATTATTTAAATTACAATCATGATTACCTGCGATAATAACTAATGGACAAATGTCTGCTAAGTTTTTAAATAAACGAGATAACTGGTCGATAAGTTCTGGTGACATTTCTGTTTTAGAATGTGCAATATCACCACCGATGTACGATATGGCATTCTTAGGATTCTTCTTTACTTCTTTGTAAAGTCCCTCGAATACTTGTTCATATTCTCTGTGTCGTTTAAGGTTTCGGATTTGAATATCACTAATGTGATGGATGTGTTTTAGTTTCCTGAATGGAACCTTAATTTTGTCTTGAATCAAGTAAACTCCTTGAGTATTTTTTTCACTTTTGCTAATTGTTTTTTATTCACAATAATATCCCATGCAAATGTTTCGCCGTCTCTATAATAATAAGTATCATTTTTTAAACTCAAAAAAGACTTTATTTTTGTGTAGACTTCTTCATTACGAATATGCACTTTATGATATCCCTCTCCAATTTCCCATGTATCAAATGTTACCATAGATTTTCATCCTCATTAATTCCTTAAAATCAACATTAACTGATGTTGACAATTGATTCACCATGTTGTGATAACCAAGTTCACTTGGGTCGGAACCTTTGAGTTTTACGAAACTAACTTTAATTCCGTTTCTCAAGAACTCTTCTATCATTTTCACCGATGAAGCAAATGCATCATCATCTAATGAAATAATTATATGAGAGACTTGCTTTTCGACTATTTTACGAGCTAAGTTAGGTAATATAGTTTTACCGAACAAAGGTATACTATTGTTTTTTATGGCCATAGCATCGAACACCCCCTCACAAAGAATTATCGGTTCATCCCAATTTACATATAGGTCAAATCCGATGATATCTTTTTGAACGGGTGGATTCTTATACTTCATGCCACCTTTATAAAAATCTCTACCTACAAAGTAATTCAACTTACCATCTGAATCATAACTTGGTATAATGATTCTATTCTGATATTGTCCATTCAAACAATAGTGTAGGTTATATCTAATGATATCACTCATATCTAATCCTCTTTCCATGACGAACTTTAGAGCGTGTAACTTCTGAAGTGAATCACCACCATTCCATAATGGTTTAGCTTCCTTTGGAAGATTTAGTATGACAGGTTTATCATCTTTTTTATTTGATGAGTAGTAAGTAGTACCAACTGCATCACTCATCTCTTTAAAGAGTTCTCGTGGTGCACCAACTTGTTTTAGTAATTGGAAGTGATTATGTCCACCTTGATTACTTACCCAACAATGCCATTTACCTGTTTGAATGTTTACTTGTAGTTTAGGTTTGTGATGTGATACAAAAGGACTCCAATACATATACTCATTGGTTTTCTTAAGAGATTGCCCTTTTGATTTTAATGCTTTATCTAATATGTTTATAACTAATTGATTCATTTGTTGTAATCTTTATTATTATAATTATCCTTTTGATTTTCCAAACACCATTTTTTCTGTAACTCTTTTAATTTGGTGTTACCATACTCTGTAAACTCACGATTCTTATCAAATACTTTATCATCACCTATCATAGCTTTTAATATCATAATATTATCAATACTTGTTACGAAAGTATCATCGTATACTCTACCATCTTCTGATGTGGTTATTACACTCATTTAATAAGTTCTACAAATTCCTTAAATTCTATTACTGCGTAGGTCTTCGACCTGTTTCTTTTAAACACCACAACGGGTGTTCCTTTATGTGAGTATTCCTCTGCTTGTTCTAAGGCACTCCATATGTTTAGTTTTTCGTGGTTTTTACATTCGAATGAATATGGTATAAGTTTACGGGCTGCAGGTGATAACTGAATATCCTCTCCACTCTCTCCCATAGTAGTGGATTTAATATCATCTGGTTCTAATTGTTCTGTGAATGTTTCGAGAAGAATATCTCTTACTGAATTCTGTAATCTCTTTCCTTTGTTCTTTGCTGAACGAGTTTTCATATTGAAACCTAAATTAAGTTAGTTAAAGCTTTATTATTATTAAGTTATTAATTATTATTATTAAGCTTTTAGTTATTAATAAATATATTATAAATCCCTCAGAATGTAATTTTTAATTTTTAATTGGCAGTCTTTTCTCAGAGAAAAATAAGGTTGGATTTTTCTTTGAAACCTTTAATAATGAATTCATAACTATAGTTAATAATATATATGGCACTCGGCTGCTAAAATTAGAATTTATTTTTCCATTTTTTAGAATATTCTTGTTTTGCCCAATTCTCAGCTTTTCTTTCCCACTTATTTGCCCAATATCTATCTTTACCATCTAAATCAGCCATGTTAGAAGCCTGTGAATATTTTTTCATAAACTTTCTTCTACCCATTTTGTATATTTGTTTAGCATGATGAATCTCATGTAAGATAGTAATGATAAATTCAGAAACCTTTGGATAGTATTTGTTTAGATAGATGGTATCAGTATCCCAATTATAACCACCCTCATCTTTACCATAAGTACCGAACTTTACTTTAGATTTTAAGTTATAGTATTTAACTAACTCAGAAGCTACAAATAGTAAATCAGTTCTTTCTTGTAATAGATAAATTTCTTTTAGAGTTGTCATTTCTTCATACTCTGAGCAAGGAACTTAGCAACTTTCTTTCCATATACTTTATCAGATGGATAGTGTGCCTTTGCAACAATTCTACTATGTGCAATATCTTCCCCTACTTGTTTATATTCATCTCCATGTGTTGGGTCTATACTAGCTAAGTACTCACCAATCAAATATCCTTGTATTGCATGTCCACTTGGATAACTTGGTGTTTTCATACTATCTAATTCAGTACCATTTAAATCAATATTATAAAACTCTGCAACTTGAAATGGTCTTGGACGATTATAATGATATTTCAGAGACATAATAAACTTACCACTTTCTTTTATGATTCTCCCAAGTATTTCGTTTGATACACTAAGTTCGTGTTTTTCAATTAATGGTATAAATGCTTCTTTAACATCATCACCATATTTAACAAACTCTTCATTAGGTTTTATTTTTGCTAATTCCTTAACCTCTTTTAATGTAAGGTTAGAATCATTCTCAGGTGGGGATTTTTTTGGCACCATTAAGTTTTCATCAAAAAGAGAAGTTTTCATTTTCATTCTCTTCTTATGTTTCTCTTTAACTTCTTCATTGGTCTTGTAATATCCCATTGTACGAAGTTCTAATAACTCTTTTAATTTAATCATTTTTTTCTCTTCTTCTTACCCCAACTTAGTGGGTTTATGTTAAACTCTTTTTCATAGAACTTAATCTGTTCTTCAAGAGCTAGCCGTTTCTGTGATTCTTCTTGTTCGTGTTTTGCTAACAAATCTTCTATATGAGTATCTGCCTCAACAAATTTATCTTCTAACTCGATTATTCTCATCTCTATTCTGTAATAAGAATAAACTATCATTGCACACAGAGATATGATTTGTACCAACCATTTTAAATTTAAACTGACAACCATATTATCGCCTATGACGGTTCCTTTATATGACCGGGCAGTATCTTCTTTTGATATTGCCATAATAATCTCCTATTATCTATATCGTGGTGTTTGATTAGTAGGTTGTTTTGCTTTCCACTTCTTATGTTGGTTAGCAGTACGACCTTCTTTTTTCCACTTTTCGTTTAGCTTCTGTCTTTTTTGCTTTCGCTGTTTTGCTCCACTATTTGGCATCTTATCTCCAATCCCATATTTTTAACATATTATACGATACACCAAATCCAATTACTGGTTCTGTTAATCCTGTCTTAGAATCATATATTATCCCAGCAAAAGGACCAACACTTATCTGATTTCTCGGTGGTTTTAATTTTAGGGGACTTCCTTGTCTACCACTAATTCTCACACCTTGAAATAAAGTATCTGGTACAACTGCATAATATTCACCTTTTATTTCACCTTGCTCTATGTAAGGTAAACCCATTTGTAAACTTCCATCTAATCCGAGTTCAGTTTCACTATCGGTTAATATCCCATCCTTTATTAAATATCCAGTCCTACCGAAAATTCTTAAATAATTTCCTTGTACACCGAACTCTTTTTCGAATGGTATTACCCCACTGGCATCACCTACTTTAACCTCTTGGGTCTGTGTAGGTAACTCATTAATAAGTATCTTGATACTATCAATTTCCGTTTCTAATATCTCTAACTTCTTCTTTAACGAATAGTTCTCAATACCACGAGTTTTATCATGTGTATGTAAATCAAGTAATAAATTTTCATTCTGTTTTGTTAATGTATTGACTGTATCATTTAACTCAACAATTAACTTATCCTGTCTAGCAGAATCTTCTCTCAAGAAATCCATTTCTTCTTGAGCGTAATAATAACGAATACCCACAATACATAGAATGAAGAGAATGTTTAGGAATCCACCTAATACCCACTCTCTTCTTTTTTGTGGCCAATCTTTTAATAGCATATTAACTCCTATTCAACACTATTTACAGCATCATTGATGGCTTTTCTAATTGCACCACCCAACTCAGTATTTCCAAAGTCTGCTTCTTCTTCGATTTGTAATCCAGTAGCAGTTACATTAGTTTCTATCTCACCAGTCCCACGAAATATTTTCTGTGTTCCCTCAAGATTATTGACTAAATTAACATGAAGATTAACTTGTGTTTTTTGATTTCTTCTGTTAAATAATCCAATAATACTAAATGCTTCATTTGGTTTACCAATATAAAGTACTTCTACATTAGCAGTAAAATCTGCATTATCATCTTCAACTAAACGATACCTTGTATTTTGAAATGATTCCTCAACTAATTGTTTAATACCCATAGTAACTCTACTATCAGCAACACCAATTGATTCATCGGTTTTTACGAATTGTGATACTTTCAATGTAGGCCAATCGAGGTCTTCACCAACAACAACTGGCTTTGGTAAATCTTGTGAAAAACCAAATCCCATCATTAACAATATCATAATCAGTTTTTTCATTTTCTTCTCCTTAAAAGTAAGTCCCAAATAGTATACTGAAAGATTTTCCTCTTTCACCATAGTCATTCACGACCGTGTTAAATCCAAAACTCACACCTACATTAAAGGTGAATGCCTGTCCTAATTTCCAGTCTGCGGAAATAGTTGGAAAGAACATAATTGGACTTCTCAGTAATAAATATTGAGAATCTCGATTTAATCCACCATAATATCTAAGTAATGTGTAAGATGTATAGTTTGCAAATGTAAACTTAATCATCTTTAAATCAATTGGAATCACCATACCATGTAATACTGAAAGGTTTCCAAATGTATTATCACTTACACTTCCAAAACTTGTGGTTAGTACAATAACTTCTGATTGTGGTTTAATCAGAGATTTTGCATAAGAGGTAGATACTAACCAATCCCACCCCTCAAATGTTTCAAATGCTACACCCGTACCACTTATCACTTGATTCTGCTTCTTCGAAATAAAGTTAATACCTTGTCCGTAAGTACCACTAAATCGTGTGAAGTCATCGGTGAACGAGAAATTACCATCGTACCTACTCTTACCATCAAATGATGTTCTTGTGTACACACTATTAAATGTGGTAACCCAACTACTATCCACACTTGGTGAACTTTTTATAGCATAATTTACTTGTGATGGTTGGTTACTTATATCACCTTTACTGAATTGTTCTGTAGCATTTTGTGCAAGTGCACTCGCCAAAATCTCTTCAGCAACTCTTACTGCACAAGGAAATAAATCTTCGAAATCATTATATACATTTTCTGCCCAACTTTCTAAATCACCATTGAGAACCTCTTCTAATGTAAAAAATCTTGATTTGTTATAGTAGGAAACATAGAATCCATTTCCATCTTGTTGTACCTTGTAGTTATTTCTGACAATCGTCTGATTACAAGGGTCAACATAATTATAAAAAAAACCTTGTGCAGAGAGTAAACTACAGAATAATCCTATAACTATTAATACTCTCTGCCACATTCATTCTACCAACCTCTACGGTCTATTGCTTTAATTACATTTACAACCGCAGTTTCCATTGCCTTATTTGAGGCGGAACTTAAAGAACTCTGATTCCATTCCATATTTGGATTTTTTAGGAATCCTTGACCTATTGTGGAAGCTCTTCCTTGACCACTACCAACTACATATTGTGTATTCTCATTATTGATTATTTTAACTTGAATACCAACAATAGTTTCGTTCATTGTTTGAACTTTTCCACTCTTGATATTTTCTTCTAAGTTAACAGCAAAATCATAAATAGTTACATACGCAGTATATTTGGTTTTCTCTATTTTTGCTTCGTTGGCTTTTAAATCGTTGATGATAGATAATTGTACATCTCTATCTCCCTCAACGAGATTAAATCTACCAATGTAAGAAATAACATTTGCAAGTTCTTGGTTTAACCCAAATGCAACTCGTTTATTTCCAAGTTCTGGATATTGTTCTTCAAGTTCTTTATTGAATTTAACATCCAAAATCTTTAGATTATCAACTTTAGTTATTTCAATTTCATCTAATGATTTCTGTTTCTCATACTCACCAACATATTGTTCCGTTGATACTGATGCAGCACATCCCATAAAAACCATTAACGATAATAGTAATAGTTTTTTCATTACTTTCTCCAATTATCAGATGGTTTTTTACCCCATCCATTTTTTTTATACTTGTGTTCATCTTTTGCCATTTCATATCCAATAACATAAGATGTTACACCCACAACAAAAAGAGTAACTATTCTCTTTTGTTTCTTCTTTTTCATTTGATGTTTCTTTAGATGATA
>Ga0181395_1000187_pt1 | contig 25021 bp, 15 predicted proteins | sample 18SPOviralmetaG_FD_130124 | JGI IMG/M metagenome (GOLD analysis project Ga0181395, IMG submission 130124) | Marine viral communities from the oligotrophic San Pedro Time Series (SPOT) site, San Pedro Channel, CA, USA - 18 SPOT_SRF_2010-12-16 | ecosystem: Environmental > Aquatic > Marine > Strait...
AGAAAGATGCTCGTTTTATTGAATTGTTTGAAAGTTTCACTATATTTGATTTAACTAACACAACACAAACATCATTTGTTGAAGGAAGTATTATCACAACCGATGATTTAGTTGAAAAACTGAATACTGATTTACAAACCACTATTACTTATATTGAAGATGTTGATGCCAATGGTGATATGGTTTCATACTTAGAATTTAATGATATTACTGGAGCTAATACTATGGATCTTACAGGTATTCCACTTTCCATATTTGATGAAACTCATTTACCAGGTCAATTAACTGGACCAAGAGACCAACCTAGAAATGTTACTTTGACTGCATCTGAAAATAAACTATATTTCAAGTATTTGACACTACCTAATGAGATGACTATTATTAGTGGTGATGCTAGTGCATTATTTAACTATGAATTACTTGGCAATTTAATTCCAGTAGATACTTATAATGGTGATGATATTATGGTTTTAGATTATAAAGACTATAAAAATGAATATTTCAGAAAATTTAAGATTTATAAATCAAATGTTGGAATAGTATTGGCTGATAGGTATATCAATACAACAGAAATAGAAGTTTGGATGGATGTAAATGGAACACTAACAAACGTTACACAAACAACAGATTATGGAACATGGACACCATCAGCAAGTTCATATTTAGACGCTGGTGCTTATCCTATCAGTAGGTTAATTAATGGTAATAGAGGAGATTATGTGCATACTAGGAATAATACAAATGAATGGGTAATGATAGAAACTAATCAAGATATTAAGTTATCTGATGTGTATTCGGTGTTTGTATTCAATAGACAAAATCAACACAAAAGAGCATATGGTATGCAATTCCAATTCTTAGATTCAAATGATAATATTGTAGCAAGTTTAAATGGCGTTCAGGAAACACAAACACCTGGTAATGGTATTAATCATTATAATTTATCATATAGTAATGATGTTTCAGTAAGTGTAATAAATTCTGGTGCCACATTCACACATGAATTTATTCATCAATTGGAATCAGATTTGAGCTTAGATATTGCATTGAATGCTTATAGTGACCCTGATACTTTAGTGGTTGATATTCAACCTAATCAACCTGATCCTCTTGTTTTCAATATAGAGATTAGAGCTGATGGATCAGACATAATACAAGATGGTGTTCTTGTTGATTTTGAAGGTAATATGAGTTCAGGTGATATAAGTTTTGATGGTTGGAGATCAACAAATACAAACCAACGAATGGAAGGCACATCTACTATAACTGATAATATTGTGGGTGAAAGTTTTACTATTGAAACTTATCAAGGCCAAGGTGGTGATGCAAACCTTTGGGAATGGTTCCATTGGGATAGTACTAATAATAATCATTTAAGAATTAATTTTTACAGAACTAAAAAAACAGGCGTGTATGATCATAATCCAGCTCATTACTATTTATTAGTAACTGATACTAATAACAATACTCTTGTTGATATTGATTGTGGTCGTTATTATTTGGATGGACAATGGGAAGAGACAAAGAATTCTGTAATTATGGTAACTTTTGATTATGACAATAATACAGATACTACAAATGTTATTTCCTATAGTCGTGGAATATTACAAACATCTACTTCTTTCTCTGGAAAAGTAGAAAAAACAAATAGAAATCACTTCTGGATAAATAAAGGTATATCAGGTGGAAACACTAATGCGTTATATAAATATATTAAAGTTTATAATGCCGCATTATCACAAGAAAAAGCTACTGAATCTCATACCAACAGAGATACTAGAAATTATGTATTAACATCAGAGATAATATCTCAAAAAACATTATCCGGTCTTGATCCATTAGTATTCGGTCTTTCATCCAAAACACTTACAGCTAGCGACAATACTCTTGAAATGATAACACTTGTGGAATCACAACCGGAACCAGAACCAGAACCTGAACCACAACCAGAACCTGAACCTGAACCTGAACCACAACCAGAACCAGAACCTGAACCAGAACCGGAACCGGAACCAGAACCAGAACCTGAACCTGAACCTGAGCCACAACCAGAACCTGAACCTCAACCGGAACCTGAACCTGAATTAATTGATTATCCAGGCGAATTTTATCCATTAATTGACGTCATTAACTATAATGAAATCACAATTAATAAAGGTTCTACAACCACATTTGCTATGTCTGAAAGTGGAACATGGCTTGTCATTGGTGATACTGCAAATACTAAGTTAGACATTTATAAATTAGAAAGCGATAATTACACATTGAAACACAGCATTACAAGTAATTGCACCACACAAGTTTCTATAACTGATGCTGGAAGCGATGTATATGTTGCTGGTTCTTCTACTATGAATGGTTACAAGATATACAAGAAAGGTGGTGATGATGTAACATGGACACAAGACCATACATCAAATGATGCTACATTGGATATAGAATTGCATGATAATGTATTCACTTACAGAAAGAATAGCCAATCTGCATTTAATTTGTTAAGCATCAATCTACAATCAAATTGGACTTGGAGTAATGATAATTTACATGGTGATATGGATGATACGAATTATGCTGAATTAACAACAATAAATGCAGTAGATATTGGCGGTGGATATACTGTAGATGTATCAGGAATTACTAATTTCCGTGATTATGGAGGTTATCTGCTTAGTAATTATCAGAATCGTGCCCTTGGTAAAAGCATGATTATAAAGGTTAAAAATCTTACACCTGGAAATAGTTATCACTTGAAATTATATCAATATAATAATGACTTTGGACCTACTAATCATAATGGAACTCGTCCTATATACATAAATGGTGTAAATAGAGGTACAAGTTATCAAGATGGAACCAGAAATGATACTAATAATCCTAGTTGGTCTGGAGATGCAACAGCAAAGAGTGATCAAACAATTGAAATAAAATTTATTTTTGATGAAGGTGAAAGTATTGGTGATGCTAACGTTCCTCCATATCATATACATTTTAGTGGATTATCAGTAACACCATCATCGAGTGTCAAATATAGTGCTGATTTCACATTATCTACATCTTCACTTGCAACATTCAATCCTCACTTTTCTATGGACGGAACAAATGTTATCACTTCTCATAGTTTACATACTACTCCTATTGAACAAAAACCAACAATATACACATTTAATGGCACTACATTAACACCTGTTGTTGAACTACATACATTAGAACCATTTGTATCTGCTCCATTTGATTGTGGTGTTTCTATACAAGGAAATTACGCTATGGTTTACAACGCTACAAATGCCCATATTTACAAATATGCTGATTCATCATGGTCATATAGTAGTAGTGTTACTAATAGTGTATCTGGAACACCATCATCATTTGTTGGTGCTATTTCAGAAGGACAATTAGTATTTGGTGGTTCTAGTGATAATGTATCCTTTTACACAAATGCTTCGGATAGTTGGATCCGTATTTCACAAGTTGAAAATACACACGCTTCTTGTGTTGATTCCGTATCATTTGGTGTAGGTTATTATAGTTCTGCAACTGATTTATCTCTTCAACAACGTGTTGTTACTCAACAATCATCACCTAATCCTTCACTTAAAGCACCTGAAGTATTATCATTGAATGCTCAAGAAGAATTAATTATTGAAAACAATATGGGCAGAGATTGGGATACAGATGAATTTGGAAATGAAGATAAATACGACCATATTACATTTAATATGCCTAAGAACCGACAAATAGATGAATTACGTCTTCAAGCACCAGGAGAAGGTTATTTCTTCTCTAGTGACCAAACATTACATTATCGTATTCAAGAAGGTGATAAAATTATATTGGGAAATAATGACCTTGCCAGTGGAACAATTACATACGATGATGTTACAAATAATGTTGATATTTTGGTTTCCAGTCGCCTGAATGGTAGTTATTATGAAGCAGGAACTAATTATGCCATATTATTCTATAATGATGATGGTTTCAGTAAACCAATATACTATAAATTATATGGTGTAACTGAAAGAGAACCTCAACCTGAACCAGAACCTGAACCTCAACCAGAACCTGAACCAGAACCTCAACCTGAACCTGAACCTCAACCTGAACCTGAACCTGAACCTGAACCTCAACCTGAACCTGAGCCGCAACCTGAACCTGAACCTGAACCAGAACCTGAACCTGAACCTGAAATGGTTGATTATCCTGATCTAGGTGATTTACCACTACTCATTGATGTTGTTGATAGTAAATTAACTTTCAAGAATCATTTGAGACATCCTAAAGACAGCACACCTGAAGTTGACTTGTTTGATCATATCAAATTTGTTGTCCCTGAAGGTAATAACTTATCTAGTTTGATTGTCAAAGAACTTATTGGTTACGAAAGTGTAAATACTACTATTCATTATGCTATACAACAATCTGAACAAGTTCAAGGATACTTAACACCATCCAATAATGTTAAAGAAGGTTCTTTCCAAGTATCTGATGGTGAAATCAACTTATTAGGAGATGATAAATTGACTGCATCACCTGGAGGAACAACATATAGTATTATTTTCTATATTGACGCTGCACAATCAGCTGATGATAAATTATATTATTTGATTGAAGGTACTATTTCTACAAATATTGGATACATTAAAGTATACGAAAACTTTGATATGACTGCAAAATTAGGAACAAATGCATTGTTAACATCTTCATTTGATAAGAATGTCAAAGAAACATATACAATAGATGAATTCATCCAAAAAATAAGCACAGATTTAGCTATTACATTTGTGTTTAGAGAAGTAGACTTAGTAGGTTCATTAGAATTTACTATTACTGAAACACTTGACTTAAGTGGTGTTCCTACATTTATCTTTGATGAAACATATGAAAAAGACATTTACTTCCCTGTGCGTGGAAATTTGAGACATATTCAATATCAACCAGGAACACAATATATTTACTTCAAATACATTGAAGTTCCTGAAGTGTTTACCATAACACGAACTGATAATTCTTCTTCTGCTACATTTGAACAAGGTAAAACATTCGTTATTGATATTATTGACCAAATGGAAACATCATTAGGTGTTGATATTTTCCTTAATTCCAATGATGATCCTGATACATTAGAGTTTAATATCCAACCTAATGTAGTAAGTAGTTTAGTTTTCGGATATGATTTACGTCAAGGTGGTAATTATGCACAAAATATCTTTAATGCTGGTGATAACAATAGTCCATGGTCTAATATAGGTGGAAGTGGTTTTGGTGGTGGTTCTGTAGGTGGTGGCTGGTTGTCAGGTAAAACAAATATTACTGATAATATTGTAGGTGAAAGTTTCACTTTTGAAACTTATAATGAAATTTGGGCAGCTGCTGACCAAACTTGTATATTTGATTGGTTCACAGGCACATCAGGAACTGATGCTAATAGTAATATAAGACTTTATAGTAATAGTGGCAATTTATACTTATATATTAGTGATACTAATGGTGACCAAATAGCAGATATTGATTGTGGTAACAGATATAATCCTGCACTTATGGTAACATTTAATTATGATGGTTCAAATACTGATATTATTGTATATAGAGATGGTGTAAAACATGGTAATACTATATCTATGTCTGGTAGTGTTCCTAAGGTTCAAAGAAGTTCATACTTTGTTAATAGAAATTCCGATGAATCTGGAACAGGTACTAACTTCTGGCAAAGATATACAAAATTCTATGGAGAAACATTAACAGCTGAACAAGCTGTCACATCTTCAGATAATAAAGGAACTACAAATTATGAATTAATTCCTTCAGCTATATATGATGTAACATTAACCGGATTAAATACTTATATATTCGGAGTATCATCCAAAACACTTTCATCTGAAGATAATAAATTAACATTGGTTAGAATGGTTGAATCACAACCAGAACCAGAACCAGAACCTGAACCACAACCAGAACCTGAATCAGAACCGGAACCAGAACCAGAACCAGAACCAGAACCAGAACCAGAACCACAACCAGAGCCAGAACCTGAACCTGAACCTGAACCTGAACCTGAACCTGAAATGGATGTCAAAACAATTGAAATATACCAAGACTTTACCATTGGTATTCAAGGAACTGCCAAATCTTCTACTTTTGTTGCAAATACTTCTTATTCTGGCACAGATTTCGTTATTAAACTTCTAACAGATTTAGATGTCAATGTGTCATATAATGAATACGAAGTAGAAGACCCTGCTAATTCATTAAATAAATTCTTCAGAGCTTCTGTAGTATTTGACCAAAAATATGTATTAACTGGTGTTCCATTGAGTATATTTGATGTTGATAATTCTACACATCAATTACCTGATAATAAAGAATTACGATTCAGATATGTTGATGTAGAAGGCACTATGACTATTACTAAGGAAATCAGAGAATTTTATGATATTGAAATTAGTGAAATTAGAATATTTGACCCTGAATATACACGTAATTATGATACTCATACTCTTGGTGCTCAAGTTGGAGGACAATATACATGGAATGCTGATCCTCAAACTGACAATAGAAATGTTATTGGTGAAATAGAATTATGGGCTAATGAATCCAATGTATCAATTACACATGCTACTAGCAATGACAACAGAAATGATCCTAATATTGGTTCTAACCAAAACTATGTTATTTCTGTTCCTAATGTTAAAATGAGTCAATTAAATGCTATTGTTCTTTATCATACAAATAATAATGAAACATCTATTGAAGGTAGAGGCTCTTTTACCATGGAATTAGTAAATACAAATGGTGATGTATTTTATACTCGCACAACTGGTGGTTCTGGTGCTACTCATACTATATTACCAGCATGGAAATGGAGCGATTATGAAACAAGTGTTGGATATGGTAATTCATATTCCGATATGACTAAAATACCAGACCCTTCATTGTCTGCTTCTTTTACATATGAAACTGGTGCTAATACTACTGGAACAACAGCCGCTACTGATACACGAAGTTACAATGGTATAGTTGAAACCAATATTGCAACATCCATTGGATTTACACCAGGTAATGTATATAACTTATACAATACTGCTACTATTGAATCAGGTGATTATTTCGTTCATGAATTTATCCATAGTCTTGAAAATCAATTAAGTATGGATTTCGTATATAATGGTGACGCTATTATCGCTCAAGGGTTATCTGCTCAAGATAATATTCGCATTAAGGTAAGTTCTACACAAGATAAGATTTCAGGCTCTATTGACCGCACTGATTTGTCCATATTCAACAAGCAAAGTATTATTGTTACTTCTGCACAAAATAGTATTAAGTTTATGACATATGGTGAACCAGAACCGGAACCAGAACCTGAACCTGAACCTGAACCTGAAAAAGATGCTCGTTTAATTGAATTGTTTGAAAATTTCACTATTCAAAATATATTCCCTCCTGCATTTTCTTTGGATAACAACTTTTATGTTAATGGTTCTTACGTAAGTAGTATTACTGAAGCAGATTCAACCAACGATTCACCACATAATGTGAATAATCCTCATGACACTGGTTATCCTATAGGTGGTGATAATGGTGGTTATGGTGATCCAAATTATCAAGTTGGTGATTATATCAGCTTTGATAATACTCTTTCACCACCTGCACACGTTCCTGCACCTCTAAATTTTACATTCCGTATGGAATTTAATATTCCTGACGCATCTGCATCAGGAGGAACTGGTTTATTCAAACTTGCTAGTCAAAATAAATACTTTAATTTACAAATAGATGGAAATACTAAAAAGATAGTAAGAATTTCAAAATATAATTGTTATTCTTTTGAAGGTGCTTCCGTTCAAACAGGACAAAATGTTTTGGTTGCTCGTGTTGGAACATCACTATCCCAACCATCACCTTTTAATAGGGATTATACTCTTGGTATTTTTATTACATTAAATGGTGTAGAATTAACACGAACAACTTTAGGAGATGTATATGATGGTAATGAATCAGCAAGTGATGGCAATAATTTTGATTTCACTCAATATTATCCTACTACAATTGGTGGTCCTATATATAATTATGGTTGGTCTCCAGGTTCTAATACATCAGGTTTATCAATAGAAATAACTAAATTTGATATGTGGGATGGAACAAGTATTAGTGCAAATGCATCATTTAACGATCCAATTGGTTCACTAATCACAACCGATGACTTTGTAGAAAAACTGAATACCGATTTACAAACCACTATTACTTATCATGATGATTTTGATATTCGTGGAAACGCACGTGCTCATATTACATTTGATGATATTACCGGTGCTACTACCATGGATCTCAGTGGTATTCCATTGTCTATATTTGATGAAAGTGAGATTGTTAATCAATTATTACCTAATAGAGGAGGAAAACGTTATACAACATTGAGCGAAACAAATAATACATTATTCTTCAAATATGTAAATGTTCCTAGTGAAATGACTATTGTGAATGGTTCTAATTCATCTACGTTTAATGCTGGTTCAATATTCACACATGAATTTATTCATCAAATGGAATCAGAATTAAATATTGATGTTACATTGAATCCTTATACTGATGCAGATACATTGGTAATTGATGTTACAGGTGGAAATATTACATTAACCGGTCTTGATCCACTTGTATTCGGTATTAGTGAAAAGACATTAACATCTGAAGATAATACATTAGAATTAATTGAAATTATAGAATCACAACCAGAACCAGAACCAGAACCAGAACCAGAACCAGAACCGGAACCAGAACCGGAACCTGAACCACAACCAGAACCTGAACCACAACCAGAACCAGAACCGGAACCAGAACCAGAACCACAACCAGAACCTGAACCTGAACCAGAACCACAACCTGAACCGGAACCTGAACCGGAACCACAACCTGAACCAGAACCACAACCAGAACCAGAACCACAACCTGAACCACAACCAGAACCAGAACCTGAGCCTGAACCTGAACCAGAACCTGAACCAGAACCACAACCAGAACCTGAACCTGAAAAAGATGCGCATCTTGTTGAAATATTTGAATCATTCACTCTCGGACCGGTTGTTAAGAATGGTGTTGAATATTATTCCACATTTGATAATGTTGGTGAAATTATTACCATGGATACATTTATTGATAAATTAAATAGCGATTTACAAACCACTATTATTTACAGAGACACTCTTGATATTGCAGGACAACGTGTTGCATTCTTAGAATTCTTTGATATTACAGGCGAAAGCACCATTGACTTAAGTGGCATTCCTTTGTCTATTTTCAATGAAACTTATAATATTGGAAGATTACAACCTTATCAATCTATTGGTTCTCGTTTTACAACATTAACTGCATCTAATAATAAATTAGTGTTCAAATATATTACTATTTATAGCAATATGACTATTTCAGATGGCACTAATTCGGTTACATATAAACAAGATTCTATGTTTATTCATGAATTTATTCATAAAATGGAATCTGACTTAAATGTTAATATTACATTGGATGCTTATGATAATCCAGATACATTAGTATTTGATATTACAGGTTCTGTTACTCTTACTGGTTTAAATACAAGCATGTTTGGTATTGATTCAAAAACACTTACACCTAGCGATAATACTCTTACAATAATGACATTATTTGAATCTCATCCTGAACCTGAACCTGAACCTGAACCACAACCGGAACCAGAACCAGAACCTCAACCAGAACCTGAGCCTGAACCTGAATCTCCGTTCTTGTTTGATTCTTATCAATTACACACTTTAACACAAATAGCACCTGTTACAGATGTTGATGGTAATACTCCTACTTTGCCTAATGTTACATTATCACAAAAAGAAAAATTGATGAACGCATTGAAGGCTGCTTACTTGGAAGTCCTTTCTGATAATAGCCTTGCTATTCCTTCAAACAGATTACTTACTGAAAACGATGACATTTAACTAATTTAATTCAATTAACTTAATAAAAAATAATTATTTTATTTTATATTAAACCATATTCATATACATTTTTTGTCTTTCAAAAAACCATTTCTTCTCATGATCTAACATTAAATGATCATAATTTGTTACTTTCCCTTCTATATCACTATATCCATCCAATTGTGTCACCATTAAAGGAAATACTATATACCATTTATCACGCTTTTGCAATTGTATCCAATATTTATCTATTGCATATTTTATCTTTTCAGTTGGATTTTTCATTAATAATTCTATTCCTTCTTTTATATTTGATATTAAAATATCATAATAATGTTTTTTTACCATATATCCTATGGTTGTTTGCGAATGATTTACTTTAACTGCATCATTATTTACTACTTTATATGGTGGAATGATATTTCCACCCAATAACAACACATCAAAATCATTATTTTCACTCATTATTTTAGTTAGTTTTTTATTTATTTCCCCTATATTTATACACTTAAAATCATCTTCCACTATTACAACATATTCCAAATCTTCTGCTTTGGCGTTTTGCAATATTTTTAAATGACTCATGGAACATCCTATTGCACCATTCTTCAATTGCACCGCATTAAAACGATTATATTTCCAATTTAACTGCTTTAAATGGTCCTCTATATACTTCTTCCTATCTTTACGATGGTTCAAATTAATATAATATACATTTTCCATTATATTAATTCAATGCTTTTTTTTAAGTCTTTACAATTATATTTTGTATTTCATCATCTTTTTTTGCCAATTTACATTTTGTTCCTCGTTGATGCGCTTTTAATGCTCGCGCATTCTTAAAATTCATATTACATGCTTCACAAAAAAAGTCGGTATTTTTCTCAGTTGCATACTTTGTGCCCAAAAATTTATTTAATGTTTTCATTTCTATAGATTGTATTTGTGACTTTATTTTTGTATTAAATTCATTACATGTCAATAATAACTCATTCTTTTGTTCTAAGAAAAATCTATAATCATTATTTATTTCCATCATATCATCATCACTTATTACGTTACCTTCATTCTTATTTTCATTAATATCTTTCAATTTCATTGATAAATTCTCTATGATTGATACTGCTGTTCTTATTTTCTCTTCACTATAATTACCAAAATGGATATACACTAATACATAACCATTATGATAATCTATTTGATAATCATCTTTTCCTGTTATTGGACTCGCTTGAGATATCAATATTCCATGACATTTCATTCTCTCTATATCATATAAAAACTTCTTTACTTCATTTTTATCTACGCTCGTTGTATAATCTTTATTCTCAAATAGTATTGGTGCTTTATCTTTCCTTGTTAATTTTATATCACATGATGATGCAGTTGTACTTACTTCATCTATTTCGGCTCCTGGATATATAAAACCCAACTTTGATGTCAATATTCTCTCTCCCATATTACCACGTGTCTTTGATCCCTTGTATATTTTCATTAAATCTTGTTGGGTCGTATCTATATTACTCAATGTTGTACATGTTCCATCCAATTTACTTTGTATTGTTGATAACATTGGTGTCACTATTTTTTGTATTTCATCGCTTTGCATCTTCATAAAATTATTTTGCAACTTTTCCAGTAATTGACCATTGCATTTTTCTATTGTTGAACTTGCATTACTTTCATATTTCGTTGTTGTTTCATTCATTATTGACTTTATTTGTGCCATGTATTCAGTTCTATTATCCGTCATTCTTGCTAACACATTATTTGCTATATCATCTTTTAATGATTGCATTTGTGTTGCCATATTTAATAACTTCATATCTAATATATTTGCCAAACCTTGTTCATTTGTTTCTTTGCTTTCTAACTTATTGTTCAATGTTTTTACATTTCGCAATATTTCTTGTATTGATTTCATATCATCTTCAGGATTTGACGTCACTTTCTCAAATAAACTAATCATCCATAATAGCACTTCTTCCATATTTACATTCTTTTGCTTATTGAAAAAATTTACTATTTTCGGATTAGTTATTTTCAATTCCATATATTTTTACTGAACTTATCTTTTTAAATATATATTACTATTGTTTAATCCACTACTTTACTAATTAAATTACTACTTTAATTAGTTATTTCGTTTTGTTTTCTATAACAATATGAATGTCTAATATATGCATGACCTTGAAATGGTTAGTATTGAATCCCCTCGTATAAGAGAAATACAGGCAACTATCAAAGATAAAGACATTGAAAACAAATATAAATGTATTGAAGCTTTTATGGAACTTCTTCTACACATATGCGTTCATCTTACGCTTCTTTCATTACTTGAACCCATATTATTCTTTAATTATGTTATTGGTATGGAAAAAGACCTATTTTTTGACCAAATTAAGTCTCTAGTTGATTTACTTACACATCATTTTAAAGATGAAGAAGCTCAAGAAGTTCGTTCTGAAAATTTTTATACTCTTTTTATTGAATTCTTAAAATATGAAGATGTTTCTATTGATAACACTATTGAAGATATGCGTGAAGAATCTGATGTTATGGCTTCTAAAAATGATAAATTTAATGATAAACTCCATGATAAAGCTTTCCTTTTCTTCTATATTATGCTTAGTGTTACTTGCTCATATTACTTTATTTTTCAGTTAATATTCAAAAAAAAATATTTGTTTTTCAAAGTTGTTGGGAAACATTTAGCACTTATGGTTTTTGTTTCTTTGTATGAAGTATGGTTTTTCTTAAATATTATTTACAAATACAGACCATGGGCTATTGAAGAAATGACTCTTTTTATTACTGAATGTTTTTACGATCGGTTATTTAAATATTATCCTGAATTAGAATTTATGGAACAAAATGTTACCGCTACATGCGATTTTTAATATTTATTTTATGTATGCATCATTCCAATTTACATAATAAACATACTCAACAAAAATCTCCTATTCAACTTATTGAAGAATTTGCTGTTCCAAAACTTAAATATTCTAATATTGAAGAATTTAATGCTCTCAAAACATATGTTAATAATATTTATTCACTTGAAAACAATAATAAACTCAAAAAAATTAGCGAAAAATACAAAATTAATACTTTTTTAAGAGGATTACATTCCAAAGTTTTTCAAAAACACTTATCTAGTTTTAATTTTACATCATTAAAAGCACTCCTTGAAGAAGCTAATAAATATTATTCTAATAATATGGAAATTTTACTAGATAAAATTAACAACCCTCCACCTCCTTCTAACAAGTTTAAAACACATTACAAAAAACCTACACCACCTAAACCCAAACCTGTTAAAATTAAACCACCTGTAAAAAAAATAAATAATATTATACCTGAACCCATTATACCTACTAAAATTGTTCATACTTTTGATATTGATAAAAAACCTTATTTACCTAATGAAATTGTTATGAATATATTGTCTTTTTTAGATTGTGATATTGTTATCAAAGTTTCACCTGATGTCACCTTTTTTAGCACCTATATGCAATATTTGTTTCCCAAAATGGAATTATCATATATTAGTGGCATATTTAACAATACAAGGGGCAAATGTTTCATATGCAGTGATATTTTATCAGATACATATAGATTATGTATGTGTAAATGCAGTTCTATATTGTTGAATAATAATTTGAATTATCCAAAAATATGTAGTAATTGTTGTAATAATAACTTTCAAAGAAAAAAATCTATGCTTTCTAAATGCTTTAAATGCTCTAAAAGAACTCTATATGTTTCTATTCGTAGTTATTATGTTTAACGTGAGCTTCTTGACTTTCTTTTCATCTTCTTTAATGATCTCTTTGCATTCTTTCTCTTCTTTTGTTTTGGTGTTTTCCCTTTTTTACCACCCATTAAATTTATTATTGTTCCTAATATTCCTTTGCTTACTGGCTGTGCTTCCACTACTGGTGCTGCTTCTAGTGAACCTCCGTCTGTTGGTGATCCTCCTTCTTCTCTTTCTACTACTGGTCCTATTTCTCCTTCTGATGGTGGTGCTTCTGCTGGTGCTGCTTCTTCTTCTGCTGGTGGATTTACACCAAGTCCTCTAGTTGCAGCTGTAGCAGCTTCAATTACTTGTCTTGGTCTTAAAAGTATTCCAAAGTTTTGTATCGTTAAATATAATCCGTATATTGATGTTCCTGAACTATATATTGGCATCAATGAACCCATACTTGAATATACTAATGCTGCTGGATATGTTTGAGGTGATATCATATGACCTAATAATATGGTTGAACATATTAATCCATTTATTGATGTTACTATTCCATTAGATACTGACCTAAAACTATTAGTTAATTGAGTATATTGTGTTCTCACTTCATGCATAGCATCATTCATTGCTCTATTTGATTCATATGTTAATGTATCCATTCCACTAGATTGTGCAATATTTGCCAAATCACCTGTTAAATACTGATTTACACAATTAAAAAATGAATCGTTACAAGCTAGCCATGTTGATCTACCACCAGAAGATGCAGCAGCAGCAAATGAATGCTGTATTCTATCTAATGCAGCATTTTGATAGTCTAATATAGTACTCATTAATGTTCCCATTACACCTTCATACATAACATTGAAAAAACCACTAATGTAACTTCCATAATCTGTATCTACTATGTCTTCACCACCATGTGCAGATTCTAAGTATTCTTGACGATAATCTAATACTTGATTTATTCCATTTATTAATAATCTAAAATTTTCTATTGCGACAAATAAGAAATACATATATGCCATAAAAGTAATAATCCACATAATACGTCTTCTTGTAGGTGATACTCTGTTAAATAAAGATACTGCTCCTGGTGCTGCAACTGGCTGTTTTTTATCGTCACTTTCGTCATCACTATCACCACCATATTGACCACCTTCTGTTTCTTCTAATTTATCATATGTTATTGATGCAAAACAAAATAATTGTTTAAACATTATAGATGTAGATGTATCTTTACCAGTAATTTCTTTTTCATTAAGTTTTTCTGTTAATTTTTTAAAATCTATAGGGTTACCTTTATCATCTTTAATCTTTTCAAGCTGTTCTTCAAAATTTTCTTCATTGTATGTTTTTAAAAATTTTCCAAATTCTTCCAACAATCCAGCTCCTCCTTCCAATAATTGTTTTAAATTATTTTCATTAGGTTGTTTTTTGAATGTCCATGTATTTTCTTTACCTTCTTTTTTACTTTGTTGTTCTCTTATAGTTCTACAATTTTTATGAACAGCCATATGCATTACAAATTTGTCATATGTTGTTTTAAACTCACGAAATCCGTTATGAGAACTGCATCCACTTCTTTTATCTAATATTTTTGCAAACTTAGATGTTTTTTTAAAATTGTCACATATATCTTTAAGTGATTCTTCATCAGATGAACATTTTCCTATTATAGTAGTATCATAAAGAATATCGTAATAATAATTACCTTCTTTAAAATTATTATTCTCAGTTACACGACCACAATCATTTTTAATTGCTCCAGTAATTATACTAGCTTCTTCTGGGTTTTTTATAAATTGTTGGACTTGTTCTTCTGTAATAGAGTTATCAAGACTTTCTATAGTAGTTATACCTGTATCTAATGTATTATCACATCCTTCTTTTTCATTTGTAAATTCTGACATATAATATAACAAGACAAATTAAGTTTCAGGTTTATCAATAATGACTTCTTTTGCGACCTTTTTGATAACTCGTTTTGCATTTTTCTCATTTTCATCTTTACTTTGATTGATATTATTTGCTAAAATATTCATATACATATCGTTTTTGGCCCCCATTGTATTACATTCGGGGCTATTTTCAGCCACCCATTCCGGTATTTGTTTGACTGTATTCTTACTAATATTATCAATTGCCTTCATCATATTTTTATTAGTTGATGTATCCTTTTCCCATACATCATTTTCCTTAATATACATAGTATCTCTTTTGGGATCAGAGCAATGTATAGGTCGTTTTGTGACATCCATTTCTTGTAAATTGTTTATTATCATCTTTGATATACCTTCTACATATCCTAAAGTTCCAGTAGCTTCTAAATCTGATAGCTGTATTTTCAAATTTTCTATAAACTCGGTCATATTTATTGCATCTTTACAATCATCATTTAAAAACAATTGCAAATTGAAGTTACCACAATTTGTATTTGTAGTATTATGTGAATTAGTTGTGTTTCCACCTCCTACACCTCCCTTTTCTATAATGTCCTTTGTCATATTAATAACGCCCTTACTCATATCTATTATTTCATCTTTACCTTCTATAACTTCATCTTTATGTTTAATCATAACATCATACAAGTTATCTTTCTGTTCAATAATATCATTATACATACTTTCTTTTTTTTCAATAATATCATGATAAAATTCATGAATATGCGCATTTTCTTCAGTGATTTTCAGAGACTTTTGACGCACCACACTGGACTTTTTCGGTTGTTCTACGATATCACATTGATTATCATCTAATTTATTTTCAGATTTAGTAGTCCCAATGCATAAGTTTTTCTTTTTCACTCTTTTATCTGCAGTTAGTTCCATATAACACAACTTTTTGTCCCGATAATATGAAGTTTTTGATTTAAAAATTTGCCAGCATATATCGCACTCATAAATTTTACAATCATCTGTTTTTTCATTTTCAGTGTCATCAAGAGTCCCATTTAGTTCCAAAAGTGCCATTTTTTGCTTCGTTTGATGTTTACGTGTGTTTATATGTTTGGCATAATTGCTTTTATTTAACGTAAAATAGTCACAATATTTACAATAATATTCTTCATTATTATTTTCTTCATTTTTTTGGGACTTTTTTGTCCCACTTTTTGATACTTCACTTTTTTTCCCACGTTTTGCAACTTTTTCTAAATTTGGAGTCTCACCCATATTTTATATATATACTATTTTTTAAGTGTTTTTTGGGACTAATTTTATCGCTAAAAATTTCCTTACCATAAACTTTTTGGAAATTATTTCACTTAAAAGCATAATATCATAACAGAAAAAACAGCGTGCAAGAATTGCATATTTTTTTGCAAAAAAAAAGTATAAATACAAAAGTAAAAAAGCAAAAAAAATATCAGATTTTTGGGAAAAACCTTGTGACTGAAAAATTTCCTTACCTTAATTTTTTTCAATAATTTTAAAACGAGACCATAATATAATAACAACTAATATATGTGCAAAAAACGCACATTTTTTTGGCAAAAAAAAAGTATAAATGTAAAATTTGAAAAATTGATGCCTTTGGGAAAAATCGTTGTGACTGAAAAATTTCCTTACCTTAATTTTTTTTCAGATTTTTCATATCAAAGCATATTATCATAAGGAAAAAAGTGCGTGCAAGAATTGACCCTTTTTTGACAACAAAAAAAAGTATAACTACCCGTTTTGGACAATTTTTTGGGAAATTTGGGATCGAGCCTCAAAAAAAGTGTTCAAAAATTTCCTTACCATAAATGAAAATTAAATTTTCTGTGGCCTTACCATAATAGAGTAGGTGCAAAAAAACGATGTTTTTTGACAAACCTTTTTTGAAATATTTGAAAATGGACATTTTTTTTTGGGTATTTTTGATTTTTCAGATGAACTTTTTTTTTTACAAAAAACTTGCATTCTTTCTCTGAATTAGTAGACTAAACAGTAAAAGTAGTAGACTAATTAGTAGAATTAAATAGTATAAAGCTAATACATTATGAATACTTATGTATTGGATCTACGTTTTAAAGTGTGAAAATGATATAACATATGTAGGTCAAACGATACATTTATATAAACGATTAAGTGAACATTATCATGGAAAAGCGTCAACAAATACAAAAAATAATAAACCATTGTCAATCATAGGTCTATATAAAGTAGACATGAACGTGAAATTTATGGATTTTATGATGGGGTATATTAGTAATTTAAAAGAAGAATTATTATTTGAAAAGCTAGATAATATCGCATATATGTTTGATATAAATAAAGAAGATGCGGAAAATATAGAAAATTATATAACAGAAACACTAATGTTATATAAAGATTACAAATTAATACGTGGAGGTAGGTATTTGCGAGGTGATCTAGAACCAGAGTATACAAAAGAACGTCATAATAGAACGCAATGTAAATGTGGATTACCATGTGAAGTGAGATATATGAAACAAGGGAGTAATAGTAGGTTTATATATGTGTGCCCTTTGAAGAATATTTGGCCTTCAATGAGAGAGGAATTTAAATTGATTCCAATAAATGATGCATGCACATATTATGAAGAATATATGGAACCAATAGAAGTATTGGTTAGTTATAAGAAAAGAAAAAGTTAAGCGTATTTACTTTTAATATATGGAACTTTTAAATGATTACCTTTGGCATTAAAAAAGCTATCATTATGAATACGATGCATAACTTGAATATCAGAAACATTATAGAAAAGTTTTCCTTGTTTTCTTAATTTAAGCCACAGGTCATAATCTCCCAGAATAGGTTCTTCCCAATGAGCATGTTCTTTTTTGATTAAACAACTACTATTAATAATAGGGTTAACTTTGAAAAAGTCAAAATTAGAAATATTGCCAGTAGGTATATTAGGTGAAACATTCATATTACCAAAGTATTTACATTGAGTTCCAATTACATCAAATTTATCCATATAAGGTATTTGACTAGATAATTTATTAGGAAGCCATTTATCATCAACATCAAGAAGAGAAATCCAATCGTAATTGCACATTTTAACCATTTCATTTAAAGAGTTAGATTTACCACTAATATTATGTAAATCATAAACTTTAATTTTAGAATTAATAAGTTCGTAAGATTTTGCAATATTGAATACTTCAGAATTAGGAGGATGTCCATTAACACCTATAATAAGCTCCCAATGAGGATAATTTTGATACAATATAGTGGAAATAGATTCATCAATAAACTCAATACCATTGTAAATAGGCATTAAAATACTAATCATAATATAATATATAAAAGAAACTTTAATATATAATCTTTAATATATATTATATGGCATTAACAATAGTGTCGGGTTATTGGAAAATAAAGAATAAGCATGGTGACATGTTTGATGAATGGTTTAATACCACATTACAAATAAATTGTCCGTATGTATTTTTTGCTGACAAAGAAATGATAGAAATAATAAAAAAATATCGTAAGGATTTACCAACGCATTATATAGAATGCACAATAGAGGAGTTTTATAGTTATAAATATAAAGATAAAATGCTATTGCATCAACGTCATTGTCCATCAAAGGAATTAAATCTAATATGGAATGAAAAACTATTTTTGATGCAAAGAGCATGTGAAATAAATCCATATCAAAGTAATTATTTCATGTGGGTAGATGCAGGAATATGTACATATAGAGATAAAATGCCACCGAGAGAATCGTTTCCGAATGAGTTAAAGTTGGAAAGATTACCGAAAGACAAACTAATATATAGTGCAAGTAATATATATAATGAAGCATGTGTGCATAAATCGTTATATTATCATCATGTAAGTGGAACAACTTATATATTACATAAGAATGCAATAAATAAATTAGTAAATTTGTATAAGGAATATATGGAAAAATTGATAGATAATGGAAATATTTGGACGGATCAAGTATTATTAACGCATATATATAAGGATCATAAAGAAATGTTTTACAAATTATGTGATGGTTATGGAACAATAATACCTTTGTTATATTAATAATATTAGTAATAATAATAATAATAATAATATATATTATACATTATATGAGTATTCCGATATATGTATCATTAGTAATAATAATAATAATAATATATATTATACATTATATGAGTATTCCGATATATGTATCATTAACATCAATATATTCAAATCAAGACATATTGTTAAAAACTTTATTATCAATAATAAATCAAACACGTCCTCCAAATAAGATATACTTACATTTATCTGAAGAACCTTTTATATTGGACAAAGGGTTTGCAAATAAAATAATAACAAATAATAATTTATTATCATTAATAGAGAATAATAAAGAAATAATAGAGTTAGAATGGGTGAAAAATATAGGACCATATCGTAAATTAATACCATTAATGATGAAAAAATGGGAAGAAGATTGTATTATAATAACAATAGATGATGATATAGAATATAATAAAACATTGATAGAAAATATGGTAAAAGATTACGAAAAATACAGATGTGTAATAAATTATAGAGCTTTTACACCATTATTAAGGAAAGGAATATTTTCTTATGATGATAGAAAGAAACCGAGAGATGAGATATCTTTATATAATTTTGCAACAGGTATAGCTGGTATATTATATAAACCAGAATTTTTTTATAAAACAAAAGAACTATTTTTTAATAAAAGTATATATATGAAAATATGTGGCAAACAAGATGATATTTGGTTTTATATAATGAGAATAATGAATAATGTAAAGTGCTATGCAGGAAATGATAATAATGAAAAAAAATGGGCAGGAAATAATAACTCTAGGCACGGACTTTATTCACATTTTAATAGTAAAAATGATAATAATACTATTATAATGAGAAGAACATTAAAAGAATTAGATTTTCATTTTTAGGTTCAAAAGGAAATAAGATATATATAAAATATATTTATGAATTATATAAAATAAAATCTAACAAAATAGTATGTTTAATGAAATGTTTTTCTATAAGACAATGGGGTCAGTATTAGAATATTTTGGAGATTCAAAGAAAGTACATAATTTTCTAGGATATATATTAATCTATGGTTTAATAATATTATCAGCAACCTTTTCATTATCAGGTTCACTGCAATTAGGAATAGCAACGCTAGCATTTGGATACTTTATGTATATAATGTTGTTTGTATATGCACCAAAAGCATTAGTATTAGTAATAATAGTAATGATGTTATTTATTATAGCATACATGATATTTTTATACTTAGTATATTTATATTTTATATCATTATTAACAGGTGCTCCAATGTTTTCGTCAGAACCATCAAAGAAAGATAAATATAAAAAAAGAGAAAACAAGAATTAAAATAAAAAGCGTATAATTATAATTAAAAAATAATAATAATAATTATGTGTGGTATATTAGCAATAGTAAATAATAGTAAAACAGAAAAGGTATTAGAAATGATGGAAGGATTAATGTCATTAAATCATCGTGGTCAAGATAGTTGTGGAATAAGTTCAGAAAATAATAAAATAAAGACATATGGTTTGGCTCAGTTTCTAAATGTAACAGATTTAAAAGATAAAGATAATAGTTATGTAGGTCATGTAAGGTATGGAACAAGTGGAGAATTGTCAGATGACGTAATACAACCAATAGTAATAGAAGAAGAAGAAAATAGAATAGCATTAGTTCACAATGGAAACATAATAAATACAGAAAGATTAAAAGAAGTAATAAATTTAAGGACAGATAAAAAGGAAGAATATAAAAATGATAGCATATTAATAACGAAATTATTAAATGTGTTATTAAATGAAAAAAATAGTAATATAAAAGATTTGACAAATGATGATATGAAAGAAATAGTAAATGAGTATTATAATTTATTAGAAGGTTCTTTTAGTATAGTAGCAATAATAAAAGGTTGGGGAGTAATAGCGATGAGAGACAAGTTAGGAATAAGACCAATGTGTTTAGGTGAAAATAAGAAGGGTGATTATGTAATATCAAGTGAGACATGTGCAATAGATGTATTAGATTATTATTATAAGAGGGATATAATGCCAGGAGAGACGATAATTTTTAGAAATAATAGTAAACATTACAATATGTATCAAGTAGATAGTGTATTGAAACCATGTATATTTGAATATATATACTTTGCAAGGTCAGATTCGTATATAAACAATGTAAGTGTGTATGATACAAGATATAAGATGGGTTTATTATTAGGTGAAAAGATAAAAAGAGAAGTAAATATAGATGAACTAGATGTAGTAATACCAGTTCCAGACACAAGCACAATAATAGCATTGGGTGTATGTAAAGTATTGAAGAAGCCTTTTGTATTAGGTCTAATAAAGAATGCATATATAAAGCGAACATTCATAATGGAGAACGAAGAAAAGATAAGAAAGAACATAAAAAGGAAGTTAACAGTAATAAAGGAAGAAGTAAAAGGGAAGAATGTGTTAATAGTAGATGATTCAATAGTAAGAGGGAATACATCAAGACATATAATAAGGATGATAAAGGATGCAGGCAGTAAGAATGTATACATGGCATCAGGTGCACCACCAGTATTGTATCCAAATAATTATGGAATATACATACCAACAGAGAAAGAGTTGATAGCTTCAGGGAGAACATTAAAAGAAGTAGAGGATATATTGGGTATAAAAAAGGTAATATACAATGATTTGGAAGAATTATCTAGTATGATAAAGGATTCAAATAAAAATATACAGGGTTTTGAAGTAACAATGTTTAAAAAAGTTGAATAATTGAAGACATTAATTAAATATTTTATAAAAAATATAAAGAAAACACAATAAAATAAGGTATAATGTCAAGACCACGTGTAGGAATAGTGATGGGAAGTGCTTCAGATTTGGATATAATGGACGGAGCAGTTTCAGTATTGAAAGAGCTAGGTATAGATAGTGAAGTAAAGGTATATTCAGCACATAGAACACCAAAGGAAGCAATAAACTATAGTTTTACAGCAGAAGAGAGAGGTTTATCTGTAATAATAGCAGGTGCAGGGTCAGCAGCACATTTGCCAGGAGTGTTAGCAGCATGTACACCATTGCCAGTAATAGGTGTTCCGATCAAGTCCAGCAATTCACTAGATGGTTGGGATTCAATATTATCAATATTACAGATGCCATCAGGTGTTCCAGTAGCAACAGTAGCACTAGATGGAGCAAAGAACGCAGGAATATTGGCAGCTCAGATGATAAGTGTAGGAAATGAAGAAATAAGAAAGAACGTAAAAGCTTTCAAGGAAGGTTTAAAACAAAAATCAATAGATGGAAACCAAAAAGTAGCAGAGAAATATGGTTATTAGATACATATTTATAAAAATCTTATATAAATATGCATTGGATTAGAATACTAATATATGATATATATATATTATATGAGCAATAGAGAAAGTGAATTATTAGGAGAACCAGCAAATGTTCTTAGATTACCATATATTACAAAAATGTTAGATAGTTTAGATTTACAAGAAGGTACAAGAATTTTAGATTTCGGAGGTAATCAATTTAAAGATTATTGTAAAAATAAGAATTTTATTTACAATATGATTGATTTAGAAAACCCACAAAAAAATGGAACAGGTGGATATTACGGAGGTGGGTTAACTTATGATGGAAGAAATATACCCATTGAAAAGGATAGTTTTGATGTTATAATTATATCATTTGTCTTACATCATACATCAAGTAATTGTATATACTTGTTACAACAATTAAAAAATATTACAACAAAATATTTAATAATATGTGAAGATTTATGTGGAATAGATTATCCATTAAAATGGCATGAAAGATGTTTTAAACATCAAAAAGAAGGTATTTTTAGAAGTGATGAAGAATGGAAATTTATATTCAAGTCTTTAGATTTAGATTTGATAGACACATTAAATATCAGATGCGAAAGAGATAAAGAATACTCAGATCCATATAAACATATATATAGAATACAATATACATTAAAAAAATATAATTAATATACATGTTTAATTCTAAAGAGTATTGGAATAATAGATATGTAAAGGGGGGTAATTCTGGTTCAGGAAGTTATAATGAATTAGCTAACTTCAAAGCAGAAATAATAAATAATTTTATTGAAAAAAATGATATACAAACAATAATAGATTATGGTGTTGGTGATGGTAATCAATTAAAATTAATTAATACGAAAGATAAAATATATACAGGTATTGATGTTAGCACATTTATCATTTCAAAATGTAAAGGATTATTTAAACATGATAAAACAAAGACTTTTATACATATTGATGATGTAGATCATGATTTACAATCAGAATTGGTATTAAGTTGTGATGTAATTTATCATTTAATAGAAGATAAGGTTTACATGGAATATATGGAAAAAATGTTTTCGATGTCAAATAAATATGTTATAATATATGCAAAAAATGAAGATATAAATCATTGTCAGCATGTTAAATTTAGATGTTTTACGAATTATATTGAAAGTAAGTTACCAAAATGGAAATTAATAAAACATATACCGAATAAATATCCACAAATAAATAGAAAGGAGAATAATAAATCTTCTCCTAGTGATTTTTTTATTTATGAAAGTATTAATTAATTATGACTCTTGATGATAAAAAACAAAGTAAAGAAATATATATAAAATATAAAAAATTATCTTTATAAAATAATTTGTTATGATTGAAAAATAGGTTCATAAGAGTCATGATAAAATAATTAATTATTTGACTCTTGAATTAATTATGACTCTTGTTGAATGAAAAAACAAAGTATGAAAGGTATATTATAAAAAAGGGTTGTATAAAAAAATAAATTTCATTTCTCATAGGATTGAAAAATAGGTTCACAAGAGTCGTAAAAAAATACTTGAGATAAATAATTAATTTTGACTCTTAAATTATAAAATACAAGAATATATAATTTAGGATCCGCTCATGAAACTATGGTCAGCGGAATAAAATACTTAAAAAATGGCTCACCAACAGAAAAAAAGCGCTTACTGATAAAAATAAATAAAAAACTGGAAAAAATAATGAAACGATAATAAATGTGAAAAAAAAACGAAAAAAGTGAAAATAAAACAAAATGATACATAATGAGACAAATTTATAAAAAAAAACAAAATTGTGACGAAAAAAAGGAAAAAGTTAGATTTACTAAAGTAGTAGACTAAGTAGTAGAAGTAGTAGACTAAGTAGTAGACCCCTATTAAAGTAGTAGACTAAGTAGTAGAAGTAGTAGACTAAATAGTAGCCCTAAAATCGCCTAAAACCCCTAAATTTCGCCTAAATTAGCGAGAAATCGGCCCAAATCCGCCCTAGTTTATCTGGAAAT
>Ga0181395_1000188_pt1 | contig 24849 bp, 53 predicted proteins | sample 18SPOviralmetaG_FD_130124 | JGI IMG/M metagenome (GOLD analysis project Ga0181395, IMG submission 130124) | Marine viral communities from the oligotrophic San Pedro Time Series (SPOT) site, San Pedro Channel, CA, USA - 18 SPOT_SRF_2010-12-16 | ecosystem: Environmental > Aquatic > Marine > Strait...
AACAGTTTTATTAATTAAAGATGTATCTATTCCAGCTGGGTCATCATTAGAACTTTTAACAGGTGGTAAAGTTGTTGTTCAAGCAACTGATATTATTAAAATAGATTGTTCAGTTACAGCAAAAATAGATGCAACATTATCAATATTAGAAATCACATAGGAGTTTTAATTGTCTTACATAGGAAAAACACCTACAGCAGTTCCACTAACAAGTTCGGATATTCCTGATTCAACAATTTCACAAGCAGATTTAGTTGATCAAGCAGTTAATGAAGCTAAAATGCAAGTTTCAAATTCTCCTACTAATGGATATTTTTTATCTGCACAATCAGGTAATACAGGGGGAATGACTTGGGCAGAAGCTGGTGGTGGTGGTAAAATTTTACAAGTAAAATCTGTGACATTTAAAGATGCTTTTACAAGTACAGCAGGAAGTGGAACTTTTGCAAATATAACAGGTGCAACTTTAGCAATTACACCAAGTGCAACAACAAGCAAAATTTTATTTCAAGCTATGATAACAACAGGAGCAGAAACTTATGGAGTAGTTTTAAAAATACAAAGAGGTGGTTCAGATATAGCTGGTGCTTTAGGTACAGTCACAGGAAATAGAGTTGCAAGTACAGCTTATTCTTCTGGACATAGTTCAGATGATGCAGAAATGCAATCAACTTATATGAGTTATTTAGATTCTCCATCAAGCACAAGTGCTTTGACATATACAGTTCAAGGTTCAGCAAGGTATCAACCAGCCGCAGTAGCATGGACAGTAAATTATCCTCATACAGATACTAATGCTAGTTATACAGCTCATAGTGTATCTACAATCACTTTAATGGAAGTAGGAGCATAATATGAGTGATATTACTAAAGCAATTTTAAAAATAAATCCAAACGCAGTAGTTAGTGTTAGCAATAATGATATAAATACTATTCAATGGCATAATGGAACAACACCAATATCTAAAGCTGACATAGAAGCTAAAGTAGTGGAAGTACAAGCTGATTATGATTCTAAACAATATCAAAGAGATAGAGCAAAAGAATATCCATCTATTGTAGATCAATTAGATGACATCTATCACAATGGAATAGATGCTTGGAAAAGTACAATTAAAATAACAAAAGATAAATACCCAAAGGATTAAAATAAATGGCATATATAGGAAAATCCCCAGCAGTAGGAAATTTTGTTAAGCTAGATGCTATAAGTACATCTTCAACAAATACTTATAACCTAACTGTAGATTCTGTTGCATTTGTACCAGAATCGGCGAATCATATGCTAGTATCTTTGAATGGTGTAATCCAAGCACCTCTTTCATCTTTTTCTGTATCAGGCTCAACAATAACTTTTATACCAGCTTCAGGAACTTTATCTTCATCAGATAGCATTGACTTCATTATGGTATATGGAAATGTACTTGATATTGGAACTCCATCTGATTCTACTGTTACAAATGCTAAAACAAATTTTGTTTCAACATCATCAAATGCTGGATTACAAATTAAAGGCGATAACACAACTGCTGGAACTTTACAGCTTAACTGTGAACAAAATAGTCATGGAATAAAATTACGATCTCCACCTCATAGTGCAAGTGCTTCATACACTTTAACTTTTCCAACAACAGATGGAAGTGCAGATGAATTTTTAAAAACAGATGGGTCGGGTGTTTTATCTTGGGCAACTGCTGGTGGAACTAACACTCCAGCTTTTAATGTAAAGACAAGTACTGGTCAATCTATTGCAAATGGTACTTCTACTGAAATTGTTTTTGGTACAGAAAATTTTGATACAGATAATGCTTTTGCATCAAACACTTTTACAGTTCCATCTGGAAAAGCTGGAAAGTATTTTTTATTTGCACAAGCTGGTAGGCAAGCTTGGGATAGTGATAGATTTATGTTGCAAATGCAAAAAACACCTAGTGGTGGCTCTACTGTTGATATTGGTGTTGGAGAAAGTGCTATTAATGTTAACAAGTATCATACTACTGGTGTTTGGGCAGTTGTTGATTTAGCTGTTGGAGATGCAATCAAAATTATGATTTACCACGATAGTGGCGCAACTAGAACTTTAAGTTCTGACGAGAGAACAGTTTTTCAAGGATTTAAATTATTATAGGATAAATTATGGCAGAACTTAATACAAAAATAAAACTTTATGCAAACTCTTTAGGAGTTAGCAAAATAGATTTTACAAAAGATGTTAGATTATATGACAATGCAGATGGCAATGGTGCATACATTAAAGAATGGAATTTAGATATTGCACAACCTACTTCAGAACAATTAGCATCATACGAAACTGCTGGTAATACAGAAGAAGCAAACAGCACAGTTATAGCAACAAGAAAAAATTTATATGGAACTTGGGAATCACAACTTGAAGAAATTTATGATGATGGTATTGATAGTTGGAAAGCAAGAATACAACAAATTAAAACAGATAATCCAAAAGGTTAATTATGGCATTAATAAAATTAAACGCAACACAAGGACTTACAGGAACACTTCCAGCAGTTAGTGGTGCAAACTTAACAGGGATTACAGCAGGAACTTTAGTAGCAATTTCAACGCAAACAGCAAGTGGAGATAGTTCTATAGATTTTACTTCTGGAATTGATAACACATATCAACAATATCATTTTGAATTTACTGAAATAAATTTAGCAACTGATGGCGCAGAGTTCCAATTTCAAACAGATGTAGGAACTGGAACAGCTTATAATATAGGAATGACAACTATTGTTTATCACGCAGAAAATCCACAAGGCGGAGGAGGAGGCTCATTTACATATTCTACTGCAAGAGATCAATCGCAAGGAACATCATTTCAAGATTTATTTCCAGATAGTGGCAATGGTTCAGATGAAAGTGCTTTTGGATATTTAAGAGTTCAAAATCCATCATCATCAACTTATACAAAAAATTTTATGAGTAGAATGGACGGTCATCATCAAAATGATTTAGCTTTTAGTATGTCAGTTGGAGGATTTATTAATACTACTTATCCATTAACTAGATTTAGGTTTAAATCATCTTCTGGAAATTTTGATGGAAGAATTACAATGTATGGAGTAAACGCATAATGTCTAGAACAAAATTAATAGATGGAATTAGACATAATTTTACAGCAGAGGAAGAAGCTATAAGAGATGCAGAAGAAAAAGCATGGAGTGATAAAGCATTTGATAGAGCCATTGCAAGATTAAGAGAAAAAAGAAATAAATTACTTGCTGAAACAGATCATTTAGCATTATCAGATAAAACACTTTCAGATAATATGAAAACTTACAGACAAGAATTAAGAGATATTACATCTGGACTAAACACACTAAAAAAAGTTAACACTAAATTAAAAGTAGATGAAGATAACACTAGTGAAACTTATGGTAAATTTATAAATTTTCCAACCAAACCATAAAAGGTTTAAATGCAACTTTCAAAACATTTCACATTAGAAGAATTTGAGAAATCACAAACAGCTACACGTAAAGGTATTAAAAATAAAGCTGGTAGTGGAGAGATTAAAAACTTAGGCGATCTTTGTTATGAAATACTAGAGCCTGTAAGAGTAAAGTTTGATAAGCCTGTTACAATTACATCTGGCTATCGTTCAGAAGAATTATGTGAAGCAATAGGTAGCAAAAAGACATCACAGCACACTACAGGGAATGCAACAGATTTTGAGATAGCTGGAGTTTCTAATTTAGAAGTAGCTTTATGGATTGAAAACCACTGCGACTTTGATCAACTCATCTTGGAGTATTGGACAGGCGAGGCGAATAGTGGCTGGATACATGTGTCATACAAAGATGGCTCTAACAGAAAACAAGTGCTGACATTTGATGGGAAATCGTATAAAAATGGATTACCTGAAGCAAAATGGTCAGGTGGAAAATTAACAAACTAATAGGAGAATACTATGCCAATGGGAAAAGGAACATACGGAAGTAAAAGAGGAAGACCAGCAAAGAAGAAAAATAAAAAAGATAAAAAGAAAAAAAAGAAGTAATGAAGAAAAAGCCTATATATGCAAAAGCTAGACCTAAACGATTAGGTAAGCCTAAATCTTTTAATAAGAAATCTAAAGCATATAAATCGGCTAAAAGAAAAGCAGATAAAAAATTCGGTAAAAAAGTAAGCTTATATAAAAACATCTTTATTTCACAAGAAGTTAAAAAGTATAAGCCTAGAAAGAAAAAGTAATGCCTAAATTAAACGCATTACAAAAAATAGAATCACATGAAAAACTTTGTCGTATAATGCAAAAACTAACTCACGATAAAATTCATTCTATTGAAGAAAGAGTAAAACGATTAGAAAAAATATTATTAATCTCAACAGGCTCATTAATTAGTGCTATGGGTTATGTAATATTTACATTATTATCAAAATAGTTTACAAGCGATACTTGTATGGCTAATAAAAAAATTCTTGTAATAAGTGATATGCATTTGCCTTATCAACATAAGGATTCAATAACATTCTTAAAAGAAATAAAAAAAGAATTTAAACCAGATAAAATTGTTAATATAGGCGATCTACTAGATTTTCATGCAATATCTATGCACGAACATAATCCTGATTTATATTCTGCTGGAATGGAATTAGATAAAGCTAAAGAATATATTAAAGAGTTAGAAGCTATATACCCAGAAGTAATAGAAGTAGATTCAAACCATTCAAGTTTAGTTTATAGACGAGCATTAAAATATGGAATGTCTAAACAATTCTTAAAACCTTATGGAGATTTTTTAGGTACTCGAAAATGGAAGTGGATAGATGATTTAACTCTTACTATGTCTAATGGCCAAAGATGTTTTTTTACACATGGAAGAAGTGCAGATGTTTTAAAAGTAAGTCAAGCTATGGGTATGTCAGCAGTTCAAGGACATTATCATACAAAATTTGTTATAAGCTATTGGGCAAATCCTGATAATCTATTTTTTGGAATGAATGTAGGGTGTTTAATTAATCAAAAATCTATGGCATTTAATTATGCTAAAAACTTTAAAACTAGGTTTATTTTAGGTTGTGGAATTATATTAAATGGAATACCTAGATTACTACCTATGGTGCTTGACAATAAGGGCAATTGGATTAAAAAGATAGTATGACCTCAAATACATTAAAAAAGACCCTTTTAAAGAGCCATAGAGCAACGCACACACACAACTCTGCATTTTCCGATCAGGTATCAGGGAATCACTATAAGAAGCTTAAAATCCAACCTTTAACCTATTGTATGGCTAATGATTTTAATGCTTGTCAAACTCATATTACTAAATATGTTTCTAGATATAATTTAAAGCATAAAGACAAGAAAAAACAAATAGAAGATTTAGAAAAAGCAAAGCATGTAATAGATATGCTTATAGAGGAGATTAACAAATAATGTGGTTGAATTTATTATCGTTAGGTGTAAAGACAGGAGCGAAGCTTTATCAAAACAAACAACGAACTAAACAATTACTTTCTGACGCACAAATGCTTCATGCAGAGAAAATGAGCAAAGGCGAAATTGAATATAAAGCGAAAATTATTGAGAGTAATGATAATGGCTACAAAGACGAATTTGTCCTTATACTTATTTCCATTCCTATTCTTATATTGGGTTATTCTATTTTCACTGACGATTTGGAAATTCGTAATAAACTAGATTTATTTTTTGAGTATTTTAATCAGCTTCCTTATTGGTATCAAGCAATTTTTATCGGTGTCGTATCTGCGATATATGGATTAAAGGGTGCTGACATTATGCGTAAGAAGTAGTAAGATGTCTTAATGATAGACGCAGTAATAATTGAAGCAGAATTTCAAATAGAATCAAAATATAATCCTTATGGCCATTTTGTTGCTTTAAGATTTATAGATGTAGTTCCATCTAAACCTAAACTCTGGCAAACTATTGAAGATATAACTAAACATCAAGATGTAGAATTAATTGATTATAATTATAAAGAAATAAAGATTACTTCTAAAACTAGCTTAAAACATTTTGATGTAACTATAAACTAGGGCAGTTCCAAACCAGATTAAGAAACCACCCCAGCCAAATTATTAACTCTCGCTAATAACTCTATTTACTAACTGATAAACAAAGGAGCAATCCAATTTTCGTTAGTAAAATTCATTTATCCTCTAGTCAGCTTTTCAGTTGCTAGATTATTAATAGATTGTTGCTTTAAGTTTTCACAATAAGAATGAGCCAATTTAGATTGTATTTTATAATACAAATATAATTTATGACTTGCAGAAAGATCAGCTTTTACTTTTCTATATCTTTCATCATTACTTGCTTTAACTTTTGCTAAAGAAACAGATATTTTTTCATTATCCATTCTTTCACTAACAACAAAATCAAAAACTTCTTGAACTTGATTTTTAATATTATTATATTCAATTTCAGTATCGGCAAATAGCCTATCTACTTTATCTAAATAAATTAATATTTGATCAGGGTTAAAAGTTTTCGGTCTTAACTCTATGTATTTCGGTTGATTAGACATTAACCTAATTCTTGTTCATACATATCTGGGTTAAAGTCAGTTCGGTTTTCTTTAGCCCAATCTATCTCCTCTTTAGGACTATCAGGCAACTTATCATCAGTAAGCTGAATACCTTGCTTTGCTTGTTGATAGCTTTGTTGTTGCATAGTAGGTTGAGGTTTAGGAGTATAACTTTGTTTATTAAAATTATTATTTCCACCAAATGGTTTAACCATGAAATAGGTTACTTCTAACTCTAATCCATTTCCAAATTGCGTAGCTTCTCCTTGTATTATTTTACTACCCCACTTTAAAAGATGTCCTGATCGAACATACTCTTGAACTTGTGGTGTATTTAACCATATATTTATATCTTTTAGATCATACATATTTTTAGTTAAAGTACATTTGAATTTAGCCTTATTAGATGAAGCTGTGTACTCCATTTTTGGGGCTTTGTTTCCTGTGCTATACATCTTTAATGTTAAACCACAGAATGGTAGTTGTCCTTGTTGTGTTTGTGTCATGTTTATCCTTATTGTTTTTTTTATTTAGTTTAATTATTTGCCATTGCTATCATTAAGTATTTAGCACCTAGAAAAGCATTAAACATTTGTTTATTTAAAGGAAGTTCCTTAACTTCTATATTACTATCTTTTTTAGGTAATCTTATAATTAACCCTTTAGTAATTTTCTGTTTAGTTTCTTCCTCGTAGGCAAACTTATATGCGTTTAATTGTAAAGTATAGTCAAACGATATATGATTACTTGTCTTAATATCTGCTAAAACAAGATTGCCTTTCTTATCCTTTAGGACAAGATCAAGAGTACCAGCATAGTTGTGTTTTTTAGAAAATATTTTTTTCTCTAATTCAACTACCTCATATTCTTGGGTTTTCCACCAATCTAAAAATATATTCCAGCAGTTAATAACTGCACTATCAGATTGGATTGGAATTTTTTTACCTTGAAGAAAATCTTCAATTAAACCATGAACTACTGAACCTACTAAACCAGCATCATCTTTTATCTTATTAGTTTTCTGTTTAGCTTCATGGATTATTCTTTCAAGTTTAACTCTATCTAAAGTTTGTTCATTATCCATCATACTGTCTAATGAATCTTTTATTGCTCTTATAGGAGTTGCTACTAACCAATTAGTTAATTGAGGTTTAGGAATACCTTTTCCACAAATCCCTGTAACACTTTCTACTTTTTGTCCTTTATGATAATAAATGTGCTTATCATCATCAAAGTCTAACTCTAGACCATTTCTTAATTTAGTTTTTTTATACATGTTTTTCCTTTTCTAGTTTAATCGCTCAAATAATTGCGTTATGTCGTATTTATAATACTTACTTAATGCAAATAATTTAGCTGTTGTAGTTGTTATACCTTTTTCAAATTTATATAACCCATAAATTGTCTTAAAGTATATTTTATTATCTTGTACTACTGCTTCTGCAGTAATATCCTTTTTAAGTCTAATATGCTTAAATTTTAGACCTATTATTTGATCTAAAAGCTTATGATTAGGTTTTTTCCTAAAATCCTCTATCATACCCTTGATCATATAATCTGTTTTTATTTGTTTATTCATATTCTCTTTCTAGTTTAATACAGAATGTCCTCTATTAATAAGACACTTTCTGTAAATTGATTCATTTTGAGTTGTAGCAGTAGGGCTTGTTACCCAATAATTAATGCTTCCCCAAAATGAAGTATTACTATCTGCAACCATTTTACAATGTTGCAAATCGTTTGTTATTTCTTCTGCTTTAGATTTATCAAAAGTTCCACTTCTTCCAGCAGTATCAATAACAGGTTTATACGCACAAGCTTGTACGAATATAATTAAGCATAGCCATTTTTTCATATTTCTTCCTTTCTAGTTTTAACTTCCTTTTATATTCTTTTAATGTAGTTGCTTGAATCTTATCCATTAATTCATAAACTTCTACAAAGTATGGGTTGCTATCTCCAAAATCCCATCTTCTTTTTTTAGAGATTTTAGTTATAAAATTAAGCCTTTGTTCCTTTAGTGACATTATGATCTCCTTTCTCTGCATTTTCTTTATCTAATAAAACTAATTCTTTTTCTATTTGATCTATTAACTTATCTAAATCTGATTTTAAATCATGATAAGTGACTAATCTTTCAATTAATCTTACCTTTTTAAATGAATAATTTATTTCTTTATCTAAACTCATATTATTAGTCCTATTATTAAACCAACTACAAAACATAACCATTCTCGTCTATAATGTAGTTCTATTGCTTTCCAATCACTTTTAGTTTTGCCGAATATAAGCATTATTTTTTCTCCTTTTTTAATTGATTGTAATATTGGTTTTTTGCTTTTTCTAGTCCACTTACTAAATCGTCATATAAAATAGACCAAGCAATTGAAATTTTATTATCTTTTTTTAAATTATTTAGATCATCAACCATACTACCACAAGCTGATATTATTGATTGAGCTTCTTTTTGAGATAGTTCTAATTTCATTATTTTTTCTCCTTTAAGTTAAGCGAAAATGTTTTATCTTCAAACAAATCCGATTTTATTATTTGGCCTTTAGAGAACCAAATTCTAGTTGTTAAACCATAAATACTTTCATCATATAAATCCCATGTATTATTAAAGAGTTCTGGTTTAAGGCTCAAAAGATAATCTGAAAATTCTTCAACTGATTTGAATTCTTTAGTTACCTTTGTAGCTTCATTAATTATATTAACTTCTTTAGGTATGTTATGTTCTGATATATCCATTATATTCTCCTTTAGTTAAGGGTGGCTTTTAGACCACCCTGATTTAATTTAACTTTTTTGTTTTACTAATTGATTAATTGTTTGTCTCTTATTATATTTATTTACTGCTAATGTACTTCCGATATTAAAATCAAAAAGCATATCCTTTTGAGAAAAATCTCTAGGGTGTATTTTTGATCTCATTTCAATTCTATCTAGTATAGGATTTATAGTTGCTTCTTTAACTAATTCTCCATCTATATAAAAAAGAAAAACTTTAGTTCCATTTTCTTGAGTAAAATATTTTATTTCAGTTTCTAAAAAATCGTAACTATGATTTTTAGAAGAACCTATTTTAATAATATTTCTTTCTTCTCCTCTAACTCCATGAGAATGATTACTTTTATTATCGCTATTTTGTACTTCTTGCCATATAGGATATGATCTACTCATTATTTACTCTCCTTTCTAAACTCTATTTGTGATTCGTGAAATACAGGGTATGATCTAAATTCGTTTTCTTTACCCTCTGAAACCATTCTAGAAAGTTTGCAAACTGCTTTAGAGCCTTTAATAACTTTTGCTTTAAGTTTTCTAGCTTGATTAAAAGTACAGAAACCACCTTTAAGATTAGTAGCTTCTAATTTTTCAAGATTTTTTCCTGAAAAAGTTTGTTTAGTATATATATTATAGTACATGTTTTTTTCTCCTTATTAGTTATTCACTAATTAATCATGATTTTCAGATATAAGTAAATAGTTAATAAAGCCTATGTAATAACACTTTTAGTGTGTTATTTATTGATAAAGCAAAAATATTAATAAAAAGTAAATTAATTTGTATATACTTATACTAGAGTTTAAATAGATTGCAGATAATGATTAAATCGGATAAAAAAGAAATTGAGTGTAATCATTATGCTCCCTTTCTAGTTATAAATGGGGTAAGTTTCCGATTTTCTTACCCCACAAACTCACAGGAAAATAAATGGATAATAGAACAAGGATAGCTTCAATGCTTGTGGCTCATAGGTATGCTAAAAATTTAACTCAAACTAAAGTAAGTCAAAAGTTAGGAGTGACTTTTCAGCAAGTGCAGAAGTATGAGAGAATGATTAATAAAATAACATCAGATAAGTTAATAGAGTTCTGTAATGCTTTAGATGTAAGATTACAAACTTTTCAAGATGGCGACCCTTATCAAGTTTTAGATGGTGCTGATATTTCTATTCTTAAAAAAGAAAAAGCTTTAAGCATTATTGAAAGTCTATCAGAAAGATTTGATAAGCCTTTATTATTAACTAAAGAAATGGAGATTACAAATGATCAAAGTTCAAGTAGATAAAGTATGGCTTGGAAAAGTAAGTGTAAGAGATTACATTTATAAGAAAGCTTTAAGAAAAAAGGAAAGTTTAGGCATAGTTCATGGTACACAATATATGTGGATTCCTTACGAAAAGTTAAAATCTGCTAAATCTTACACAGAAGCTAGTTTTAAAAGCAAGTTTAATGGGAAAGAATATAGGCTTGTAGATTTTGATTGGAAACCTTATAAAGAAGATAATAGCAAACAGGAGAAATTATTATGAGTGGAGAAGAATTTTTAGATATTCCTAAAACTGATGAAACTCAACAATCTACACCTGAAGAAAATTATTTTTCAAGGTCTAAAAATCAATGGCTTTTAGTTTCGGATATGTCCGATATGCATGTTCGGAGAGCGTTTAAAAGATTGTTAAGAATGATTAGGCTAGGAACACTTATAGAGTTATCAGATTATGACCCTAAAAATGATGCCTTAATAAAAGAAGAAATATCTTATATTGAAAATCATCTTAATAAGATTAAGGATAAATTAAGTGACTGAACTTAAAGAAGAACACTTTGAGATAATAGATAGAAATAGACATAGACGACATGAAGAAATTAAAAAACAAGATAAGATTAGATTTGATAAATTAAGACAAATCGGTTGCATAGCTTGTTTAAAAAGAGGTCTTTTTTCAGAGCCTGTAATACATCACATTAGGAACCATACAGGATTAGGTTTAAGACCACCACATACTGATACAATACCTTTATGCCCACAACATCATAATATGGGGAATGAATCAGTACACTTAAATAAAAAAAAGTTTTATTCTTTGTTCGGAACAGAGTATGAACTTTTAGAAGAAACAAATCAAAAAATCAAACAACTAGAAAAGGAAGATATATTTTATGACAAAGGAAACGAATAAATTTCATGCATTACAATTATTTACAGATACATTTACTGCTGAAACTGTCCATTTAACTAACGAAGCTATAGGAATATATATAAGATTACTATGTTTTGCTTGGACTAAAAATGCAAGACCATTTAATTCAGAATCAGCATATAGGATTTGTCATTGTATTAATGATAATTGTGAAAAAAAGGTTGATAAAGTTTTAAATGAATTTTTTAAAAAATTTGAAGATAAATCAGATGCTATGATGCATACAGTAGAATTATGGATTCATAAAAGATTAGTACATGAGCATGAGTATTTAACTAATAAATACAATGCTAGAGCAGAAGCTGGTAAAAAAGGGGGTCTAGCAAAACGAGATTTAGCTACAAGCAAAACTCAAGCACCTATACCTATACCTAAACCTATACCTAATGATAAATATGATAGTCAGTTTGAGCAACTATGGAGTTTATTAAGTAAAAAAAGAGGTTCTAAATATAAATCTTATCAAATTTTTATTAAAGTAGATGGTAAAATAGGATTAACAATAGAGGATATTGCTAGAATTTATAATAATCAAATAAGAGAAATAGAGGATATTAAATTTATACCTCATTTTGCTACTTGGTTATCTCAAAGAAGATGGGAAATAGAAGAAGATAATGAAATACCTGATTTAATAAATAGATTAAAAGCATTAGGATATGTTTATAAAGGTGCAGAGGGTTCTTTTGAAAAATTTACTAAAGATGGAAAGGAGTATAAAATAGATAAATTTGATGAGAAACATCAGATTCAATTAGTTCAATGATAGCTTTATTAAGAATATTTAAGTATTGCAGAAAAAGAATAATTAAATTAAGTATTGAAAATAGACAACTTAAACTGCAAATAGAATATTTAAGGGCTACATTAAACAAAGATGAATATACAAAGCATTAAATATGGCAGAAAAAAGATTAAAATTAAATATGAAATACTAAAAAATTTATATGGATTTTATGAGCCTAATAAGAACTTGCTTGTATTTGATAAAAGGGTAAAAGGAATAAAGTTGTTTAATACAATAATGCACGAGTTATTTCACATAATAATTTATCAATCAGGAATAGATGTAAATAATAGGGGAGAAGAACCTATTGCACAAGCTATTGGAGATGGATATGAAAAAGTATTTAGACAAAATCCTAATTTATGGAACTCTTTAACTAAACTATTAAAAGGATAATATGGAAATTATAGAAATGGATATAAGTGAGATAAAACCTTATAAAGATAATCCTAGAGAAATTTCACAAGAAGCAGTAAAAAAAGTTAAAAATTCTATATCAGAATTTGGAAATAATCAACCTATCGTAATAGATCAAAATAATGTTATAGTTGTCGGTCATACTAGATGGAAAGCATTAAAACAACTTAATAAAACTAAAGCTTTTGTAATTAAAAAAAATTTTGATAAAAATAAAGCTATTGCTTATAGAATTATGGACAATAGATCAGGTGCTGAATCTCAATGGGATAAGCAATTACTTATGTCCGAGTTACAAGTTTTAAAAGATGATAAATTTGATTTAGATTTAACAGGATTTGATGCATTAGAACTTAAAGACATTATGCTAGATAAAGATTTATTTGAACCTACTGACAAAGATGATCAAGGAAAGCTAGATCAAGACACTAAAGAAATATGTCCTGAATGTGGCCAAGTTATAAATGGATAAAGGATTATTTATAGACTATTGCAGTTATGAAGCTTCTAAATATGCAGTATTAAATTATCATTATTCTAAAGCTATGCCATCTGGAAAATTAGTTAGATTTGGAGTGTGGGAAGATAAAGAATTTATAGGCTCGGTTTTATTCGGTTCTGGGGCTAATCCTAATATGTCTAAAGTAGTTAATCTTACACCTTATGAAGTATGTGAATTAGTTAGAGTTGCTTTAAATAAGCATAAAAACCCTGTTTCTAAAATAGTTTCATTTTGCATGAAGAAGTTAAGAAAAGACTTTCCTAATATAAAAGCAGTAGTAAGTTATGCTGACCCCATACAAAATCATAAAGGAAAAATATATCAGGCTATGAATTGGCTTTATTTAGGCGAAACTAAAACTGCTACTCACTATATGCTAGATGGTAAATTTTATCATTCTAGATCACTTAATCAAAAAAATAGAGAAAATGAGACATTTGATAGGAGTGCTTATGAAAAATTTTATTTAAAAAAGTATAAATATATTTACTTATTTGATAAAGGATTAAAGAAACAACTAAATGAAACATTAAAACAATATATTGCGTAGGCTTTAGAAAGGCTAGATGGTACCCCCATTTAGATAGATGGTGCAATTCCAATCCCTACGCTCCACACTTGAAATTAAACTAAAAAAAGACATAATAAGCTATATGGCAAGACCACTTAAAAAAATAGACCCCGAAGCAGTAAAGAAATTAGCGCAATTACATTGTACTTTTGAAGAGATTGCAGAATTTTGTGAGGTTTCTACAAAGACTTTACAAAGGCATTATGTCCACCTTATAAAAAAGGGGCGAGAGATGGGCAGAATTAGTTTAAGGAGAGCACAATTTGAAAAAGCTTTATCAGGTAATGTTGTTATGCAGATATGGTTAGGTAAGCAACATTTAGATCAAAGAGATAAGATAGAGCAAACAAACTTTAATGAGCCTTTACCATTAATTATAAATGCTAAACCAGAAGAAATAGAAGATGGCAAAAAAAAAGGGTAATGTCTTTGGTGCTGTAATAGAGTACACTAAAACAGAAAAAGGTACATCTATAGGAAGAAGACCTATAACTTCTACAATGAATAAAAATACTAGAAGACAAAAAGGTAAAGGGAAATATCGTGGACAAGGTAAGTAAAAAATTTTAAGATATAAAACTTCAAATTACAAACATAATATGATATTTAGTTTTTTATGGCTAAATATAAAAACAGAACTGTTAAACTTAACAAACCTATGCGTGGAGATGTTAAGAAGTTTAAAGTCTTTGTAAAGAATAGAAAGACAGGCAGAGTAGTCAAAGTTAATTTTGGCGATAAGAAGCTATCTATTAAAAAGAATATTCCAGCTAGAAAAAGATCATTTATGGCAAGATTTAGACCTATACTTGCTAAAGCAAGAAGATCAGGAAAACAAATAAATACAACTCCTGTATATTGGGCAGTTAAATCATGGCAAAAAAGTTTTAAAATTTAATTTATGAGTATAAATATGAACTATTATTTTACAGGAATATTAATTATTCTATTCTGTTTATTATGTATGGTAGAACCAGCATATCCTGATAGTACACAAACGAATAATAGTGGCTCAAATACTGCAATTGAGGGTGGCTATACCTCTACCTCTAGCACAACTTTTCAATCTGGGTCATCATCTAATACAACTACAAATTCTACTAGCAATAGCAATATTAAATCTGCACCCCCTACTGCTTCTGCACCCTCTTTTTCTGCTCAAAGTCAAGATGTATGTGCAACAGGAGTATCAGTAGGAATACAAACATTTGGTACAGGCTTTTCTGGTGGTAAAACTAATAGAGATATGAATTGTGAAAGAATTAAATTAGCAAAAGTTCTTTATGACTTTGGAATGAAAGTAGGAAGTGTGGCTTTATTATGTCAAGATGAAAGAGTATTTGAAGCTATGATTAATGCTGGCACACCTTGTCCTGTAGATGGTAAGATAGGTAAAGAAGCATTAAAGATTTGGAATAGATACGAATTTGAAAGACCAGATTATGAAACTTATGTAAAAAGAATTAAGAAAAGAGAAAAGATTGATAAGAAGATTAATAAAGCAGAAGCTAAAAAATTAGAATTACATACAAAATGACAAGGAAAACTAATACAATGTTAATAGGCTTATTAGGTACAATTCTAATGGGTTTAGCAACATGGACATTAGTAACACTTATGGAACTTCAAATTTTAGTTAATATGATTCAACAAGATTTAATAAGTATTGATAAACAATTCGGCAGAGTTTATAACTTTATAGATTCAGTAAGAAACTAATGATTTGGTTAATAATTTTTATAGGAGTAATGGCATATGCAGTATATCGTATCAATCGTTTTGCTGATGATATTAACCCTCGGAACTTCTTTAGCAGAAGAAAAGACGACAAATAATTTAATTACTAATGGTAATTTTGAAACAGGAAACTCTAATAGTTGGACTACTAATGGAGATGTTCAAGTATTAAATGATTGTTGTACCCTTAATAATATTCCTAGCAATTATGATTTAGAGTTTGGAGATAGTGGTTCAATAGAGCAAGAATTTAATTTAAGTACAGATACAATTACACAAGATATGCTTAATAATGGAATTACATTAGATAGCACAGTAGAAGTACAGAATGGAGAATGTGCTGTTGCTGGTTGTTGGGGTGGAAGTGGTGGAGCAGATTCATTTACAATAGTTCTTAAAATAAAAGATGCAGATGGCAATGTTCTTGCTACAAGTACAAAGATTAGAACAGATGTAACAGGAATTAATGGTGCTAACTTTACAGATACTTTAACCTTTAATGGCCAAAACTCTAATTTAGGAAATCTTAATATAGCTGGAACTGATGCTAATGCTCCAGCAAATCTAGGTGGTGCTAATGTAGATAATATTTCTGTTACTATGACTTATGACGATACAGTTATTTCTAATGAGATTATTGAAGAATTAGAAAATGTATTTGAAGATTTAAAAGAAGAAATATTTGAAGAGTTAGAGTTTAAAGAAGAATTTACATTTAATGAAGAATTTACTTTTGAAGTAGTTCAAGCACCAGAAATTAAGGAAGAATTAGAAATAGAGCAAATAATTGAAGAGTTATCTATGCCTGAAAAAGAACCTGAAATAATAGAAGAAGCAGAAATTGTAGAAGAAGTTATAGAGGAAAAGCCAGAAGAAGAAGTTATTACAGAAGAAATAATTAAGGAAGCTAAAGAAGAAATGCCTGAAGAAATTAAAGAAGAAGCACCAGAGCAAATGGCAGAAGAAAAAGAAGAAGAAATTATAGAAGAAACTAATGAAGAAACACCTACTAAAGAAGTTAAAACAAAGGTAGCAAGTAAGAAAACAAAGAAACCTAAAATAGATAAGATAATGGCAAAAGTAGATGAACAAATTAAAGATAGTGCTAAAAATTTAGTTATTAAAAATATAATTAAATTAGATGCTATGCAGAATGATCAAGCTTCTCTAGTAGCTTATAATAATACAGAGTTTTATAAGCCTAAAGATATTTATTTGAATCAGATAGAGATATTTGATAATAGGTCTATATATGCTAATATTGATTTAGTTAAATATACTGCTAATGATATAATGGAAGTTAAGATAAAAAAACTAAATGAAATTAAGTCTAAAAAAAGGCTATTACTTTTAGAATTACAGGAGTTAAAACAATGATGAAAAAGATACAAGACAATCTAACAAATATAGTAGTTGTATTAGGACTAATAGCTTCTATAGGTGCTGGATTTACAAAGTTTGCTAATATGGAATCAAGTATAGAGCAATTAAAAAATCAAACTGCACCTGATACTACAGGAATAGAAACTAATGCTTTTGCTATAACAGATATTAATACAGATATAGCAGTAATAAAACAAAAGCTAGAAACACATGGCCATAATAATGATCATGCTCATGATAATACTGATATTAAAATTTTAAAAAAAGAAATAGAAGTGTTAAAGCTAGAGATACAAGAGTTAAAAGAATCATCTAAAAACCCATTAAGCTAATGAAATTTATTTTAGCTTATACTATTTGCTCTGCTATGACAGGCTTTTGTAATACTCCTGTAGTACACCCTACAAGTTTTAATAGTTGGACAGATTGTACTAAACATGGTGCAGTTGTAACTATAAAGGTAACTAACGAATTTCAAGAAAGATTTAACAAGGAAAAATTATACATTTCGTATTTCTGTAATGAACATAACCCTGACAAAACCACAACTTGAAGTAAATAATTCAAAAGCTAGATTTAGAGTATTAATAAGTGGTCGTAGATTTGGTAAAACATATTTATGTATTACTGAAATGATGAAGTATGCAACTCAAGTAAATAAAAAAATCTGGTATGTAGCACCTACATTTAAGATGGCTAAAGAAATCGTATGGTCTAAACTAAAAGAAATGTTATCTGAATTTAATTGGATAGAAAATATTAATGAATCTAATATGACTATTACTATTAAAAAAACAGGAAGTAAAATATCTTTAAAAGGTTGTGATGCATATGACAGTTTAAGAGGAGTAGGATTAGACTTTCTTATACTTGATGAGTTTGCAGATATTGAAGAGAAAGCTTGGACAGAGGTATTAAGGGCTTCTGTATCTGACACAGAGGGTGATGTACTTATGTGTGGTTCTCCTAAAGGTTATGGTAATTGGTCATATAGAATGTATCTTAAAGGACAAGATCAAGATAAAGAATGGGATAGTTTTCAATTTACTACTTTACAAGGTGGTATGGTTTCTGCAGAAGAAATAGAACAAGCTAAACAAGATATAGATATTAGAACCTTTAGACAAGAATTTGAGGGTACATTTGAGAACTATGCTGGAAGTGTCTATTATAATTTCCACCCTGTTGAAAGTGTAGTTAAGAAAGAAATAGATTGGACTAAACCTTTACATATAGGAATGGATTTTAATGTGGACCCAATGAGTGCTTGTGTAGGGCAAATAGAGAAAGATAAAATATATTTTTTAGATGAAGTAATTATTTATTCTAGCAATACTGATGAAATGGTAGAAGAAATAAGGAATAGATATGGAACAAAGATACCTATTTTTATTTATCCTGACCCAGCTTCTAGACAAAGAAAGACATCTGCTGGTGGTAGAACTGATTTAAGTATTTTACAAAATGCTGGATTTAAAGTTAAATGTAAATTAAAGCACCCAGCTGTCCGAGATAGGATAAATGCTGTTAATAGCAAACTAAAAGATTCAAATGGTAATAGGCATATTTTTGTTTCACAAACTTGCAAAACTATTGTAAAAGGATTACAACGACAAATATACAAGGAGAATACGAATATTCCTGATAAGGAAGATGGCTATGATCATATGAACGATGCAATAGGTTATATGGTTGATTTTTTAAAACCTCTTACTACTCAGGCAGTATTTTCTAGACCAACAAGATGGACAATGAAGTAATTTATGGCATATACTAGAGATCAAGCAATAGAAACCCACAAAGACTATTCCGAAACAATAAATAATTGGGAGTATTATATTAGATCATATAATGGTGGCTATGACTATATGATCGGACAATATCTAAATAGATATAATTTAGAATTAGATAATGAATTTAATCAAAGACTTGCTAATACACCATGCGATAATCATTGTAAGAATATAATTCAAATTTATTCATCATTCTTATTTAGAGTTAGACCGAGTAGAGATTTTGCAGATATGCAAGATGAACCTAGTTTAGAACAATTCTTAAAAGATGCAGATTTAGAGGGAAACAATTTAAACTCTGTAATTAAACAAGCACAAAATTATGCTTCTATTTATGGTCATTGTTTTATGGTTTTAGATAAACCTAATGTAACTACAAACACTAGAGCAGAAGAATTAGAACAAGAAATAAGACCTTACTTATCTATTATAACTCCTGAAAATGTTTTAGATTGGAATTTTCAAAGACAATTAAATGGTAAGTATGAATTAAATTATTTAAAAGTAAGAGAAGAAGTAGATCGAGAGGGTGGAACATATATGCGAATATGGTACCCTGATAGAATAGATACTATTTACATGGCAGAAAGAGAAGAACCAAGATTAATAGATACTGTACCTAATGCGATTGGCAAAATACCAGCAGTTATTTTATACAATTCTAAATCTCACAAAAGAGGAATTGGTCAATCCGATTTAACAGATATAGCAGATTTACAAAAATCTATTTATAATGAGTATTCAGAAATGGAACAGTTAATTAGATTAACTAACCACCCATCATTAGTTAAAACTCCTAGTGTTAATGCTAGTGCTGGTGCTGGTGCAGTTATAGAAATGCCTGATGAAATGGAACCTAACTTAAAACCATATTTACTACAACCATCTGGTCAGAACTTACAAGCGATAATGGATTCAATAAATAATAAAGTTCAATCTATAAATAGAATAGCACACACAGGAGCAGTAAGAACAGAAAAGACAGGCATAACATCTGGTGTAGCTTTACAAACAGAATTTGAATTATTAAATGCAAGACTATCAGAGAAAGCTGATAACTTACAAATAGCAGAAGAACAACTATTTAGATTATATGCTTTATTTCAAAATACTAAATTTGATGGAGAAATAAGTTATCCTGATAGTTTTAATATTAGAGATTATGCTACTGATCTTATGTTTTATCAACAAGCTAAAGCAGTAGGTGTTGAATCTCCTACATTAAGCAAAGAAATAGATAAAGAAATTGCTAGAGCAGTAGTAGATGATGATGAAAAATTAAATGATATATTTGATGAGATAGACAGTAAATCTGAAGTAGGAGAATTTACACAAGATGAACCTCAACAAGAAATTCAAGAAGTAGAACAAGAACAAATTTAATGAATGTCCGATATAGTAAAAGATGCTACACTTTACAGAATCAAGCAAATAGAACTTGCTGAAGCACAATATTATAAATCTTTAATAGCAACATTAGACAGAATAGAAAGAGAAGTAGTTTCACTTGCTGGAAGATTACCTACACAAGATGGTAAGCTAATAGAATTACAATCTGCTATTGCTATTAGACCTAGAATAAAATTTATTTTAGAAAGAGAATATTTAGCATGGTCAGATACAGTAGTTCGAGAGGGTTTTAATAAGCAAGCTAAAAGAATAGAAAAAGCATTTAAAAGAATAGGTAATATTCCTATAGAATTTCAAGAACTTACTAAAGGAGATTTAGCTTTAGTTAAAAATTTAAAACAACAATATTTTACACAGTTTAAAGATGTATCTAATACATTTACTAGAAGATTATCAGAAAAGGTTTATCAGAATACTCTTGTAGGTTCAGATTTTACAGTATTAGAAAAAGAATTAAGGCAAACTATTAATGGTATTTATGCTAGTGCAGATGACCCAGAAGCACAGAAGCTTATAGATTATATAAACAATAATAAGTTTAATAAGTCTAAAAGAGCAATAGTTAATAAAAAAATACAGCTTTTACAGTCTAAATTTGCTAGAGATCGTGCTGGAGAGAATATGAAAAGGTATGCTGGACAGATATTAAATGATTCTTTAAGAGATTTTGATGCTACCTTAAACCTTAATAAGTCTAAAGATGCTGGATTAACTTTTGTAAAATACTATGGAGATGTAATACCTACAACTAGAGATCATTGCAGAAAGATAATTAATGGAGTATATAACAAGAGGAAAAGTGGACTTTTCACAATTGATGAAGTCAATTCACTTTGGAACACTAGAGGTTGGAAAGGCAAGAAGTCAGGAAATCCTTTAATTGTTCGTGGTGGTTATAATTGCCGACATCAATGGTCATATGTCAACCCAGATTGGTATGACAGTAATGGCGAACTAATAATATAACAAATAGGAGAACTATGTCCGAAGAACAAACAAAAGCTACAGAAACTAAAGTAGCAGAAACACCTAAAGAAGAAGTAAAAGTTGAAGAAACAAAACAACAAACTTTTTCACAAGAACAATTAGACAATATAATTAAGTCTAGACTTGAAGCTGAAAAATCTAAATATGAGAAAAAACTTCAAGAAGAAGAAAAAGTAAAACAAGAAGAACTTAAACAAGAGCAACTTAAAGAAGCAAAAACTAAAGCTGATCTTGAAAAAATAATGCAAGAAAGATTATCTGAAAAAGAAAAAGAACTTTCAAATTATAAAATGCAAATTAAAAAAGAAAAGGTTGATAATTCAATTCTATCTATTGCTAATAAAGAAAAATCTATTAATGCACAACAAGTAGTATCTTTATTAAAAGATGAAGTTAGATACACAGACGATGGAAGAATAGAAGTAGTTGATAATAATTCTAATGTACGATATAACATTAAAGGAGAACTATTAACAATAGAAGATAGAGTTAAAGAGTTTTTAGATAGCAACCCACATTTCCGTCAAGGGTCATTGTCAGGTTCAGGAAGCCAGAGTGCTATCGGTGGTAAAACTGTTAAACCTTTTAATATACAGGACTTGGACTTAACAAACCCAGAAGATCGTAAAACCTATGCAGAGTATAGGAAGAAACGAGATTCAGGCGCTGTTCAGATTAACTTAACAAATAAATAATAAAGGACAAACAAAATGGCAAACGAAAGCACAAGTTCTACACTATCGGAACTATATACAGAGATAGTAGCAGAAGCACAATTTGTTATTAACGAGAAATCTATAATGAAAAATCTTGTTAAAAATTATGCTATATCAGGTGGTGGAAAATCAGTAGAAGTTCCAATTTATGCACAAGTAAGTGCTGGAGCAGTTTCAGAGGCAGCTGATTTATCTAACACAGCTATCAACCCATCTTCTGTAACTATTACAGCAAGTGAAGTTGGTATTATGACAACTCTAACTGACTTAGCAAGAAATTCAGCACCAAGAAATGTAGCTGGAGACATTGGTAAGCTTTTTGGAGAAGCGATTGCTAAAAAAATGGATCAAGATTTACTTGCTCTATTTGATGGCTTTTCAACTGCAGTAGGAACTGACAGTGCCGCTTTATCTCCAGCAACAATTTTTAATGCATCTTCAACTTTAAGAGCATTAGGATTGCCTGTTGATGAAACATACTGTGTATTGCACCCAAAAGTAGCATTTGATCTTAAATCAGGATTAACTAATACTTTTGCTGGTCTATCTACTGACCTATCAAACGAAGCATTAAGAAGTGGCTTTATCGGTCAAATTGCTGGTATCAAAATATTTGAAACTGGAAATATGGCAAATACAGGTACAGGTGGAGATTTCAAAGGTGGAATGTTCCATAAAGATGCTTTAGGTCTAGCAATGATGCAAGACATTAAGATTGAAACTCAACGTGATGCTTCTTTAAGAGCAGATGAAATTGTAGCAACAGCAGTTTATGGTGTTGGTGAATTACATGACTCTTATGGTGTAGAAGTACTTGCAGATTCTTCAATACTATAATAATACTTTTAAGGTGGGGGTTAAATCCCCCACTTTATGAAAAAGAGGAAAAATATTATGAAATTATCTAATGGCAAAAAAATTATAGAAAGAAAAGAAGAAGATTATACAAAAAATCAAAAAACATGGGAATTAAGAGGGTGGAAACCTATTAATGATAAACCTAAACAAGATCACAAAATTAATTATCCTAAAGATGAACCTGAAGATAAAACTTACGAAAATGAAACAAAAGTAGTACAATTAAAAACAAAAAAGAAAAAGAAAAAGGTAGTAAAGAAATGAAAAATATAAAAAAATATATAAAATTAGCAAAACAAAATCCTAAAATTAGTATTGGTGTTGCTATTGCAGTTATAATTATATTATCTTGGGTATTCTAGCATGGCTAATTATACAGGGGCTAATGTTATAACAACATCTGATATTCAAAAGTATCAACCAGATGCATTTGATTTTGGCATATCTACAACTGCTACTGAAACAACTAATTTTTTAGCACAAACTACTAATGATATTTTTAGAGCATTAAGAGTAGAATGGTGGCCTGTATATAAAACTAATATTTTTACTGATATAACTGTTCTTAATACTGCAGAAATGGTTAATACAAAAGTTAATCTAGATCAATTTGAAAGAGCAGGAGTTTATTTATTTTTAGGAAGATTTTATTTACCAGCTTTAACTAAATTTAGACCAGAAACAGAAAAAGATAGATTTGAAAGAATGCAAGAATATTACATGAGCCAATATAATATTGAGTGGAGAATGATATTAGAAGATGGTGTTGAATATGATGTAGATGCTGATGGAAGTATTGTATCTAATGAAAGAGAACCATTACATGGCTTTAGAAGATTGACTAGGTAATGGCAGTAGATGTTAAGATAAAATCTAATAATAAACAAGTAGCAAGAAAGTTTAAAAAATTTCAATCTATATTACCTAGAATAATTGATAAAGGTGTTAAGCAAGCTGGTTTTCAATTAGTAGATATTATAAGAACTAAAACTCAAAAAGGTATAGACTTTAATGATAGACCTTTTGCTCCTTATTCTCAAAGCTACTTAAAAAAATTAAACAAAGAGGGTAAATCAACTAGAGTAGATTTATTTTATAGTGGTCGTATGTTAGGAGCATTAACACCCTCTGGTTCTGTAAAGAAAACAGGAAAGCATAAAGTTTCAATAAATTTTACAAACTCTCAAATGCTACAAAGAGCATTATTTAATCAAGTTTTGAATAACCCTAAAAGAGAATTTTTTGGCTTTAATTTGAGAACAGAAAAGATTATAAGTAAACAGTTCAATAGATTTGTAGAAAAAGAATTAAGAAAGTTTAAAATATGAGTGTAAGAGAAAATATAGCATCTAATTTATTAACAGTTATATCCAATATATCTAGCCCAGATATTATAAAAGCAACTAGACAACATTTTTTATTAGATGAATTATCAGATAAACAATATCCAGCAGTAATAGTTCAAACATCAGAAGAAAATAGAGATGATTCTGAACTAGGAAGTGGTGCTAAAACTAGACATGGAACTATTGATTTTTTAATACTAGGTTTTGTTAAAGGTTCTGATTCTAATATAGATACTAAAAGAAACGAACTTATAACAGCTATTGAAACTGCAATAGAAACAGATATTACAAGAAACAGTAATGCATTAGATACAGAGGTAGTACAAGTAGAAACTGATGAGGGAAGCTTATTTCCTATCGGTGGAATTAGAATGACTATTAGATGTATGTATGAATATCAATCAGGAACACCATAATGGCTAAAGCAGATAAAGTAATAGATCAAGTAGAACAGAAGATAGATAATATCGAAAAGCTTGTAGATGAAATTTCTTTATTATGTATGGACGCAAGAAGAAAAATAGACAATTTTAAAGAAGATGAAACTGATGAAGATATTGAAGATTTTCCTGAATTAGATGAGTTCAATGAACTTGACGAGGAAGAAGATAAATAGTAAAAGGACTTATGGCTAAAGATATTAAATTATATAAAGATGGGAATGAAGTTATTATTAATGAAACTCAACTTGAAAATTTTGTAGCATTAGGCTATAAGCAAGAAAAAGAAAATAAACCAACTAAATCTAACAAGGAAACAAAATGGCAACACATCACGGAAAAGAAGGCGTAGTCACTGCTGGTGGAACTGCTGTTGGGGAACTAACATCATTTA
>Ga0181395_1000190_pt1 | contig 24802 bp, 51 predicted proteins | sample 18SPOviralmetaG_FD_130124 | JGI IMG/M metagenome (GOLD analysis project Ga0181395, IMG submission 130124) | Marine viral communities from the oligotrophic San Pedro Time Series (SPOT) site, San Pedro Channel, CA, USA - 18 SPOT_SRF_2010-12-16 | ecosystem: Environmental > Aquatic > Marine > Strait...
TACCAAAATCTAGTTAATCCGTTATGTCGTGTAATATTATAGGACATCTATTTTTTCTCTAATCCTTTCTTTATATAATGAGTTAATACTACTACTATGCAGGCACTTATTATAGACATCGCATTTCTTAATAGAGCCTCAGCAGTAATCCAACTGGCAATCGCCAAAGGGTATTCACATATTCTAAGAATCCAACTTCTGAGCATTGTCACCATCTTTTTTAGAATCTTTTGCCATGAACACTAATACTATTGATGCGAATGCTGAAATACCCACAAATAAATCATCAAATAATTGAGTCGCATTTTGATTCCAAGTCTCACCCCAGTCTTCATTTATAACATTAAAAGAAGTTAGCAAAGTAACCACCGCCAAAGAGAGTCCTACCATAGATGTTTTCCATGATTTTAAATTATCTAAAAATTTCATTTTGCTTTTTTTATAAATTGAACAATTAAAATACCAATTACTACAGCTATCATAACGCCTAAAGCTACAACTGTTAGCGTTTTAGGGTCTACTGTTATAGTATGAGTTACGTTTGGATTTGCTAGGTCTCCTAAAACTTGTTGAAATGATTGATTTTCATTCATCTTTATCTTTTATTAAAATTAAATCAATAATAAGATTAGCAATAACTACAGAACATATAGTTACTAAAATCGTATTTAATGTTTTTGAACTTATCATATAAATTCACCAATTTCTACATTATCCACATCTCCTACTGAACTAGAATTTAAATAAGTATCAATTTCAAATTTATAGATATACATAGTAAACCCAGTAGGTTGAATATTTACGCCTTTATACCAGGCGAAAACCTCTCTATGTAATTTGTCATATGCATCTGGATAATTAAAAGTAAGTCTCATCCATTGTGCAATATCCCCCCATGAACCCTTTTTATATGTGGTTCCAACTTTTACCGCAACTGATGAACCAGATATTTCTATATCTTCTAAAATATCTTCTCCATCTGGAATAGAATCTAATCCACTCCAAGGTTGAACTAAATCTTGATTTTTACCAGAATTTTTTAGTGTATCATACGCCTGAGTAAACTTTACTGTAGGTGAATAATAATTACCAACATTAATTACACCAGATTCAGTTAAATATCTATATGCAATTAAAAGTATAGATATAACTATGGATATTCCTATGATTCTTTTATTACTCATTATCCTTTTAATTCTTTAGGCAAAAACTGTCCTTTTTCCATTAAGTCTCTATCTATAAAACCACCACCAGAGATAAATGATTTAATTTCGTTTTGGAAATCATTTATGTTTTTTGCTCTGGACCTCATATCCATTCCCCAAAACCAGGAATCTATTGCATATATAATCGCATCGCCTGTAAATTGATGAGTAGATTCTTTAGACCATTCCGCTAATTCAGAAGATTCTAAATTATCCTTTACTCTGGCAAATGGTCTAAATCCAACGTCATCATATCTTTGATATTTACCAGGATTGGATTTTAATTGAGATACTGTCTCAGAATCGATTTGGTAATCTTTAGTTTTCGGTACATTCTTCTTTTTTTCAGAGGAACGGAAGGCATAAATTGCAGAGCCAATAACTAAAGTTGTAGAACCTAATAATGTTGCTATTCGAGACATACAATTTTAATACATTTTAAAACCGCCTTCACTAGATGAAACTTCAGCAAATGCAGGTCCTGGAGTCATACCGCCCACAGGTTGAGTCATCATTTGCTGTTGTTGAGTAGCCATTAATGCTTCCTGTGCAAATTGTGCTGAAGGGTCATCATAACCTATCATATCAAATTGGGGAACAGATACACCTTCAACCTCATACTGTGCATTTTCTAATCCACTATATGCTGAAGTAGAGGAATCCGATTCCTGCCCATTATCACCTTTACATTTGCAATTTTTTTTCATGTATTTTTTGTGCATGAAAAAATATATTGCACCGCCTATTACCGCTAACAAAAGTAGCGTTTGAGTTTGTTTATTCATTTTTACTTTTTAAATGATAGAGTAAAATAGACTATTGATATAGCCAAAAAAGATAATGCAAGAATTAAATTACTTCCTTTCATTATTAAGATTTACGAGTTAAAAAATACACAATAGCACCTAAAGCCATCAATCCGACAACAATACCTACTATTAAAGTAGTTCTATTATTATTTGTAGAATTATTATTTAATCCGCCCCTGGTTCCTCCTTGTTGAAGATTTGTTATGTCCCCACTAAAACTTGGAGCATAAGAAGTTAAGTTAGGATTTCGAGATGCCTTTATTGCTCCTACTCCTTGTAAGGTCCCAGGAATGAGTCCTGCAAGGTCACCAAAGAAACCACCTAAATCAAAACCACCTCTTTGATATTCATCTTCAGATATAGTCCCAGAAGAAGGTAAAGAAGGTCCAGATTGACCGCCTAATTGTGGAAAGTTTTGAATACATTCCTGTGCAAAAGCGCTACCATCATTTCCAAATTCGTTAAAATGCGCCCTACAGGATATTAAATCAGCCATATTATTTTTTTTTGTTTAAAAAAAAAGCCCAACTGACCAATGTCAGCCAGGCTTTATGCAAGAATAAATAATACCTATCTATTAGAGAGTAGATGCAGGTCCTGCATACTTTCCGAAGAAGTTAAGGATTGTCGTATTCGTTCCAGATGCAGGATTAACAACTGAAAGAAGTACATCAGTAACAGCCGAAATTTGCAAGGAAACTGGAACCTCAAGACGTAAATCTTGGAATACCTGTGGTCCTGCCGAACTTCCAACTTTCGCTGAAATATTTTTCTTAATTGTTCCTTCTTCAATACCTGCCAAACGAGCAATATCAAATTGTTCACTAAACTGAGTTGCAACTGGAGCCGTATATAAAATACGATTCACATCAATTACATAACCAGTAGCTAACCAACCGCGTAAACCTGTAATACCTCCAGGAAAAGAAGAACTTACATCAAGTTTACTTCCTGCAGGTCCTGCATCATAAGTTACATCGGTTGTTCGAGTAGTACCTAAATCTAAAACTGAAATAGGATTATTCAAAAGAGATACTACACCAGAACCACTAGTTAGGGCATTGGCAATAGTAATTGTGAAATTAAAATCACGTGAAGTAGGAAATGGATTTCTAGAAGAAATCTTCATTGCTTCTGCATCTGCGAAAGTATAACCTCCGTTTGATGCCTTTGCTTGTGTACGTTGGGCAACTGCCTGATTCATACCGTTTGCTTTCATCATTTTTATATATTTTTAAATTAAGATTCTGAACTTGATTGACGAGATTCTTTTCCTCCGAAAAGATACCAGTCAATTTGGTGTACAATTACAACTGCAACTACAATTGTAACCACCATTTTTAAATTTGGGAATAAGTCTTTAAGCATTTTTATTAATGTTTGATGCAATTATAACATATGATTTTTAAAGCATATTGGGAAACTTTATTAGACGTTAGATAACTAATAAAAATTAACTAAAACTTAGGATAACCTAATTCTTCGAATATTACATCAATTTGTTTCGGAGTTAAAAACTTAGAATTTTTTGCATTTGGAAATTTCTGATAAAATCCAAAAGCATCTAACCACCTTTTTAAGGTATAAGGAGTTATTCCATACATTAATGCAATATCTGATTTAGACTGGCTTATCCCAATCCTGTAGAGATTGTTATTGTCTTCCATTTTTCTGGAGTTTTTGTTAAATCAATTTTTTGCAATTGTTCATATGCTTTATATACTTTATGAAAGTTCGGTATGCCCCTTTTCTGAAAATATTTTAAATCATAACCTGGTTCCAGGGTCTTTTTAAGACTTATAATGTGTACCTGGTTTAAAAGTCTTTTAGGTACTGATGAAATGCTATGCATTATTATCAATATATCTAACGCACTATGTCTATAGTCATACAGTAATGCCTCGACCTTTCTATCTAATTTTCCTTCAGTAAACCATTTTGTTGCATCGTCAAAAACAATTCCTCCAGAATTTAATTTTCCTGCCTTCATTAATTTATGAAGACCTGCGAATACCGCTTTATTACCGCCTATTTCAACTAATTCCGAATCCCAAAAGGCAACAATACCAGAACGGTATTTAGGTAATTGTTCAATAGAATTGCATTTAGGTATTCCTTTTAATGAATTATCTAATAGATTATCAGTAACAATAATTACCGTTTTGGATGGGTCACCTGCTAAAATTGATTTCGCCCATGTATGCCTTGTGAAATATGTTTTACCTGTTTGATTACTACCTATTAAAAGGCATTTATAATATTGCCTCATTTTGATTTTTTTCTAAGGTTTTTAATTTTCCCAATATGTGGAATAAAAGGAATACCCATTTGAACCGCTAACATACCATAGGCAAACGCCATAGAATTTTTATCTATATCTAGATTATCATATCCCCATTCCTTTAACTTTATTTCCCATGCTCTTTTTAATAATGTTTTTGTCTGGTCATTGGGTTTTGAATCTTCTTTATAATCTTCTACCTGGCAGTATGCCTCATATAATTCCCTTTCTTCAGATGTTAGAAGTAAGTCAGTTTTATTTAAGGCACTATCTCTTACTTTTTTATCTATTAATCTTGCTTGTCCAATTTTTGATTTATCACCAATTACTAAACGAGCATACATTTTAGAACTTAGAATTGGTAAATGGTCATGAAGATTTACTATTATTTCGGCAAGTTCTGTAATTGGTAAAAAATTATTACTTGGTTCAGAATCACCTAATAATTCAAATGATTCATCTATGTCTGCTCCATCTTCAAAATATTCTTCATCTTCTGATTCATCAGTTTCTTCATCTTCTGATTCATCACTAATTGATGGTTCATTATTAACAGGAATAGAAGGTTGACTAAGTTTTTCAGATATAGAAATAAAATCATCTTCAGTTTTTTCCTCTACAACCTCTACAACCTTTACATCTTTTATTTGAGACAATGTCTCAGATGCTTGGTTAATTCTACTTTGTAGAGTAGATAATTTTAACCTGTATGGGTCACCTGGAAAAAAAGTTCTTCCATGTTTTTTTTGTAAAACTCTATACTCTTTAATTAATGTTTTTATTTCACTCTGCATTTTCCCAGGGTTTCTTTTCCGAATCTTGTTTAATTAATTCTGCTCCTTTAGTAATTAGATTTTTTAATTTTATTTTATCCATTAATCTATTTATTCCATTTTCATTACCAGTCATTAATGCAGGTAGTGAAGTTGTAATAGCCTGTATTATTCTTGAAGTAGCAAATTTCCCATTACTATCTGAATTAGTCTCAACAAATTCTTCTATGCATTTTTTTAAATCCATATAAGACGTTTCATAATAATTACATTTTTTAATTAGTATTTCTAATTCTTTTCTGTCTACTCTAACCGTTCCATGTTCTGGACGTTTATCTGAATCCAGGGGATATTGTTTTATTTTATTCATCCTTATTTGATTTTGATTCTTCAATTACTTCTTCTGTAATGTCTTCATTATTCTCTTTTATGTCTTCTTTAATTACTTCCTTTTTAACATAAAAATCATAATTATTTAAATACTCTGCTGTTGGACCTTGGCTAACACCAGTTAAAGAACATTTAGTAAATAATTGGTCTACACATATATTAATAAAATCAGACCATGATATAGTCTGTTTTACTTTAGCCTCTAACATTTTTTTCTTTTTATATGCTACAGATGAATTTCTAAGAAATACTCTAATAATAATAGGTTTCATATATTAACTTTTCACTAAAATAATAATTATGTTTTTAAAGTTAATGGATGCACTCGCTGAATTATTAATAAGATTTATTCCATCACCAGAGGCAAGAATAAAACGAATGGACCTTTATGAAAAGAAAATACGCCAAAAGTCAATTAATAAAGCCGAAAAACTTTCTAGAAGATATGAAAGAATTGTAAGAAGAAAAGAAAGATTAAAGGATAGATTAAATAATAGGAAATCACGTAAAATAAGGTAACAAAAGTTACATGGTATATATTATTGAATATCAATGATTTACAAGTTATATTTGTAACTTCTAGTAACTTTTTTGTAGGTTTTGAAACTTACAATTAATGTATTAAAGTTACAGAAGGTAACAGAAGGTAACAGTATTGTATATATAATTAAGGTTTAACTAGTTGATTTTTAAGTATTTATAATTTTGTAACCTTTGTAACTTTGTAACTTCATTAAATTTCCCATATATATATATCTGTATTTCGTTATTCACAAATGAACCAAGTTTGGCACGATACTTGTAACCTATAAATCAAACAAACAATTTTAATTATGAATGACAAGGATTTATCACGTTTATACAAGCGCCTTGAGGGTGTCTTGTTTGATATTTATGACGCTCTCGACCATAACCAAGAGAGAGCCAAAGAACTTGGAGATGAGGCGTTAGCAAAAGCCTATCGAGACTTAGTTAATGACTTGGAGTGGAGGCATGGCAATGGCGATAGTGCTGTTGAGGATGTCTATGGTCGGATTAAGTGGCTCAGAAAGCCGTCATCTGATGGCGTGGGAAAGGAGGTGGAGTGTTAGGTTAGCTGACGAGTCCTCAATGGACGAATAAAAATTAGTATTCAAACAAACAATTTTAATTATGAATTTAATATCTACCAAACTATTTGAAACTCTACAAGAATGTGAGGAATTATTCCATGAGGATGAGAGAACCTGTAGTAATGGCTTTGTTATACCTGAGCACTATCGCTTTTGCTTTTGGGTAGGTGAAGAAATGCAATGGAGTAGCATGAGAAAACAGCTACAAAAATGTGACCTGGGTGACTGGGAATCTTTACTAAAACAGGGACAAAGGAACTGGGCTAAAGGTCATAGCCCTCACAGTTCATTTGTTTGCAATATGTTCCATGATGATGGCACTCTCCATATAAAGATACCAAAATGTCACTTTAATAATGAGCAGGTAGACAAGAATATGTAAGTCCTAGACTAGAATATCATGTTTTGATTTGTTTCATGCCCTCCAGAAATGGAGGGTTTTTTTGTGCCATACTTTTTTTGAGACTACATCTCATTCTTGTTTAGTAATCCCATATGATAGACGTTATCAATAACAATCCAAAACTCTGGATTATCAATTAGTATAGTATAAAGAGCATTACTAATTGAATCTGAATCACCTTCAATTTCATATTCAACACCTTTTCCTTTAATGCCTTTTACATTCAGTTTGCAATCATTCATCATAAGTTCAATATATATTCTTTAAATTCTTCTTCCATTTTATCCAGGTTAAATACCCATGCCTTAACCACATTAGAACCAATTCTGACCGTCTTATTGGCAACAAAGGCAGGATATATTTTTAGCTTTCCTGTTAAGGTATTTTTAGGCAATGCCTTTTCATTATATATGGTTTTAATATTCTTTGCATATTCTAAATAGACTATTTTGAACACAATGTATATGTGGTTTGCCTCCGTTCTTTCAATCTTGTAATGAACATCTTTAGATATACTTTGATTTCTAATCGCATATAATACAATATCCCAAAACCTTGTTATTTCAGATTCATTAAATCTTCTGGATTCTTGTCTAGTTGCACAGGTAACCATATAATCTAATAACTGTTTTGAAGTATAAGGAAGTCTAATTTTGTTTTCTAGTGTAATTATAGAATTAAGAATTACAGCATTATTTTCTATTGCTCTACTATTATGTATCCCTTTAAGACTAAATGCCTCTGCTACTGATTTTCTAGTTATAGGATAATTCTTTTTGTAGTTATCCTTAAAATAAGGTCTGAGGTTAAGAATTTCAGATAAACAACCACTTACCCCTTTATCTAACATCTTTACTAGAGTATCAAATTCTTTTCTTTCAAATTCATCAAAGGATGACTTATGCATTTCATCCACAATGCACCTAGTAATAAGAGCATCGTCAGAAGGGAAATCATTACCAGTAATTGCTACTGATGAATTAAAAGGAACGTTATCAGTATGAAATGAATAATCTCTAGTTGCTCTACCATATGGTATTCTATTATAAATGGATTTCAACCATTCATTTATTTTTGAATCTACTGATGCCCTATATTCTTCTAGAAATACCAACATATTTCTAAATTCAGCAAATTTTCTAATTCTTGCCTTTGGTGAATCAGCATCACTTAAAATAGACATTGAAGGTTGAGGCGAACCAAATAAACTTTGTAAAGACTGGACCATCATAGTTTTTCCAGTTGATGCCTCTCCATAAATAAAAAGCAATGGAAAAAACCCATGAGTTTTAAATAGATAGTCAGTAAATACAGCACTAATTAAAAATGAAATCCCTAACATTCCATGATTTCTATGAACTATCTTCATTTGAAATGCCCAGTCTTCAAAAGAAATTCCAGACATAATATAGTTGCATCTTTTTTGATTAATAAATTTATGGTCGTTCTCCTTATAAAGAGAATTAGCCGAAGGAACATAAACTAATTTTCCATTTATTTCAATGCATCCATTTTCATCATAACTTCTATATCTACCATCTTCAATAACACCATTATTAAAACACCAGTATTCACCTGTTTGATGCCCTAATATCATAATCATCGTTCCCTGTCTCATGTTATCCATAAGATACTTTTTGAGTCTCTTAAAATCACTTGAGGATGCATCAATATAATAATTACCAAAACTTTCAACCATAACTTGAAATGCGTTATACGTAGTGAAAGAATTTGATTGTATTTCAAAGGTTACTTCTTGATTTTTAATATTATTTATTTGAACTAATCTTTTAGAATCATTTTCATCATTCATATGAGACATTACCTCAATACCAAAATTACTTATTGGATTAAAGCCAATAAGATTTTGCCCTTTAGCATTTTGTTCTTTACTATCGAATCCAGAATATATTCTTTGATTGTAAATGAACAATCCATAATTTACTGCATCGTCATATTGCTTTTTATTGATAGCTACTTTTTCAAAACTGAAAGAGTCTGGGTCTATAGGAAGTTTAATAATACTGTCAGGCGGTAATAAAAATTTATTTTCTTGCATTATTTGTTTTTGTTGTATGAGTTAATCGCTCTTTTCTTAAAATCTCCTATAGTCTCACGTTTCATCCAAATAGGAAACATCATATAATAATCATTAACAGGAATTGCACCTGGATAATGTTCATTTTCATTTAAATATTCTTCTAATAAATCAGATATAGTAATTTCATTTAGAAATTCTTCTATCTGATTTATGACATTTTCTTTAATCAAAAGTTTTCTTTCATCAAATCCTTTTGATTTTAAGAAATTTAAATCATTCTTTAAATGTTGTAATGCTTGTTGTTTTTCAGTAGTCATATTAATTTTTAGGTATATATGGAAATTCTCCTTTACGTTCTTCTAAAACCATTTGAAATGATTCCATTAAACTTATCAATGAAGTCATTTGCGGTTCTTCATTTTGAGATTCACTAATTAATTTATTTATTTTTTGTTTTCCAAATCTTAAAGAATCCAATAACAAATTTATTTCTTCTCTTACCGTATTATTATCTATCATGCCATTAGTTCTATAAAATTCCTCGTCCCTGTATTCTCCAACTATACATATTATAGTATTATATGCTTTCCATGTATTATTTATTCCTCCATATAATTTATAATTACTTATTACTTGGAATACCTCACCTGCCATTTTACTTGGAATGGTACATTTTTCCTCTAAATGGATAATAAATTCTTTATGACTATTAGTGAACTGAACATTAAATTCTTTTTCAATTTCATTGATTAATTGTAAATGTTTCATGCGTTTATTTTAAAATGATTAAATTTATTAGTAATGAATTTCATTCATTACATTAAACCGTTCTCGTTAAATTGTGCTTCTGCCAGTAAGTCGGAACAAGTCCTAATTACTTTCTTCGCTTTTTCGGTTGTTCCTTTTACTTCTCCTTTCAGAACTTTATAAATGTATGTCCTATGGCTTCCAGTTTGTATTTCCACCTGTTTTAATTTAAAATACTTTTTGATTAAACGGATTTCCGCTTCTGTAAAATGCTTATTCATATAATTCAATTTTGAACCAAAGAAAAGAAAAAAAACTTATTATCCTAATCTTAAATATTCACAATGGCTAAAACAATTAAATTTATTCAAAAGACTTCGACCATTGATGTTCGAATAAACGTTACCAATAATTCAGAAGAATTAGATTGTCTCTTAATATCAGATGTTCATTTAGATAATTCCAAAACAAGGAGAGATATTTTAAATAATCATATTAAAGAAGTTGAAAAAACTAATGGAATAGTTATATCTGGTGGCGACCTTATGGATTTAATGCAGGGCAAATTCGATAGACGTTCTTCTAAATCATCATTAATGGATATACATAAAATAGCATATATAGATGATGTCGTTACAGATTGTTCTGAGACATTGTCTCAATATAATGTTCATTATATTTTATTAGACGGTAACCATGAAACATCTGTTTTAAATAGACTTGAAACTGACCCTACAAGAAGGGTATGCCAGGAACTTAATAATAAAGGAATAACGGCAACATATGGAAGGTATCAAACATTTATAAGGTTTATTTTTGAAAAAGGTAGAGATAGAAAAACCTTTACCCTTGCTTTCCATCATGGAGCCTGGGGAGGCAAAATAACTAAAGGCGTTTTATCTGTTATTAGATATGCTTCTATATATCCAGATGCAGATGCTGTCTGGAGTGGTCATACCCATGATGGTTGGTATGTTACTCACCCTCAATATAAGATTTCCAGAACTGGTAAATTATCTCAAAGATTACAGCATCACATAAAGACAGGAACATATAAAGATGAATTTACTAAAGGTCATGGATGGGCATCTGAAAAGCTAGTAATGCCTTCTACCTGTGGAGGTTTTTTAATGAAATTAAAATACCATAAGAAGAAGAACGAATCTATTATTACCCCAGAATTTAAATCTAGGCTTTTAGCATTTGATTCATAAATGAACCAAGTTTGGCATAGTTGTTGTATATTTGTAATCAAACAAATTATTATCAATTATGCTAAAGTTTAACAATTATTGGAGCGGTAACGGAAACTACAAGGGACAAGCTAAATTTCTAGATAATTTAGTTCCTGTTAGTGGACCTTGTTTATTACAGAACTTTCAACTTAGGCAACCAGTCGAACTATACCGTATGATGACCAATCTATATTATGAGGTATATCGAAATGGTGGTCTTAATCTATCACGTAGAGGTAAAAGTAATTTGGGAGCGATGGCAAGTTATGTAGAGGTTTCCATGCAGGGTATATGTAATCTTAATCGTGACTGGTTACAACCTGGCGATGGCGATGACCTGGCAGTTTGGTTATGCGAAACAAATTGGAAAGATGTTTGTCCTAATGGTCATCATATGAGAAGACTGGAAAGAGTTTACGACATAGTAATACTTAATTCATTTGTAATGTTCCAGGAAGAATTAGATTCACAAAACCCTACTAAATAATAATAATTATAAACTCACAAAAAAATCACTATGCAAGAAACAATAATTAAATTTTCGATTAATTGCACCAAGCAAGATATTGTTGAAACAATCAAATGTTTTAGGATTTCCAGTTCAATGGAGCGTATCCCAATTCCAGACAGGATATTCCAGAGTTTTATGAATACTTGGGATTCATTTTTTCATAGACAGGTCCCAGAAAATTTTGTTTCTCTAGTTAGAATAGAGGCAACAAAAGAAGAATTGAAAAATGCCTTAATACTAATTTTAAAGTATGAATTAAACTGTGAAAGAGAATTGCATGAGCATATAACAGATGCATTTCATAAGGCATACCAACAAATTTTAGAAATAGAAGTAGTAAAATAAAAAAAGAATAATGAGAGTATTAAATAAAGACGGAAACAGCTATACGCTAAAAGATAAATCCCTAGAATCTATGCAAAAGGTTGTTGAAGGTTATATTGAATTAGTTCCAATTTATCATGAGGATTTTCCCAATCATTTATTAGTTGTTAATGATTATATGCCTCAGAATAAAAGGCATGGACATAATTGCAATAGATATGCCTCAGAACTAGCTAGACAACCTATCTACGGAAATGCTATATTAGCAGTCAAGGATGAAATAAATTAATTGGTGTTGTTTGTTTTGTTAGCCTCCTTTTTAGGAGGCTTTTTTTTTGCTTAACAATTTTATTTTGAGACATCGTCTTAATACACTATCACAATTAATATTCATAAATGAACCAAGTTTGGCACGATACTTGTAACCTATAAATCAAACAAACAATTTTAATTATGAAACTAGAAACACGATACCGAAAAGCACTTAAAGAAAAGCTAAATCTTATTGAGGCAACATTTACTGCGATTGATATTGCCAATAGAGAATTAGAAAAGGCATCTAAAGGAGATACCGATATTCATGTACTTTTCAATTATGAGGTCAAAGAAATGTTATTAAAACACCAGTTAAATTATGGTGAAGAAATAGTTCTTCAAGCAAGAAAACGTCTTAATCAGATTGAAAGAGGACGTAAAAATTTGCCTTCACATTTTAAAAAGTAAAGAATAAAAATCATTCTTAAAAACCTCCTAGTAATAGGAGGTTTTTTTTTGTATGCATAACTTTTTGAGACTTTGTCTCAATTACGCCTTCGTCTTTTTCGAACTACGAAATAAGTAATGAGCATAGCAATAACAACTATTAAAGGAATAAATAATCTAGTAGTTAATTTTTTAAAATTAAATCCTGCTTTTGCAATTATACCTTGTTTACCTGTCGTACCAAAAAAGGAGTATATATCCGCATAATCTGGATGGGTTTTGGCAAGTTCTAAACCTCTATCTATATTATCATAATCAAAATAACCACTATAATTAGAACCCATTTCATAAACAGGAATCCATCTAGCTAATTCTCTAAATTGATTCTTTTGAATTGGGTCATCCATGCCTATACCTAACTTTCCTGCTAAATACCCTGCATATGCCTCTACATCGTTATTATCTGATGCAGGGGCATACTTTTCTATAATAGTCCTGGTAGTAGCTAAACCAGGCTTTATATAGCCGTTATATAAAGTTATTAATCCTGCCCTAGTTCCATAATCCTGGTTTACAAATTCATAAAACCCAGATGCCTGTTGTCTAGTGCTTAAACCTTCCCAGGATTCACCTGAATATCTTAAAGCATATGGATTATTGTTCCTAAAAGCTAAGGGAGCGGAAATTTCGCTTCTATAATCGTTATTTGATGGCATTGCTAATCATTTTATTATAATCTTCTAGAATCCTATCAAAAACATTTTTTGGCTTATCACTTTTAAATTGTTTTCGGATAATATCACTACCTTTTGGTGCTTGTGTATCTGGATTATATTCATAAACGTATCCATTTTTTCCTGTTTTGAATTGCTTTCGTTTCATAGATTATTTTTTAGGTAGGCTTAATGTGTTATTTGTTTTTGATAGTGTTTTGTTCTTAACAATAGTTCCAATTGCTTTTCCGTATTCGTTACAAAATTTATCAAATAAAGGCATTACATCTTTTTCAAAACTTTGTGGGTCAAACGTACTTCCTTTATATTTTTTTGAATAGTCTGAAAATCCATAGTAAACAGAACGAAAATCATATTTTTCTTTAGCCAATAATAAATTCTGTTTTAATTTGTTTTTTTTAGATTTCAATCTAACATATTCTTCAAATGCCCTTGCCCACATTTCAAAACATTGACCCCAGTAATCCTTTTGATTTCCTGTAGTCATTTGTGCCCCATAATGAGACATTTCAAATGTATCTTTTATTTTTTCGCTTCCTTTTGTTCGATATATATCTAAATACGATAACGCCTTTTTTCTTTCTTCTTTATTGGGTCTTGTAAATTCATTTTTCTTAGGTCCGAGATATAAGACTTCCAGAATTTGCATCATATATTTAAAAAGTTTTTGATAAGAATTACCTGCCTTCAATTTCGAAATATCTAATTTTTGAGTAACTGCCCTTCTATATAATGGCTTTTTACTTTTAAATGTAATTGTCTTTCCATCCTTCCCTTTTCTTGTTCTAATTACTTCTTCATGACCAATTCGAATTGCTTTGAAATCATAGAACTGATGAAAGTAATCACTTAAAAATCTAGGCTTTTTAAATTTCACTAAATCGTTACTTGTACGTTGAATTATATAGTCAATTGCATGACCATATTCATGAGCCAAAGAACCAGAACCACCACCAAAAAATCCTCTCTTTTTTCTAGTTTTACTATTAGCTATATATTCATCGTTGGCACTTGCAATATTATCCCTTCTAGATTGAAAATTTGTAAGGTTTATTTCTCCAGTCCAAGCATTAAAATGAGCAACCGCATCATTTCTTCCTTGTCCCCTTGAACCAAATGCTAAAAGAATATATTTCCCCATGCCCATCATTTCTGGTTTTGTATTTAAAACCTTGGACAATTCAAATAATGCCGTAACTCCTGCAATTTGGAATACAAATCTTTCAGGTTTATTTAAATATTTACCAAATTCAATTCCTGCAAGATTAAAAAACTTTACTGTTTCTGATGTTTGGAATAATACAATAGCTAAATCCTGTGAATAACCTTTAGTTACTATTCCCATTTCATTAGTATTGGAGTATCCTGTTAGTCTAAGTAATTCCTTGGTAGAAACATCATAAATTCTTTTGCCTCCTAAACTGCCTGGATTATCCCAATATACTTCTAGTCTATTATCTGTGCTTCTTAGTCTAAATTTTCCTTCAGAATATGTATTTACTAAATTCATTTTTTTCTCATTATAAAATAACCTAATAAAAGGATTAACACTAATCCACCTATCAAATAATAAACATTTAAATTTTTTAGTCTATTGCCTATTAACTCCATCGTAGGAGGCTTTTTTGAATCAGAAATTACAGTTTCTGGCAAGTTATCACCAGTAGAATCAAAAACAATATCATCTAATTCTGGATATTCATCCATGCACTCCACCCAACCTTCAAAACCACTTACACCATATTCTAATATGGATTCTTCACATTGCTCTTTTGTCATTTCTAATTCTTTATTAATTGCTATTTGAGACAGTATCTCAAAATTGTTATGTCATTTGCTCCACATAATAAAAAGCAAAATATATAGTACCTATAATTACAATTCCAATTCCTATGTATAATAATACATCGGTAGTTTTTGAAAACTGATTTCTTTTCATATATTATTTTTTCCGACCAAAGGATTGTAATCTTTTCTTTTCTCCTTTTTTGAATGGTGGTTCAATTGTTCCATCTTTTCTTTTGATTCTTTTTGGCAATAATTTATCTACTGCATTTTTCACTTGGGAATCAGTCGTCATTGCCATTTTCTTGAAACCGCCAATAATAGTCGTTTTTAAATCGCTGTCAAGACCATCATCTAAATATTGTCTTATTGAATATCCCATTGGTTGCTTTGAACCATCTCTATCATAAGCATAAGATTTAGCATATATGTATGTAGCTCCATTTTTAGCTTTATATACTTTGAAACTCGACATTGTTTGTCCAAAAGAAAGCAAAGTCTTTCTATCAAAGTAAAACGGTTGCTTCTTTTTTGTATTTCTTTTAATTGTAGAAATCGATGGTAGTTTTGCCATAATTATTTATTAAGTTTTCTTTTACTTTTTGGAATACCTTTTGATTTTTTCTTTGGTCTTACGTTTTTGAGATGTTCTTCCCATAAATAATCGCTAAAATGCCTACTAAACATTTTTCTTTCTTCTGGATTAAGTTTTGGGTCAAATCCATATTTACTAGGCATCTTCATGTTCTTTCGCACATAATTAGAATAATAGTATTCAAGCAATTTTGGTGCTTGTTTCCTATCGTATTTACCTGCCAATCTTTTTTTCATAAGATTTGGTAAATAAATATTCATTAATGCTTCGTAACTGCTGTAGTCATTTTCTGCAAATGAAATAACTTCAATAACTTTCACTTTGTCAACTGCCATAATTTATTTTTTAATTTAATTACCGTTGTTTCTTATATACAACCATTCCAGTTTTAGTCTTTTTAGCTACATATGTTTTACCATTGTAACTGAAGGATTTTTTACCTGATTTACGTGCCTTTTCTTTGGCTTTAAAGAAACTATTCATTTTCATTTTACTCGATTTAGATTTTTTATTTAAATGTAATTTATCAATTTTTTGTGCCTTTCCCCCCATGACCGCACTATATACTCTAGCATATGCCCATTGTTCTGGAGACTTAACCATTGGTCTGACAGATTGAGGATTGGATTTATATGCTCCCTTTCCCTTACTAAATATGATTCGAAGTCCTTTAAGACTATATCCTGTAATTTTTGATATGTCTTTAAGACTATGTGGAGTATTTTCTTTAAATCCATATTTCTTATTAAATTTTTGCTTATAAGTCATTTTAAGATTTAAATAAAATAATCTACAAATGATATAATCTTATAGGAAAAATTATAAAAGACATTAACACCACCTGAATTAGTTTTTTTATTGTTCCTAGTTTTTTCTAATACTTCTTTAAAATTTTTCTCAAACATATGACCTATGCCATCTGTTAAAAATGGTATGGCAATCGCTATTAAAATTAACGAAGGTCTAAAACTTAAAAAGAATCCAACAAAACAAATAATTTGAAGTGCAACCGTTACTAGATGAAAAAATAGACATAAAAATGTATTATGATATTTTTTAAACTCATCATATCCTTGCCAAAATTTAGTTTCATTTATCATTTGTAGTAATTATTAAATGTATAGGCGATATAATCATAATGGGAAATTCCAGTATTAACTCTTTCAATTACACCATTATCTTCAGGAATCACAGTATCTAAAACGTCATATTCATTGCCATATAAACCTACCATTCCGTTACTACCATAGGTCATAATAACTTTAGAATAATTTAAATCCTGGTAAAAGTTTCTTTCGATTGAAGGGTCTATTAATACGTAATTAATAATAGGTTTTCCTCTCAGAGTATCTCTACCTTTAACATCTTTCATGAGTCGCATTACCGCTTTTCCACCTGCCGAAAATCCTGCTATTGTAACCGTTCTTGGTTCTCCTTCATTTACCCATTGATAATCTAGATAATCTAATACATTTTCTCCAGTATTATCAGTATGGGATATATAGTAGACCTTATAATTCTCTTTAATATGATTGGGCAATTTTTCCATCATTTTATATCCCATTACATCATCAATGCCTGTATATATAATCATAACATCATATTTGTCCCTTGGTGTATTAGGAGTTGAAACATGGCTTAAAGAATCTGAATTGTAACCTTGAGTAAACCCTGGAACATAATCCGAACTAGCGGTTAATAGTTTATTGCCTTTAGCGGATTTATTTGTTAAAGGATTCTTTTTTAGTATAAAAAATATTCCAATTGTAATCAAACAAATTACTATGCTTATGATTAATATTTTAATTGCTCTGGTCATTTACTTTATCTATAAAGTTTAACAGGTAAGCTATAATTTCATGTGCCTGGTCAATAGTTAAATTAGTTCCTACCGTACAAGCATCCTTTTTATACATAACAACAAAATGATTTTCTGATGTTCTTAACTTCGGATATATTTTTTTGATTTCCTCACCTGTCATAATGTTTTTTAGCTGAAAATGTTTGGAATTTTAAAAGATTCAACTCTATCTATAATAGGTTTAAATTCTTTATAATATTTTTCTAGCCTTACAATAAGTATTACTAAGGCAATAAATACAAGTAATATTAAAACTGGTGTAATAAATTTCATTTTTTCCTTTTTCTTTTTAGAATTGCAGTAATTAATATAGACAAGAATATTAAAGTTATAACAGAATAAAAAACAATGCTAAATGCGTACGCCTTTGGTGTAATGTCTCCATCTTCTGGGTCCGTTACATGACCTATATAATCTTGAAGTCCTGTAGTATCTCTTTCTGGAGTACCGCATTTATAATTATCAGTTTTGTTAATATAATCAGTAGACCATCCATTGCCCCTGCTACTATCCCAACCTTGTAATGATTGTCTGATATTTTCTGGGTTTTGTCCATCGTCAATATGAATAAAGCTAGAATATGCTCCTATTCCTCGTATACCAATAGCCTCTAAATCCTGTAATAACTGACCCTTACAAAGTAATTCATCCCATAATGTTGAAAGGGATTGGCTATTAGAAATACCGCTTCCTTTAAATTGAATATCTATTGCGTTTCCTGTTTTGTGTTGAGATTTCGATGCACCACCTGCCCTAACATTACATTTTCCAGGTCTATAAGAAGATGTTACTCTAATTGCTCCCTGTGGTAACTGCAAAAAGTCACCTATTAATCTACAACCTTCTAAAACAGTATCGGATATTTCAAAGGAACCATTAGTTAAATTACTAGAACCGCAATCATTAACAAATTCATCCCACATTTGCTTCTGTGAAATATAACCACCTGCGATAAATGAATCTACGTTTGATATTTTCATCTCATTATAGTTTTAAAAATTTCTTCATTAGACATTGAACGTAGCTTATTCATAAATAAATCATACTTAGATTTTTTAGCCAATGGTTCTTTGGGACTAAGTCTCAAATTGCGAACAAATGTCGAATCAAACCTAATATTACCCCAGTCAATTATTTTTCTACTATCCCAGGCAGTTATTTCCTTCCTTTTGTTAAGACTACTTTTACCATCGTCAAAATGGCAAAAAATACCAGAATTAGAAGTGCGTTTATAAATTCCAATTCCGAGAATACCATACCCCAAAAGACTACGTACAAAATCACCTCCAGAAAGAAGTTCCCTGTAAAATATTTCAAAATTCTTGTTTGTATCATTAGAAAAAACCCAGTCTACGGCATTTCCCGTTATGTGTTGGCTTCTTGTGCTTCCTCCTATTGAAGTATTATATTCTTTACTTCTTATTGTGGACGTAATTGTTATAGGTTGTTTAAAATACGTTCTAACATATTGCAAAGCATTTATGCAAGAATCACTAAAAATAAAAGAATCGCCCTGACCCCTGGATGCACTATATATTTCATCCATTGTGAAATTTTCAGATATATTGATTTTATTTCCCTTAGTAATTACCATTTTTCTTTATTTGCCCAATATGCAGGGTAAAAAATCCCTCTTTCTATGTTTTTTTTATGTCTCTTTCGAAAGTTTGCACTTTCTCTTTTTCTCATACTAACGGGAAAACCTTTAACGCCTTTTGAACCTTGTAATCCAAAACGTATCAATTTATATTTCCCATTTTTACCTGCTAATACAACATGAGATTTACTTACATGACCAGGCGTTTTTTTTGGTTTATTTACTCCCTTTAGATTGTGTCTATATAAAACATCTTCAACTTCCCTTTTTTCAGCACTTGATATTTTATAAAAACTTATCATATGGTATACCTAATTCCTCTAGAATAATATAAGGAATTTAATGCATTTTTTTCTTTGGATTTCATTTCTTTAGATAATGTTGTCGGCAAATCTAAATCTGAACAATTTATTAAATATTTACAGTTTTGACGAATCCCATAAACCCTAGAAAAAGTTAGCCAGTCCGTATCATTTTGAACATGAGATGCAATCCACAATAAATATTCTGATTTAGAACTAGTTCCCTCTGTTGTAATCCATACATCACTAATGACGGCACTACCTTTAGTTGCCTCATGAACCTGGTTCGCCTTTTGTCTCCAGAAAGTTTCATCATAATTTCCCTCAATACCTGCATTTTGAGATTCTTTTAATGCATCGTCAACGGATTTTTGCCAGTCAATAGCTTCTCTAGTTTTTTCTTCACATGACGGACCTCCAAAAACTTGAAATGCTCTATCCCAAATGCTACAATCTGGAAGATTACCATACCTCTTTTCCTTCTGGAGTTTTGAAAATCTTATTAAGGCATATATAATAACAACAACTCCAACTACTATTGCTATAATCTGTGGTCTAGTTAATCTTTTCATTTTTTATTTTTTAATAATGCTATAAGCAATAGAAGTAGCATTAAACCGCCTCCTATATAAATTAAATTTTTGTATCTATCGAAAAATCCCTTTTTTTGATTTACCGCTTTTATTGCAGGTTTATATGGTTCATATGATTTGGGATTCCTAAAAAGATTTTTCATTTCTTCCGTAGGGAGTGTTTCAATTGCTTGATTAAGTTTGTTTAAATCACAATCCCAACCACTAGAAAAATATGCTACAACACATGGAACATCTTGCCAATTTTCGTCGGGTATAACAACATCTTCATCTAACTCTAGATGCCTAGAAAGTTCTTTACTCATTACCTGGTTATATGCTGAGTCTTCTGGCAAATATCTTTCAGATAGCTGTCTAATTGTGGGACCTGTCAAATAATAAGCATTGTATAAATTAATCATACCTGCTCTTAGTCCATTGGCATCTGTATTAAATATCAAAAGACCATCAACGTCTTTTCCAGATAAACCTTCCCATGGGTCTGGATTTTGTTGATTAAGAATCAATGGATTGTTATTTCCAATTCCTCTACTTATTGACATATTACACTATTTAATCATTTTCTAATGGGACCTAGTCCATACACCTGCCTGTAGATTGATAATATTCCAAATGTCCATTAGCTATTGCCCATTGACATTCTTCTTCTGTAGTATTCCAGGGCATACAATCACCAGTAGATGGGTCTATTAATTGAGGTGGGCATTCATTAGTAAACTGTCTGTCTGTTATATTTCTGATATTCATAGTCCTAGATGCGGAAATAAGAACTGCAAGACCAATAATACCTAAAACAGAAAGTATTACAATAACAATTAGCCTTCTATTAACCACCTATATTAACGTCTAGTCCAACACCTACACCTTGAGAGTCCGCTAGGTCCATTTGTTGTTTTCTGGCTTTTAATCCATAATAAATTGCTACTGCCGTAGCTACTACGATAGCATAAACTGCTACTTTTCCTAAAGTCGACATTTTTTTCATTTTATGATTTTTTTTGAAGTAAGTAAATAATATAAATAAGTAATGCGAACATTACATAATATCTGGTAGCCATAATTTTTAATTTAATCGGTTATTGAATATTGGTCTAGCATTAGATAGCCAAATTCTCTTTCAAAATCTGACATATTTAATCCATATAAATCTTTTAATTCTTGAGTACTAAGGTTGTCTAATACTCCATATATATCATCCATTTTTATATTATCTAAAGAAGATATTCTTTCAAAATATTCTCTTTTACTAGACTTAATGGAATCTATATAACCTGCCTTTTCCAATTCTTGGGCAGGAGTTTGAGACTGAGTCTCAGATGTGTTTCGATTAGTCGTTAACTTCGCGCCTCCTTTTAAAAAAGACATTATCTTTTTTCTATATACTACTGCAAGAATTACGGCAGTAATTAGAATTAAATTCCTTGTTTCCTTTTTCATTTTTTTCTAAATATTAAGTATAAAATAAACGCTAGGGCAATCGCACCTGCTAAGTAAATAATCATTTGTTTCCGAGATATGATTTTTTCTTGTTGGTCAGAAGATTCCGCATTTTTCAATATGGCAGGATTTTCTAAAGAACTAGGCAATTGAACCAATGCAGTTCGACTAAATGTTGTTCCTGGTCCATTATTTATTTCAACCAAAACAAAATCATCAGATATGGATTCGCCAATATAACCCTGGTCAGAAACATCGACAATTTCTTTTATCCTGGCATCAAATCTTAATGAATCAGATTTAAAGGAATCTATATCCACTAATTTCATTTCTTTAAAATCTTCAAAGGATAAAGATTCATCGTCAGATTGTATCGCATTGGGTTTAATACCCTTAATGAAATAATCTTTCCATATATTATCTGAACCAGTTTCCCATGCACCGATTACATTTGATGCCGTTAATTCTACAGGAACATTATTTTCTAAAAGATAAGATGCAACACTAGAGGATACCTCTGATAAATTAACATCTGATAATTCAGTAATTGAAAAAGCATCCATTGGTATTAAAATTTCCGCACCGTCAAGTAATTCATTATCACTTTCAATGTATCCCTTTACACCATTAACCCTTTTTGAAGACATACTTGAGTTACCTAAAGATGGTAATCCTGCTAGATTGTTCATAGATGCAGTTTTAGTACTTGAAGGAAGGTTTTTTGCAAAAACTTGAACTTCTACTGACTGATATTCGCCCTCACTTTGAAAAACCCTAATTGAAGACCATGATGTTTTGGGTCCTGGTTTTGAAATATCTAATTGTTGAGATTCGCCCAGATATTTCATTCCATTTTTACCTTCAAACATTACTGGAGTAGAAACGGTATTTCCGCTAACTAAAACATAAAAAGGCAGACCTGTTTGAGCAAAAACTGAAAAATCACCTTCTACTCTTTGTCCCTCTGTGGGAATATTAGAATTTACTCTATCTATAAATTGGTCAATAGTCATATTTGTTTATTTTTTAATAATTAGAAAGTAAGTTACTACTGCTAAAACTATTGAAACTACAATTCCAACAACTAGCTTTCTTGTTTTTTCGTCTTTAATAAGTTTTTTACTAGCTATTTCTGATTCTTTAAAACCTGCATCTTTACATAGATTAGTAATTGACCCTGTTTGTTCATATGTATCCACGCATACTGCATAAAATGAAGGGTCTTGTAAAGTAGATTCTCTTTGTAATCTTAATTCATCTTCTATTAAGGCATCTCTATCTTTCCTAGCTTTATTTTGTCCTACAAAATTTAAAACATTACTAGTTATTCCAGAAACTGCTCCTACTATTGCTGTAGCTATTGGCATATATTAATTTTTAATAGTAAACTGCTAATTGAAAAAACGTAGGTACGGCAGATGCAGAATCTAAATCAAATGCTTGAAAATAATTACCTGGTTCGGAATCTAAAGAAAAACCATAAGTTCCTGAAGGAAATTTATATTCACTAGAATCAGCAAAAACTAATTTTAAATCTCCTGCTGTTGCCATCGTATCAACTTGAATTGTTATTCTTGTAGCACCACTTAAATACGATGTAGTTGAGTTTACGCTTATGCTATTTTGAAATATTATTTTTTGTTGTTGCATTTTTTTGAATTTTAAATTTCCTCATCCTCCCATCCAGGATATATAACAAATGAACCTTGTTCTGTATAGCAATATTTTGAAACGATATACTCGCTTTCTGGTAATTCAGTTCCTGGAGGTACATTAACTATTTCTAATTTATTCGATGAGTTAGCCCTTTGCACATGATGAGGCGTAGGATTATTCCAAGCATAGTATACGCCATCGCCTTCAAGTATAATATTGTCAGCTATCAAACAAATCTGTCTGTCTATTTCAGTTATTAAAAGTTTCATTATGTTTTAGTCATTTTAAAGGTGTTACATCTAGAACCTCTAAAAGTTCCTCCAAAGTCTCTGTAATCTACAAGTACAGCACCGTATTCATCATCTTGTCTTGCTATTAGTGGGTTATATAGAGCACCGCTAAAGCCAGTAGTTGTTCCAGAGTCTGTTAGAACATCTAGTGAATTTGAAGTATTAAATTCACTCGTATCAAAAGTATTGGAAGTAGAATCGTAATTAACTGGAAAAACATTAAATTTCGCGGTTGTTCCTGACACACCATTATTAACACCTGTGCCTATAATAAATTGAGTCGTAGAATTTTCTTGACCGTTATAGTATGGGCTTATGCCTGGCATTCTTACAGCAGACGGAGATGCAGAACCAAATGTCGCTTTCGAGTCAACAGTAAATGTTGAACCGTCCCACCTACAACTAGCAACATTCCCCTCCACTTGACTTTTTATAAATAACACAATACCTTTACCATCTTCTATTTTATCTCTCACATTACCTGACATTAGATTAGAGCCACTTTCATAAAGAGTATCCCCAACTACTTCTACTAAAGTATTAGTGCTAGTATTGTATTCATAAACCGCATAATAAAGTACACCTGCCGAAGATGCAGACTTAGGATAAAAAAGAGCAAAACATTCTTTACTCCCAACCGTACCTAAAGGAACTATATTTCCTATCCCGTTGCCTGAACCGCTAGTTCCCATGGGATAAAGTATTCCCCTCGCAGTAGCCGAACCAGAACCTGAAATATCTATATCCCAAACCCTTGCATAAGGAAATGCTCCTGACCTACTTAAACCTGTAGAGGCTACAGTATAAACAGAGCCTGTAACTTTTAAAACGTAAAACTTAGGGAATCTATCTATATAATTTGTAGTATCACCATCATTAAACGTAAGGTCTAAAGTTACATTAGAAGAACCTCCATTGTAAGTAACAACATTGAAAACATTTCCTGTTCCTACTATCGGAGCACAGACCAATGCTTGTGAATCATTTAACCTACAAGATGCCATTGCTTGACCTCTTGCATAAGGGTCTAAATCAGCAGTTCCGTTAAATATTGTAGTTGTTGAAGTACTAGTTGTTAATGTTAAATCACTTTGGCTAACACCTCTTGCTAAAACCGTCTGATTGTCAGCATTAGATAACTGTCCGTTAAATGAAATATATCTTCCTAATTGCAACTCTACAGGCATTCCCATATTTGCATTTCCAGATGCTCCTTGAATAGCTGGAGTTATAACATCATTGAATGTGCCTGATGACTTAATAGCAACTAGTTGACTAATGGTATCTAATATATAGTACCAAAATCTAGTTAATCCGTTATGTCGTGTAATATTATAGGACATCTATTTTTTCTCTAATCCTTTCTTTATATAATGAGTTAATACTACTACTATGCAGGCACTTATTATAGACATCGCA
>Ga0181395_1000193_pt1 | contig 24676 bp, 24 predicted proteins | sample 18SPOviralmetaG_FD_130124 | JGI IMG/M metagenome (GOLD analysis project Ga0181395, IMG submission 130124) | Marine viral communities from the oligotrophic San Pedro Time Series (SPOT) site, San Pedro Channel, CA, USA - 18 SPOT_SRF_2010-12-16 | ecosystem: Environmental > Aquatic > Marine > Strait...
AACCTTATCTTCTCTGGTGTATGAAACTCACATTTATAATCCTTGTGAAATTCTCTACAATACCAATCACAATTTACAAGTACCTTTTCAAAAATGGATAATTCACTATTTTCTTTGTCTTCTAATGTATGAACTGATTCTTTGATATATTCTTCAATATGTTTAGGATCGTCCATTTCACCATAATATAGAATATTATGTTTGTGTTTATTTATCTCCATGTCTAAATCAATTTTAATTTCTGCAATCTCTTTATTCACCTTACCCCACGATTCAATAATTTCTTCTGTTTTGTATCCTTGCAATTCTTCTTTCAATTTATTAGATAAACCTTTTGTTTTAGTTATTTTATCCTCGTTATATTGTAGCTCATTATCAATATCAAAACCACGCATTTTAATTATCCGTAAGAAGTGTGCGAATTTATTTGTATTATAACAATCAAGGGTAAATCTAAATGAAGCCAGTATTTTATCATATCTGTCGCTTTCTTGCTTGTCATAAGTAGCACTGAAATAATCAACAACTAATTTTTTACCCTCTTGTATTTCAAAGAGTACTTCGTCCACATTATCATATTTGTACGCTTTCCAAGTTTTACTTTCAAAAAGGTAATATAAATGTGTGATATTTCTGCACCTATTAATTTGTTGAACCATTGCTGGTGGTGAAATGGTATGACCTTTATAATAACAAAATACAGCTCGCTCCATAACACTATCTAAACCATAAACAATTTTAGGTGAGAATGCTACGAACTTATGAGCGTCCAAATCAATATCACCACTATAATCACTTGAATAAAATACGAAATCAATATCATATTTATCTTTCATGTCAATGACAAACTTTTCACCAACATTTTTACTATCAAGACAAACCATAGCTCCTTTATCTTCACCACTTACCATTTTACAAAACTCTTCATAAGAAAATAATTCACTCGCTTCAATGCCGTCATTATGTTTGTATTTATTGTTAATATAGATAATATCATTACGATTAATATCGTCCAGAGTCAATAAAAATCTTATTGAATTATCACTTATATCTGCGTCTGTCATAATTACCCTATCACCTTGCATTAGGAGTTGATTGAAATATTTCCAAATAATAGTTCTCTTGTTGCAGAGATTAGGACAATCAACAAAATATTCAATCAAAGAATTATATTCGTCAAGGTATATATCATAACTTTCAAAATCACTCCAATTACCCATTTTCATAAGACTATCAATTGTTATTACAATATTTTCTCCCTCGTGGTCGTACCAAGTATCTATCTCTTCGTGCCAGAAACATTCAATACCAGCCTCTCTAAAAACCTTGACTTGTTCTTTACCTAATGAAACCCTTGATACAACAGAAATAAACCTTTTGTAATTGCCGTCTTGTTTCTTATAGCTCCTTGTAATATAATTTTTGAATGCAGTTGTTTTACCAGTACCAGTATCACTACGACACAAACAATATCTATGGTGAATGTCATTGAAGAATTTGCCGTCGCTGTCCTTATCCAAATATTCTAAATCTTCTTCTCTATCATGTCTTGTAGTATGGATATTATCAATTCTTAATTTATTGTATCCTAACATTGTTTTAGCGTCGCTGACAAAAGAGGATTTATCTAATAAATGTTCTAAACACATATAGTTCTGTGGATTACAGCTCGCCCAGATACTTTCATTTTCGTCTGCATTGTAATATATTTTACCAGTTGTTTCGTCTGTACCATTATTATCACTATACATATCCCATAGCTCTTTCATTTCTGGTGTAGTAAAGGATAATAATTTCATAGCAGTTGTAAAAATATACCAGTCAACTCTATCTCTAAAATAGGATTTAGGTAAGCCGTCCAATATATCAATCATAATTGACTCGTCAAACATATAAGAATATTGTGTTAAATCTACTTCGTCTTGCTCGTAAGCGTCCTTTGAAGAAATTTCTCCTTTACAATTTTTTTTGAGTCTATTTTTAGGTTCTCTTTTCTTTCGGTACAGATTCATAGACAACCAAGTCTCCAATTCAACTGGTAATGGTTTAATGTCAACTGCATTCAATATAGTATATTCACCCTTTTTATCTTTCGCTTTTTTGATTCTACTATCATATCTGGATTTATCAATAACCGAGCTGGGAGCTACAATGTAAGAATTATCACTTCTAATATCTATGTTATGTTCTTCATTTGCAGTAGTCTTAATAAGAGGAGTATATTGAAAAACTAAATGTTCGCCACCATTAGCGGTCTTGAAAGTTAATGTATTGAACTTGTTGATATAATCTTCACCGAAATCTTGAAGAAACTTACTTTTTTCTCTGTCAAAAGGTAGTACAACACCTTCTTTACATTTTTCATAAAAATCTAAATCAACAACAACAATATCACTATGTTTACCACAAACAATACCTCTATTCTGTTTCATGTAGGTCTCTTTCAATTGATTTAAGGTTTGTCGTTTCCATTTATTTTTATTAATGAATCTGGTTTTTTTCTTGTCTTTACTCCATTCATTAGTGGGTTCTTTACCTAAATCTTGCAAGGTAAAAGTGGAGAAATATTTAGTATTCATAATATTAGGTACAGAAATATTTTGAGAGCTGGATTTTGAATTATTTTGAGCGGAGGATTTTTGAGCGGACATTTTCTTTTTATATACTTAAAAATAAAAAAATCTGGGACAATGAACGCGTTTTTGAATATCACTTAATAGTCTAAATGATATTTTCTAAAAAGGTATTTTATAAGAGGTTATAAGGATAATTTTAATTTTGTTTAATTTTCACGCAATAATTTAATTTTTCCGCAGTTGTTTAATTTCTCCGCAATTTTAAATTATTTTGAATTCTTTAATTATTCATTTTCAAATATTTCTTTATTATTATCAACCACTTCAAAAAAATCTTTAATATCTGGCTTCGGTGGGGGAGCTGTGTCTATCGGTACATAACCTTTATTTTGCAAGTACTTATATTTATCTGGATATTTAGACTTGAAATCCAGTACTCTATTTTCTCTTAAATAATATCTGTATAAATTACGGATCTTAATATATTCATTATTACTTAAATATTTCTGTTGTACCATTTCTTTATTATTCTTATAATATTCTTTTGATTTATCATTATTCATTTTTCTCCACTCATTATCATGTTTCAAGATAGAATGATATTTTGTATTTTCTCTTTCACGCTTTTTCTTATATTGATTTACAATTGATTTAATTTTGTCGTCTGTATATTCAGTCATTTTATTTATAACCTTACATAGAAAAAAATTATTGAGAAAAAAACGAATTAGTGTCCCTCGTCCAGTGATTTACAATATGTCTCCCATAATCTAATGCATTCTTGTAAGGTCTCACACCATACATAACCACAAGACCTACAACAACCATATTCGTCATAAGGGTTAGGAGGTTGACCTATTATATCAACAATCATAATCCAAATTGACAATAACAGCATTTATATAATGTCAATATGGATTAAAAAAAAGAATTCAAAATTATATAAAATCGTTTGTGTCAAAATGGATTAAAATTGTGAGCTATACCCTCTGTTTTTTATTTACATTTCAACCATAATATCATTCGCCTTGATTGTGAGGGTTCTTAGGTGATAGACAAAGATTTTCCATAGGGTATTGACAGAGGGTACATTGTATTCTGCGTCAGTACCTTCATACTTTAAGTCTAAACGAGCTGTGCGTCCTCGTCCGTCAAATACAGCATTCTCACCCATAGCCAGCATACGACCAACAACAAAGTTTCTGTTGTAATTTTCAAATGATTTCGGTTCAATACCAAAACTTATGAGGGATTTTTCTAACTCCACAATGAAATTAGCGTCTATACCACCATTCTTGTTTGTTGTTTTAGAAGTCTTAATAGCTCTGCTCGGCACCATTTTACCATTCAAGAAAAATGAATATTCACTTAAACCATTACTGCAACCTTCAAGACCGGTTCTATTACTACGAAGTTCAAAATCTTCAATAAACTTCTCTTTGTCTTTTGTGATCATATAAGTATCTTTTGCGGCTGTCTGGTGGTGGCATGGATAGATAGTCGCGTCAGTCGGCATACAGATTAAACCTTTCGCTCTTGCGTAGTCTAAATGGAGAGGCACTGACGCTTGAACTTCACTGGATAGAGTTGAATGACGCTGGACTCCAACAGAAGGATAATCAAAGCGTACAACACCACCACTTTCTTTAACTTTTGACAACATACCTCTCTCGTATTCTGGGGACATATCAATCTGTTTTACAATTAGTTCAACATTAGAGAGGGTGCAAGTAGGTTGAAACGACGAACCAGCCGCGGCTCCTTTGAGAGCGTCGCTGTATAAAAAGAATTCGTTGTCAATATCCGCACCAGACTTATTCTCTGCCGTCGCCGTAAGAGTGATTACAGAATATTTATCCTTTGTTTCAATCTCCTTAATAACCATTGCGTCTGTATCCACGTCGCTTCCGTCTTCCTTTGCAACAGCAAGGGCTTCACCGGGTATGAAGGGACAATTCTGCACGAGCTTCTGGTTATTCTCGTGTTCTATGTAGAGAGTATCAGTCTTATCACCCGCTCCCGCTTTCCAGTTAGAACCCCCAGCGTCTATTCCGTGAATGACTGGACAGAGTGGAGCTCTGCGGTCTCTCAAAGCTCCGTCAAACTGCCTAAATAGATTGCGACCATTCGCCATAACAAGTTCAAGATAAACACCATTAGTCAACATATTAGGATAGACCTTGCTATTTTCACCAAAAATACCACAATGGAGAGGTAGGGTAATTTTCGCTGGGATAAACTCTGTTGTATTGTCAGCGTCAGCGGTCTTGTCTGGTGCGTCGCCAGAACCAGAATTAATGGCTTTCATATATGGTGAGTAAATGTAATCATTACAAACCGACCGACTTGTCCCTCGTGTACCTCTGGTGTTAGGGATCCATTGACCCGCTCCCTCCGTCAAAGCTCGTTTTCTCTGGATTACTTCGTCTTTATCAAAACCATATTTAAGAGAGACATAAGACGCATATTCAGTATTTTCTTCAAGTAAAGTTTCACGATTACCAGCATAGACTCTCAACTGGGAGAATAAAGAATTTGCACCAATTTCTCCGTCAAGTGTAAGGCGAGTGGTTGTAATGTCAGCCGCAGAGAAATCACCAGAAATTAGAGCGTCAAACTGCAAGAAGCAGTCTTTACCAGAAAAGAACTTAACAGAAGGAGGTATGTAAATACCTATTGTCTGGTCTTGTGAAAAGTCCAAACCATTTTCAGCAGAAATACGAATATCAGTTTGACCGATATTAATTTTACCCTCGCTTTGAAAGAAACTCATTTTTATAATTTAACTTATAAAAAAAAATGAATGATAAAAAAAATGAAAAAGGGATTACATTACATGTCTTTGAATTCGCAATTTAATCCAGCTCGGTACAAACGATTTTTATGATACTTTAAATTAATCCAAATTGACATATTTATAATGTCGTTTGTGTCAATCTGGATTACCACCATTTATTCATATCCCTCTCCTCTTTCTGTTTAACCAATTCTAATATTTCTTTGACTTCTTCTCGTAGCTCCTTGACCGATTTTAGTAAAGAATTTGTAGCCTCTTTTATATCTTCAATATTCTTCTTATTTTCAGCGACCTTATTATTCTTAATCTTCTCGTCGCCCATAGTATTAAGAAACCTATAATTGCTCGGTATCATTTTACTTTAAAATAGAAATAAAAAAAATCTTATATATAAATATAAAATGTCTAATCCTTATGAAGAACTCCAAATATTAGAATGCAATAATTTATCTTCGGTTGAGTACAGAGGAGGCAATCAAGATAGTCCAGCAATCTTTACAAATAAAATGGGTTCAGTAGTAGAATTAAAAAGAGGTGATAAAGTATCAGTAGATAAAGCATTCATAAATGAGAAAGGTTGTGGTTTACCACAAGGGATAGAAGTGAAAGGTCAAAATCTACCCTTTAATAAAACATATACCTATACTGAAACTAAATCGGCTGGGTTCAATGAATCATATGATAAACTTGAACCCTCCATTTACATGGAGTGTAAATCCAAAGAAATTACAAAAACTTTGAGAGACGATACTATGAATATTGAAATGAACTATTATAAAAATACTAATGGAGAAAATTATTTTCATTTACCCAGAAGGTACGCACACGAAGACCAAGTACGAGCTACACCCAGCAACGCAGATAAATCCATTACCACTAATATCCCCAAAGCTCATTTAATATGGGACGATATTGATAGTATTGCAAATGGTAGGGTATATTACCCAGTTGCTACTGCTGGTGGTGATAAGAATAGTTTATGTGAAGCAGATTACTACTGGATTTTTGACGGCACTACTGACGCTGGATATAAAGACGGAGGCAAAGAAGGATATTACAAACCTATAAATGACGGCACAAAACTTACGATACTTACAAGAGAAATAAATATTTTCAATGGAGGAGAAGTGGACTTACCAACAGATTTGAGGGGTGGTGGTCTAACTACTGGTGAAGATATATGGGAGGAGGAGAACACTGGGACATTTACAAATCCAATACATGCCTTTGATTACAATATACTTCAAGATCTTTTAGAAATCAAGATTGATAAAGGTTATAATTCACCAGAAGATATAGCATTAAAGATTACAGAACAATTGCAAGAGGCACAAGAACCACAATCCTATTATGTTGAAGATACTGGTGATACACCCCACATTCACGAAATAACTTCTACAACTGACACAAATACATTTAAGGCAATGAATTCGGCGTGGATAGGTGGGACACTTAAAGATAATTTTGACGAATATATGAAGAGTGTAAACGACCAAGACGCAGAGAAAACACTTAACTATTTTTCTTCATTTCAAAATATAGGTGTTAAGAGACCAGACCTTTTTACATTAGGGAGAAAAATAAATGCGTGGAACGAGCAAGTATTTATCAAAAATACCATAGCTCGTACAGACCCAACAGACGGCAATACCACAGACCCAATTATAACTTCGTGGGAGTGGGAGAGCGACGCATTGATAGAACCTTTATTGAAAAAATTATCTGCATTATTCATAGCACAAGAAACATACCCAGAATTATTTAGAGATAATAATACATTATTCGGTAGTGAAGAAACACAACCACCACCAAAAATCAATGTTGACACAGCTCGTTTCTTACATATGAATAGATACAACAACGCACAAGGAAACATAGACGATAGATTAGGTTATGATAATAAAGTGGATAAGGGAGCGAATAGGTGTAGTATCCCATTCTTTTTCAAATATGATAAGACCTTTGAAGGTAAAATGACAAGTGGTTTAGACAAAACTCGTTTGTCTTATGGGTTCGGTACTAAAACATTACTGGCTGACGGCAAATATTATTTAACATTACACCCAGAATTGAATGACGGAATGTATCCTTATATTTTTCAATATCAACCAGCAAACACGATTACTGCTGATACAACATTGATAGGGTGGGACTGGAACTTCAATGCATATTCTACAATTGCAATCGCCTTGTATAGTGGTTATGAGAAATATACCTATGACGGACTCACACAACCGGGTATTGTTAATTTTGAATTCGTAGATAATGACGTCCCCAAAAATATTGATAATATAGCGAATGTCTTGTCAAGGGTTTATATCGGTGCGAATAATAGTGCAATGGAGTATAGTGATAGTCATTTTCAATTTAAATATTTACATACTGCCGAAAATGTGGGGCAGAGCTACGACGCTGGGAACTCTGCTGTTGATAGTGATAAAAATATTGTTGACCCTATTATTGCTGACGCTGGCGAGGAGTGTTATAAGATAAATAAAAGATTAGAATTATGGAATTATTGTCCGGATATGAGACCCTATGAATTAACTGAAACAATCATTAATATAGCAACTAATCTGGCTGTGGCGGATTTAGACCCTCTTGCCGGACAACCAGAGAAGTTTTCACATATAAATAAAAATGACCCATTATTAGAACAGAAGATAAAACCACTTAATAAATCAATATTACCATTTTCGGTTATGGATAGTCATTGTGGAGTTGTACTCTTAATGGGTAATACTTTTGAAGAGAACAACTGGCGAGAGGGTTTATCTGGTATATTAGGATTTACATACAAACAATTTAATCCAGAACATGTCAATGATTCAAATAATCGTAATGCAAGGATAGAATATTCAAATATAAATAAATTGAAATATCTAACAACCAATAGTGAAATAGTTTCAACAGACGCAAAAAATTATGTAATGAATCGGTGGGGAGCTATAATGTACACGACTCAAATACCTACACCATTACTTATAACTGGCTGGGGTCAAAAGGGAGCTAATACTGAAATCACAAGAGACTATCACGCTGGGTACTTATATCCTCCTATTGTAGAACAAACACAATCCATACCAGTTAATTCACAAGAACTCGCAAGAACAATGATAAGACCTTATTATTCAATTAGAAGTGATTTAATATTACAAGAGAATAATAAGTATCACGGCTCAATGGATAGTGGTGCAAGATTACCAATAATCGCATTAATAAATAAAGAAAATGGAGACGGAGACTTTTATTTTGACGGAGGGGAGTTTGAATTCACAATAACAAATGATATGAATATTTCTTCAATAACAACTTCAATACACGATCCAGACGGCACACTTGCAAATCTTAATAATGGTTCTGGTATTGTTTATAAAGTGTCAAGGATTAGAAATCTTGATATGTCTATTATTGAAGAAATTCTGGGTGAAAAAAAATAATAGTTAAGGTATAATATGGATTTAGAACTGGACGCTAAAAATATACTTGAAATGAGATTAATCAAGACATGTATTTGTGAAAGTACTTATAGCTCACAAATGAAAAAACAATTAACGAAATTCATAGAAGATATAATATCTACATTAAACAAAGAGAATAAGGTTGAAGTCAACATTGTACTTGAAACAGAATCAACTACAAGTGAAGAAGAAGACGATTATGTAGTAGAAGAAAAATGGGAGGATTAGTCAATCAAAATATTTTATAGTTTGTAATAAGGTATATTCTTTATGATTCTTTTTATTAACCTTTTTATTTAAGAAGATATAGTGATTAAGATAATTTAAAACATTATGATAATCCCTCCTATATTTTTGTTCTAACATTTTATACTTATAGTTGAGAAAAATAATATTATGCAAATCCTCTGGTAAGTTTAGTGATTGTATCAACATTATTTTTTTATACATTATTAATAAATGGAGAAAAAAGTTTTATACAAACCTTTTAAGAGCAAAGCGAAACATAAAAAATATTCTGTTTATGTCAAGGGAGCTACTGGTAAGCCACGACTAATACATTTCGGCGATAATAGATACGGACACTTTAAAGATAAAATAGGTGAGTGGTCGCATTTAGATCATAATGACCCCAAGAGAAAAAAGAATTATTATTCAAGACATGGTAAAGCAACTTCAAAAGATTCAGCGAAGTACTGGTCTCATAAAATATTATGGTGAGCTATATTAAAAATGGTGCAACAAAAGAAAGTGTATTTAATCCAGTTTGACAAAAACGATTTGAAGAAGGTTGCAACTGGTATGTTATTAATCCAACTTGACATTATTATAATATCGTTATTGTCAAAATGGATTAATCCGCCATTATGTCAATGTTAATATGATAAAAATGACAAAAATACCCTATAAATCAAGGATTATGTGTTGTTTTAGTTAGATTTATGGTCTCTTATGGTCTATATAGAAATAAAATTATAATTTTATTTGTGAGAGGGACATAATACTTGATTTATGGAGAGAAAATGTATCATTTATACACATTTATTTAGATTTATAGTTAAATTATAAGGTATATACTCATAATTTTACTTATCCACGATAAAAACAATATTAATAAAATCCTAATCATTACAGAAATACAAGATACTTATTTTTTACTTTTATATTCATTAAATAATTTATTGTAATAATCCAAAAATATTGTGCCGTCATTCTCGTCGCTGGCTTCTTCAATTACTTTATCACTTGAAGGTTTCTTCAATTGCTTTAACATATACTTCGCAACCTCTCTATCATAGAAATCAACATTACCTTCTAATCCGTCAACACCATTTTCTAATACCTCTCTAATATCACTTTTATTTTCTTCATATGCAAGTACCCTTGCTCTTGTCAACTTACCACTATCTATATTCTTCATTAATGTTATAATTTGTTTCTCTGTCATTTGCATGGTAGGTTTCTTTTTCGCCCTCTTAACCTTCAAGACCTTTTTCACTGGTGGTTTCTTTTCGGCTTCACCCACTCCCTTTATTTTAAATTCGTAGGTTTCCTTTTCTTCATTTGTTTTTTAAGTTCTGCAATCTCCATTCTCAATGTCTTAATGATTTCGTCTTTCTCACTTTCTTTCTTTACCTTATCCTCCTTCGCTTTCTTTCTCTTATCCTTCTCCTCTTGACTTACAACTTTCGGTGGTTTAAGTTTAACTACCTCTGGTTTCCTTTTCATTTTCTTACCAGTTTTAATATGTCTTAATTCTGGTGGTGAGCTGTCTTCGTTTACCTTATACCCAGCGTCTTCAATAAGTTTAATAATGGATTCTCTTTTCACTCTGCCCTTCGGTACTTTAAGTTTCATTAATTCGTCATAGGATTTAATCATTCTTTTAAGTTCTGGTACAGACAACATTTTATAACATGTATTGATAAAATATTTAAGAGATTGAAACACAAAAAAAGGATTTTCTTTTCTGTTTCTTCTTATCCCTTCTGGTTTCTAATTGAAACAATCTTTTCTCCAACCTTTTAATTCTTTCTCTTTTTTTATATATTAAAGTTGAACGAGTCATACTATCACAACGATACATTCTTACTCTAACCTCTCGGTTAAATGCAACACGACAAAGCGTCCTTTTCATAGAATTATTTTCTATTATATAGTATAAAATAATAAATGCCGAAAAACAATACGATTATTCATAAGTCATTCTCTAAGAAAGATTTACTCAAAATCATTGACGAATTCAAAATCATTATAGGTGTCAATGAATCACATACGAAATTATGTGTAGCCACTACTTTATGGGAGCTATTATTCAGTATGCAGTATTTAGAAATACCAACAGATAATTCACTATTAGTTAAAGATCTGCCCGGTTTAAGAAACTACTTGAAAAATCCTAATCCAAGAAAACCTTATTCTGTTAAAGATAGAGACAGATATATAATGACAGCGAAAAAAATAAATCATTACTGCGAAAATGGTTATGATATTAATAAATCAATATATACAGATATACTACAAATATATAATGACGCAGACGAAATATCTAAATATGGTGATATACCTATTGTACGCAAAACAATTGCAAAATTAATGAAGGATATAAATAGACCATATCTAATTAAACCACAAGTATCTCAACATATCTTACATGATATTGAATTGAAAAAATCATTGAATAAGAAATCAGTATATATGAAATGCAAAGTTAAGCACGGACATTTTGTTTTAACTTTTGATTAAAAACGCGGTAATTTTAAAGATTTTTTTATCTAATATTAAGTATAAAATAAAATGGCGAATTTCGTGGATAGTCCTAATTATGAAGTATATGACGATTACTATACCCCTAAATCTGCGTGGGAGAATATAAATCACCTCATACCCAAAGATAAAGTAATATGGGAGGCGTGTTTGTTGAACTCTTTTCAAAGTAAATCAGTTGAATATTTAAGGGAGCTGGGTAATAATGTGGTAGGTGATACTGCATTAGATATTCTCAAAGATAAACCTTTACAGAGTGATATGATAATTACTAATATACCTTTTGATAGAAAAATTAAATTACCTATTCTTAAAAGACTGGTGGAGATAGATAAACCATTTATTATCATAATGAACTCATTGAATATGTACGCTAAATATATGAGAGAAATATTTAAAGGTAATTTTCAACATTTACAAGTAATCACACCAGATAGTAAAATTAATTATTTAAAATTAAATCCAGACGGCACACTAACCGAAACTAAAAAATGTTCTTTTTACTCTGTGTATCTGTGTTATAAAATGAACCTTAATCCAGAAGATTTATGGTTAGGTAAATAAAGAATTCAAGTGCGGTTTTTTACCCAGATTTTTTTTCTATGTTTAAGTATAAAATAATGAATAGTAAGTTGCAAAGTGATTTAGAGTTCGGTTTTAAAAGTGAAGACGAATCATTGCCTTATCTTGAATCAATATTCGGTGAGCTAAAAAAAACAGACCAGTATAACAAGTTTGATTATTTAAATGATACATGTAAGATAGAACTTAAAACTCGTAAATGTAGATTCGGTCAATATCCAGACCTTTTTTTTGAATTAGGTAAAATTAAAGAGGGTATTAAGTTTAAGAATGCAAATCCAGATAAAAAGGTTTTTTTTATATGGAGGTGTCTTTATACAAGTACAGAAGAAGAAGGTTTTTATTACTGGGAGCTAAATGAAGAAGAAGTTAATACTGGATATGGTGGCAGAAACGATAGAGGTAAAGACGAATATAAGATATTAGTTAAGATAAAAAATGAATATATTAAGCCTCTTTTTTCACATAGACCGACTTTATAGTGTCTATATCTGTACCCATTTTATTAGATAATTCTTTCTCTTTTTCTTTTACCTCTTTAAGTAAATCACTTGCAACAATTTTTCTTATCATGGTTGTGGAGATTGATTTATTTAAATATTTTTTACTTGTTTTTATAAGTAGTTGAGATAATGCATTGCGACTCATAGGAAATAAGTTTTTACTATCTCCATTTTTTCTTATATACATACGGATTATTTTTTCAAGATCTTTCGGTACACTAATGACCTTCTCCTTATACTTCTTACTCGTCTTATAATCGTTCATTATGAACTCCATTTTTGTTTTATCAATTACAAGATAATTATTATCTTTTTTTTGTGTTTCGGTTAATTTATTATACTCTCTACGAGTAATTTTTTCAAGGTTAGATAAATCATTTCTCATAGGAATACGGATTAATATTTCAAGGATCACATACACTTTTAAGAGGTTGTATTCTTTCGCTGTCAATGAATCTTTTTTTTTGAGTTTCGGTATATCTAAATCTTTTTGAATTCGCTTCACCATGTCTTGTAGCTCACTTAACTCAATGAAATTATTTTTCTGTTTTTCACTAATAATACCGCTCTGTTGATTTTCTTGATATTTCTTATTTAATTGGTCTCTAACCTCATTGTATTTATCTATGGTCTTATCTTTACTGCTTTTATCTTTACTCATTAAATAAACTATGATAGAATTGTAATAATTTCTCTGGGTTGTAAAATGTTTATCTTCTAATTTCTTCTTAACTTTATCCACTTCATTTAGAAAATTAAGATTATCTTTTTCAAATATTTTCATTAACTTATTAAGGTTGGAGACATACATTTTAATTGTACTTTCTTTTGCATTAGGTCTTGCCTTTGAAATTAAATCTTTAAGTTTTTCTGTCATTTTATAATATAAGGTTAGATTTTATTTTGATTAATCCAGATTGACAAAAACGGATATATATAGTTGTCAAAATGGATTATTAAAAGAATTTAAAATATCTAAAAAATCGTTTGTGTCAATTTGGATTAAGACCAGTACACTTCAAGTTGTCCGTCTTTGAGAGTGCAGTATCTTAATTGTTCTGTGTAGGCAATCTGTAAATATGAACCAGTGGCGAGACCTTGTCCCGTACCAGCATTGTCTCTTGCATTCATAGTGAGCTCAACTCCCTTTGAACCCACACGCTCACCATGATTCAGTCTCCACCCTTGATAGAACTGATTAACTAACAACTGGTCTTGTGTTCTGCCGTCAAAATGAAGGGTCGCCCCAGCTCCCGCATTGGGAATAAGGTCGTGTCCTCCACCAGAATAAATAGGTCTTGGGATATATAATTGTTTCTTCTCTGCGTCTCTTAAATTGTGATAATGTCTTGCACCATTCTTAACATTCTGGGGGTACAAGAACTTTTCATTATAGAATAAATTACTCTCTAATTCACCGACAGCGTCGCCAGTGTTTACAAGTCCCCTCGCTCCATAGTGAGAACAAATGGCGAGGTCTGGTGCGGCGGCTTGGTCTTTGTATCCAGCGAAACACCTCGTCACAAGGCGACCAGCTCCCCCCACATTTCTAATATTCGTTTTTGAGGTGTCGGTCGCTCCGGCGGCTGAGGTGATCTGTTGTCTTGAAATTACATAATCAAAATAAGAAAAGGTCAACTCCTTATTCATAGACGCCCACTGCTCCATTTGACCGGGATAGAAAATGTGGTCGCTGATAAACTCAACCGAGTTCTGGTCTATCTGGAACTCAAATCCAGTATCTCCCTCGTCTGCTTTGGAGAGAACCATTCTTTCAAGAGAAGCGGGAGGGGTGAAGTACAATTCAATTTGGATTCTATCACTACCCATTGTGAAGAGGGGGAGCTGGTTGCCGGTCTTTAAGAAAGGGAAAAGGTCGTGTAATGCAATTGAGAATGTTGGGAATAGAGAATTATGGTCTGCCTCACTCGTCACAATAGAAAACTTACGAGGGGTTAATCCTATCCGTGTGCCGTCGGTTGCTTCACCACCATACTCCTTACCATTTTGGAGAGCAAGGAAGTCTGCTTGTGTATTTGCTTCAAATCCGTCAGTATCGGCTTGGTCGTCAGCGTCCTTGTATGCCGGTCCCCACGCGAGGCAAGTACCATTCTTATATTGTTCTCTTTCAAGTTGAGTTGAGTTGTCTAAAAATGCATTTTTGAGACCCTTGAACCAGCCGAATTCGTCTATATCACAAATGACGCGTCCAGAAGAAGTTTTAAGGACTGCCCTTTGGATTAGTGAGTGAACTCCTACCGATAATGGATAGAATGCAGTTAAAACATTATCACTGGTCTTAACTTGACAACCGAGAGAGATACTTGAAGAAGGTGAGAGAAAACCTTTGGGTTCTAATTCAAAACGACAGAATGTATTATCACTTGAAAAAACAACTGGGCGGAGAATATCACTTTCTACCTCTTGGGCGGTTGAGGTTGGGAGCTGTCTCAAATTAATAATATCCGGTTGAGCGGAGCGGTCTTTTGAAACAGATTTTTTCGCCATAGGATCGCTGGGGTTATAATCAGTACTCATTTTATATTTTAATCAATATAAAAAAAAGGTCGCAAGATAATTTTAAAAAAGGGATTACATTACATGTCTTTGAAATCTTAAATAATCCAGATTGTCAATAACGATTTCTTTAATATTTTGAATTCTTTAATTAATCCACTTTGACACCATTATAAAATCGTTTGTGTCAATTTGGATTACTGGACTACTTGCAGACCATTCTGGTTGAATAGAACACTTATCTCACTATTAACAAAGACGAAAACAGATTGAGGAGAATTGGTTGTGAGGTCTAACTCCATATTGAGACCGAACTGACTACCGGGATTGGAGAAGTCTGCTCCTTGTCCGCCGAGGTGATCGTAGGTAATACCGAGACCCCACGCATAGCCACCATTGGGGATTTTAGTGTACTGAACTTGGTTGTTGTCTGTGGTGTTATTATTATTATTCATATCTCTATTTGTAGTCGTAGAACCGAGCTGGATTGCGTCATTTTCATTAAATAATCTTACAGCAGAAACATAATCCCTAACTACAACCGGGTCGCAATCAATCGTCTTGGGACTTTCACGAAGATTGGTATTTAGTTCATACATTTTGGGGTACATAGTACCTCCCTTCGTCCAGACAACCTTACGGATTGGGGCGAGGTTGCCGTCTGTATTAGAGGGCATAAGGGTTGCATATCCATTCTGGCTACGATTATTCAAATATGAGCTGGGGATAAATGAAGTAAAAACACTTCTAACTTTTGATAATCCTAAATTAAACACAATATTCGCAGATTGAGAATTAATGGTGTCATAATAACTGGATACAGACTGGTAAGTAAATCCAGAAGACGCTTTCTTCATTAATCTTGATAATTCGTCTGGGGTGTAATCTCTAACCTCACAACATAATTTCAAATCACTAAACTCATACCATGCTGTTGAGATAGTTGAAGCGTCGCCAGTATCACTATATAACATTTGAGAATCACTTGCAAGGGCGAGTACAATTTCTAATCCACCGAGCATATTTTCACCGAGGGGTATATCTTGTGTACCATTAAAAAGACCACAAGGTAAGGGGAGGCAGAACTCGTTTTCTGCGTCTTGTCTTACAACATTCTCATTGAATAAATTGAAATTGGATTGTTCTAATGAGGATTGAGACCAGTGAGTATCAGCGTCTTCACGACTCGTGGCGAGTGGTAAGAAGTTTTTTAGAAAGTGTGCGTAGTGTCTTATGTTCTCTATGGTCTGTTGGTGTTTAATTGAACGAGTGGTGAGGGATTGAAAAGCACCATAGACACCTAATCTCTCGTCGGCGGCTTGGACTCCACCAGACGCAGTAGGGGGTTCTGCGTCGTCCTTGTAAAATCTTAATTTACCAGAAATTCGCACTGAACCGGGTATAAGGGTTGCATTAATGCTCGGTACTTGAAAAATTAAATTCGCAATACCTTTATGAAAGCTCATTTTTGAATCACTCGTCTTATTTGAAACTGCGACCTCTAAATAACGATTAGACATTTTTATAATTTAGTTAATATATTATTCTTTAAAGAAAACAATCAAAAAGTTCACATTTTCAATACATGTCATTGAGAGCTACTTTCTGTTGACGAATTCAACTCCTCCCATATTTGTTTATATAACCTTGCATTGTGGGGACTTGTCTGCATTTTAATACTCTTACAATCTTCTCTCCATTTTGGGAGGGCATTTGGATTACTGGGTTTTGGGGGTAAATCATTCGGTACTTTATAATCTGCGTGAGCTATTACCTTTTCGTGAATAATAGGATCATTAAACTTTACAACCATTTTTATAATTTTACTTATATAATTTTTTTATTTTAAATATTATAAAAAAGAATGAGTTTAGTTATTACAAGTAATCAAATTGAAGACGGACTGGACGAGGACGGAGTCGCACAAGAACCTTATTTGTATCGTAATTATATGAAACAACCTTTAATTATACCGAAAGATAGTGAAGTAGCAGTGCAGTCTGTTAAGTTTTCAAGAGACGAAAGCATTACCATAAGACCGGGACAGAAATGGTTTCAAATGTATAATATTAATTTAGAAGATTTAAATGACGGCAGAACTTCAAATGATACAACTGGCTATCCTATTGAATGCAATATTGAAACAACTGATAATGTGGAGCAACAAGTATCTCTTGAAACTTTTTTGACAAAGATTACACAAGCCATTCGTCGTGGCTACCCCCACCCAGATATTTTAGGTGAGGTGGTAGATACTGATATTTCGCCCCTTTGTAAATCATATTATAGTGGTACTAACGACCAGTTTGCCGGTTTATCATTAAGACAATCTTCAAAAGATTCGGCAGAAGATATAGATTACACACCGAACGCGATTAAAAAAACATACCCAGACGACGATAATGAAACAGAATTAACTTGGAATAAGGCGACAAGAGAAGTTATAGCACCAGATCATGTTTTTGCTCACCCTCCTAATAATGAAATTGACCCAGTTGGATATTTTGACGAGAGACCTATTAGTCTCTATGAAGGTAATATGAGAATAGATATTGCTGGTGTATGTGCTGACGACAGCGATTTTGAAGTGAAGACTCAATGTGCTTTTGGTTTAGTTCGCTCCTTTGACAAGACAGAGATTAATTTTGACGCAATGGAACCGGTCTACTTTGATAGAGACGCATTCTTGTCTAATGGAGAGGTTGGAGGTGTACGAAATGCCGGACAAAATCAATTCTGGGACTTCGCGATTAGAATGGAGCCAGTTGGGATTAATGATCAAGAAACAGACGATAATTATTTGAAGATTGTTGCAAGTTGTATGGTTAATGAAAGTGGAGACGAAGAACAGATATGTATGAAAGAAATTGAATATTGGGGGTGGACTAAAATAGGAGCTGTAAGTCCAGAGTTCAGTGAAAGATATAATATGACTGATAATGACGAAACAATTAATCAGTTCTTAATTAGAACAGAGGGGGAACAAGTACTATTTTATTATCATACTGGGGCAATATCCACCAGTGATAATCCTCTTGACGACGCTGGGTGGAAACTATTTTGTGGGTTCTCCATGGCGACTTTCACTGCAACAAATAATAAGAATGTACCTCCACCGATAAATCAGTGTCAGTGGAATATGTATCCTAAGTTTTGGATTTCTTCTCACAAGATTACTCCCACTGGTGGTGGGGGCGACGTCGTAGGAAAATTGAAGTTTTCTGCTTTCTCTGGTAGAGATATGAGTAATGTTGGTGGTACATATTACAATCCGGATACTGATTGGTGGGCGAGAATGAATCAAGAGAATACAACCTCAAAATGTCAAGAAGTAGAGACACGCCCTAAGTTCAATGATCCTTGGAGACAAGACGGCACTTTCTACACACAGCTCGCTTGTGGTAGTAAAGGTGTTGTAAATAGTTATGTATGGGCGTATATCTTATTACCAGATACAGAATATTATATACCTACTGACGGAGCGAATGCAGATAAATTATTAGGTTTTGATAATTATACAATCTTGCAACCAGCGAAAATTGGTGCTACTTATGACGGCGGATATGGTTGGAAATATGACAGCGTTGTTGTACCTCCTCTTATCAATGACGGCACTTTATTTATTCGTCTTGATAATTTCACACAAAAGACACTTAACTCCGCCGTGTCAAGACCTTCAAAGATATTGTATTGTTGTCCTCGTTTTGATAGTAGTGGGAGGAGTTCTGGCGACGGATTATATTTTGAACCACAAGAGAGAGTATATGTGAAACTGGGTAATCCTACTGAGCTAAATATCAATGAGTTTGATATATCCATTTGTGATATAGGTGAGCGTCTGGCTAAACACCTCAAAGGACAAACAATTATTAATCTTCATATTAGAGAGAATCAAACTGGTATGAGACAAGAAGATTATTTGAAAAAGGAGAAAGACGAGGGGGTAATGATATTTTAAATTCTTCAAGACATGTCTTTGTAATTTAATTTTTTAGATTTAATATAACTTTTTTATCGTAATTAATAGAAAATAATAATAATTTATTAATTATAAATATGGATAAAATGCCGATTGTTGAAGATTTTGAAGAACAAATCAACGAAGAGACCGAAGAATCTAACCCTAATTTTCAATATGATAATAATGCAAGTACCGAATCGGTTAATCCCAGTTTAAATGGTATGGGTGAGGATTTAGAGATTAAAGAAGAAGTAATGGAGACACAACCTTCACCACCTTCTAAAATGACAAAGGCGGAGATCTTTGACATACCTTCACCGAAAGAGGATAAACCTAAGAAAGAAAAAAAAGAAAGAAAGAAGCGTCCACCTATGAGTGAAGAACATAAAGAAAAATTAAAGAAAGCAAGGGAGAAAGCATTAGAGACTCGTAGGAGAAATGCAAAAGAGAAAAAAGAAATGAAAGAATTAGAAAAACGAGCTAAACAAAAGAAGAAAGACAACTTGAAGAAATTCGTTGAAGGTGATACAGAACCAGAACATGTCAATGAACCTAAAACTAAAATTGTAGAAAAGGTCATTAAACAAGACATAGATATAGAAAAGGCGGTTTTAGAAGGTATTATGAAATATGAAACAATTAGGAAAGGGAGAAAGAAAAAGAAACAAGAACAACAAGCAATAGATAAGGATAAAGAAAAATTAAAGAAACAGATAAATAATGCAGTACACCCACAAGGAGCTATATATCACGGACAAACTGGTTATTTTGATAATTGTTTTTAAAGGTAAGTAATTAAATTAATCCAGATTGACAATAACGATCTATATATGGTGTCAATTTGGATTAATCTAAATAAGTAATAATAAATAATAAAGAATTCACAACCATATAAAGATCGTTTGTGCCGTTTTGGATTAATCTGTTTTTTTTTCTATACTTTATGTATAAATGATTAAAGTATTAGAATTGTTTTCTGGGACTGGTTCAGTTGGTAAAGTTTGTAAGGAGCTGGGGTGGGATTCATTATCATTAGATTTAGAACTGGACGCAGATATTAAAATGAATATAATGGATTGGGATTTCAAGACATATCCTAAAAATAGTTTTGATATTATCTGGGCTTCTCCACCTTGCACTTATTATTCTAAATTACAATATTGTTGGATAGGTAAGAAGAAAAAAAAAGATAATGGTAAAATTACAACACACGAATCAATAGAACAAGATAGATTGGAGAGTGATAAATTAATGAAAAGAACATTTGAAATAATTGAATATTTCAACCCTCATTATTGGTTCATAGAAAATCCTTATAGTTGTTTAAGAAATAGAGAGGTAATGAAAGATAAACCTTATTATGTTGTTGATTATTGTAAATATAGTGATTGGGGGTACAGAAAAAGAACTTGTATCTGGACTAATAAAAAAGATTTTAAACCATTGACATGTAAGAATGATTGTGATAATATGATAGGTACACTACATAAAAATAGAATGGGTACAACAAAAACAATTCTGGATAATGGTAAAATAATCCGTGTCAATACTGCATTTTTGAGAAAGAAATACAAATATTATCCTAACATTCAACTTAAACATATTAAGTCAGTTGAAGGTGGTAAAAAAGGAGCTGGTAAAGAACACAGAACAGACGATAAGTTAGAGAGGTATAGAGTACCACCAGATTTAATTTATTCATTATTTTTAGAGGGAGAAGGAGTTTGAATTCTTTATTTTTTCTTATATCCTTTCATATCTTTATCTTTCATAATGGAGCCGTCCGGCATTCTGTGAGACCCTTTCGGTACTTTACCTTTCGGTGCTTTCTTTTTATTACCACCACCACCCATACCTTTTTTAAGTCTCTTGCCTACGACTAACATTAAATCATTACCTTTCAATTTTTTCATACGATAAGTATTCTGGTTGAATAGTTTAGGGTCTAATTGTCTGTATCTCCGTAGGTTCTCTGTAATGTCAACCTTTTTAACTTTATACCCATTGTCTTTAACCCACTTCTCCGCTTGTTTCTTTGTGAATTTCTTTTTGTTGAATAATACTGATTGAACCTCCATTTTATCTTTTTATAATTATACAAATAAAATATTTCTATTATTATAATGAATAAAAAAGTACCGAAAGTGTTAAAGGTTAATGACGCACTTGAAACAAATAAATATAAACCTATTCACCCTCACCTCCCCAAGCCACAATTTCTAACTTTGTGTATAGGGTCTGTGAGGTCTGGTAAAACGAATTATTTAATTAATGCATTAAGAAATGGAGACGATTTCTATGGAGACGATTACTGGGACTACTATAAGATTATCTCCAATACAATTAATAATGATACAAAAGGTAAATATTTTAAAGACGCATTTGTAGATACAGAAGACCATTACAGCGACCAAATGATAAAAGATCTTGTTGCCTCACAACAGAAATACGAAAGAGAAGACATGCCGACTATGTTAATTTTACTGGACGATATACTCTCTCGTGATTTCAAGAAAACCAATGACATATCGTTTTTATGTAGTAAGTTTCGTCATTACGAAATGTCAATATTTTTAACAACACAATCATTTAGGTCTGTCTCCAATATCATTAGAAACAATGCAACGAACATACTTATATTTCGTCAAAACAACCAGAAAGAACTTGAAAAGATAAAAGAGGAGTACAGCGAGCTATGTGGTAGTGAAGAATTATTTATGACATATTACAATCTCGCACACGACCAACCATATTCATTTTTATATATAGACGGACAAACCAACCCAGCTCGTTTCTATCGTCGCCACGAGACTCTGCTGGGTATAGGTAAGAAAAAGGTAGTTGAAGAAGAACCAAAAGAAATGGACGACGATATATTTTCACAAGCGAAATCCAAAGATAATAAAGAATTAAAAATGAAAAAACCAAAGAAGGACGAAGCAGTTAAAGATCTATATTTCGGTGATACAGATTTGTAAATTATTCAAGACATGTCTTTGAATGTATTTTTTTTAATCCTTTTATTTTGAATTCTTTTTTATAATTAATATTATAAAATGGCGATTGACTTATTCGGTAATGATAGTGCAGTAAACCAACAGAACAATCTAAATGAGGAGAATGTTGCATTGCGTAATGAAGCCCAAGACTGGAACAATAAAATCCAAACACAATATAATCAAGATAAGGCTGGTGAAAGTCTAACTGACGACGCTACATATTCAAAAGATTTAGTAGGTAATGTTATGGGTTCATTCGGTCTTAATCAAGCGTATAAAGGTAGAAAAGAGAGACTGATTGAAGACGCTAAAAAGAGACTTGCAGAAATTACCCCCAGCGAAGAAGTACCAGACCCAGCTCCCACACCAGACGAAGAAGTCCCCGCTTTTGACGGCAATGCACCTTCTCTCCAATTATCCGGTGGGACAGACGACGCTGGATATAACCCAGCAGACGCTTCAAGCGACCCACCAGCACCAGCTCCCCAAACTGATAATCCACCACCGGTAGACGAGGACGCAGACGAAGGACAAACACCAGAGGATAATGTTGAAGGTGAACCAAGACCGGGTTATGTAAATGGTGGTACTGCCGAAGAAGAAAGTGCATTGAAAACAACCATAGGTGAATCTGGTGAGGCAGAACCAACATTATTAGGTATGGGATTAGGTAAGGTCAGTGGTGGACTTTTAGGTGAAGAAGCCGCCAAAACAATCGGTAAAGTAGGAGGTGCGGTGACGAGTGGTTCTGTTGCTGGTATTGATTTAGTTGAAGGTATAAACAATTTAAAACAACACCAAAACTTCTTCGGTAAAGACCATGACTGGGAGGACGTCGTTGCGAAGTCTTCTCAAATGATCGCTGGGGCGAGTGATATTGCTGGACTCATACCAGCAGTGGGACCGGAAATTGCGGCTATCGGTAATGTGATAGGTTTAGTCGGTGGTGTCGTGGGAATGTTCGGCGACCATAAGAAAAACTTACAGAACGACCAGAATGTAGAAGACGAATTAAACCAGAAAAAAGCATTACCAACTACCAGAGCGGGAGACCAAGTTGCAAGTGTATCTGCGTCTACTCTCCAACAACAGACCGCATAATCCAGCTCGGTACAAACGATTTTATTTTAACTAATTAATTAATCCAGATTGACATTATATATATATATCGTTATTGTCAAAATGGATTAATTAATTAATTGAATAAAAATAAAAAATTATAAGGTTATACCTCATAATTAAAAAAACACAAGATAAAATCAATTTTGAATTCTTTTTGATTATCATATAAAATGGAGACATGTAAATGATATGATTTTTTAGATTTATTTTCGTTTCTTTTTTTTCAAATGGGATTTATCTACCTTGTGAGCTTTTGATTTAGGATTTATGGAGGCATACACCCTCGCCATAGCCCACTGCTCCGCTGACTTAACTTGTGGTCTCACACTACCGGGATTCGTTTTGAATGCACCGATTCCTTTTGAATATATTGTTTTCAATCCAGACAGCTCATATCCAGTTGTTTTACTAATATCCTTTAATGAGTGTGATTTAGAGAGAGGTTTAAATCCATATTTTCGGTTGTAATCTTGTTTATAAGTCATTTATAAATAAGATATATAAAAAAACAATTTAAAAGAATTCAAAGTAAATATTTAGTCCAGCTCGCAAGTATCAATCTCATATTGATTTTTACCAGTACCACTATCCGTTTTGTGATAGAATCCATATATTTCATTGCAGAAATCCAAATATTCTTGATTGATAAAATGTCTGGTAATCTTCTGCGTCTTTTTCTCACCAGTAGGTTCTAATTTACCATTTACCATTTTCATTTTTTCAACCATTTTTGAAGTTGCTTGTGAATCAATAATTTTTTTACCAAACATTAATTTCATAATACGGATAATGGTGGACTTAACTTGTGCGGCTTGTTTGAAGTCTAATTTTTTAGATCGTGTACGAAATGTCAGCTCATATTCTTTCTGCATTTTTTCAGCCTCTTTCGGTGTCATAATTTTAGACATTTTCATTTCATGTCTATCATAGTCCCACGATAATCCAACCGCTTCAACTAATTTTTGTGTATAGATAAATCTGGATTGTGAAGACTGATATTTTTGTGAATCAAAATCCTTTTTCTTTTCAAGTAGCTCACTTAAACCTTCAATATCTTTATTGAAATATGAGTTAGTCCTAAACAACCTCTCTAATTCTTGTGGGTCTCTCATAAAGATATTATATTTTTCGTCTCCTACCTTTTCAAAAGGTAAATTAATTAAATCAATAATATCACACCAAGTCTCCGGTAAATAGTTTCTCAATAATTCATTCTCCAAATCATTAATCTTCTCTTGCAATTCAATCTTAATAGAGTCAAAATATTTCAACCTTATCTTCTCTGGTGTATGAAACTCACATTTATAATCCTTGTGAAATTCTCTACAATACCAATCACAATTTACAAGTACCTTTTCAAAAATGGATAATTCACTATTTTCTTTGTCTTCT
>Ga0181395_1000195_pt1 | contig 24623 bp, 27 predicted proteins | sample 18SPOviralmetaG_FD_130124 | JGI IMG/M metagenome (GOLD analysis project Ga0181395, IMG submission 130124) | Marine viral communities from the oligotrophic San Pedro Time Series (SPOT) site, San Pedro Channel, CA, USA - 18 SPOT_SRF_2010-12-16 | ecosystem: Environmental > Aquatic > Marine > Strait...
GGATGCCACAGGCCCCGCCGACCGGTCGTTTTTTCTTGCGTTTACAAAGCATTCGTGCATGGGACCCTTGAAAAAACCGGCAAGTGATTCGTTTTGGTCCTGTTACCCCCCATATTGACAACATAAAAATTTTAGTTGCCGTTAGGTATAGTACACGTTAGAGTTGTACATGCGGAACAACTAAAGTACACACAGTGTACAAATTGTCGCACCTACTAAATTAACTATTGACACGAATCACTTCTGTCCTTATACTATAGTATATACTATAGAACAGGCAGGGTTAAAAAAAACACCCTGCCAAAACAATAGAACTATACTATAGTATAGAGAAAAGACAACTTATTTGTCATTCTACTCATTTTTTACTTGACAAATTGTCTTCTTTGTGTCACAATACGAATCAGAGGACAAAACCGTCCGAACCTTCACACAACATAATGTATAAGAGGAAGACGAGGGACGTTGATTTGTCCTCGCTTAATATAAGATGCCCTTACCGTCATTACCATACAGTGCTGTCATAGCTAAGAAAGTGCGAGAAGGCATTCGCAGTGGTGTAGCTGTGAAAGACATTCTGTCATCCATACAGAAGTATCAGAATGCTCCCTCTAGCACAGCTACGTTCTATAAGCTCTACGGAGAAGATATAGCAGAAGAGAAGGCCTCTATAGTAGGGGCTGTAGGCTCTGTTGTCATACAACAAGCGTTAGACGGTGACTTTAAAGCTGCTGAATTATTCCTACGGAGTAAGGGTGGTTGGTCACCTACACAGACACAGGTAGAGGTAGAGGGTACAGAGGACGCTGACACTGATGAAAGTGCCATTGACTCTCTGATGAACTTGTTAGGAAAGAGTAGTGATAACAGCACAGACTCTTAGAGAGTTACCCGACTCTGAAGTTGCATCAGTATTACAACAATTAGGCCCAAAGAAAACGGAAGAGCTACAGCATGACTGGAACTTCTGGGCCAGACCCGAACAGTTAGAGCCAGAGGGTATATGGAATGTTTGGGTTGCACTTGCTGGTCGTGGCTGGGGTAAGACCCGTGCTGGAGCCGAATGGGTCAGACACAGGATCAAGAAGGGCGATAAGATTGTCCACTGTGTTGCACCTACTAAAGGTGATGTTCGCAGGGTTATGGTTGAGGGTGACTCAGGTTTACTCAATGTCTGTTGGAAGGGTGACAAGACATACCGTGGCAAACACATTGGATTTCCTGTATGGTCACCTACCAACAACACTCTCACATGGGAGAATGGCTCAAAAGCAGTCTTCTTCTCAGCGGAAGACCCAGAACGACTAAGGGGACCGCAAGCTTATTCCGCATGGACTGATGAGTTATGTGCTTGGAACAATGCACAAGCAACATGGGACATGCTACAGTTTGGATTAAGATTAGGAAAAAGACCCCAAGTCTTTGTCACCACCACACCTAAGACAACCAAGCTAATTAGAAATATACTAGCAGACGATAAGACGATCATTAGCAAAGGGAGTACCTATGATAATGCAGCCAATCTAGCCGACACCTTCTTAGAAGCAGTGAAGAAGACTTATGAGGGAACAAGGTTAGGTAGACAAGAACTATATGCAGAAATACTTGATGAAGCATCTGGCGCATTATGGAATAGACAACAACTTGCTAAGTGTGAGATAGACAAGGATGACGTACCATCTCTTAATAGGGTGGTTGTTTCTATTGATCCGGCTATCACATCCAATGCAGAAAGTGACATGACTGGTATTGTAGTGGCCGGTATCGATGTCAACGGCATAGCTTACGCTTTAGAAGACCACACTGCAAGATACACACCGCAACAATGGGCAGCAAAAGCCTCTGAACTCTATCACACTCACTCAGCAGATAGAATTGTAGCGGAAAGAAACCAAGGTGGTGACATGGTTCGTCATACCTTACAGACAGAAGATCCGACATTACCCATTAAGCTCGTACATGCATCCAGAGGGAAGATGGCACGGGCTGAACCAGTTTCTGCTCTTTACGAACAAGGAAAAGTAAAACACGTAAAGGGCCTTAATGAATTAGAAGATCAGATGGTACAGTGGGAACCTCTAGGGTCCACAGGCTCACCAGACCGTCTTGATGCTTTAGTTTGGGCTATAACGGACCTATCACTCAATGGCTACGCAAAACCTACGCTTAAACTAGCGTATAGTAGCGCCAAGGGACTAAGATAATGGTTAAGAAGCTCTCAGAGACAGAGGCCAAGAAGATATTAGGTGTAGCGGGTGACAACACCTCTAATGGTCAGATACGGGCTGATGAGTTTCTACCTGAGTTGCGTGGCAAGAAAGCTATACGCAAGTACCGTGAGATGAGAGATAACGACAGTACTATAGGTGCTGTCATGTATGCTACTGAACAAGTCCTTCGTGATGTCGATTTAAAGGTGATGCCAGCTAATGATAGTGCAGAAGCTAAGAAAGAAGCTGAGTTCGTTGAGTCTGTACTTGATGATATGGACCATACCCTTGATGACCATATTGCTGAGTCCTTATCGAATTTGTCGTATGGCTTTGCTTGGTTTGAGGTCATCTATAAAAGACGTAATGGCCCTACTGAAAGAAGTGATAAGAAGCGTTCTAAGTACTCTGATGGCCGTATGGGTGTACGGAAGATTGCTATTCGTGCGCCTTGGACAATCTCTAGGTTTGATGTAGATCAACAGACTGGTGATGTCAAAGGTATTTATCAGGATGGGTCGGGCTATAACAACTCTAATTATATACCTACTCGTAAAAGTCTGTACTACCGCACGACAACGATTAATGGTGACCCTGCTGGCCGCTCTATACTTCGTAACGCTTATACTTCTTATGAATATGTCAATAACCTACAGTCTATTGAGGCTATAGCAGTTGAGAGGGAACTTGCTGGTATCCCTGTTGCTCGTATTCCTGCTGAGTACTTGTCAGGGGATGCAACAGCCACACAATCTGGATTTGTCAATAACCTGCAATCTATTCTCAGGGACGTCAAGTTCAATGAGCAGGGATACATTATTCTGCCTTCCGACACCTATCCCGATAAAGACGGAGCGCCTACCAACCAGAAGCTGGTAGATGTTGAGCTTATGTCTTCTAGTGGTAGCCGTAATATTGACATTGACCCTATTGTAAGACGTTACCAGCATGATATTGCTCGTAGTGTTCTTTCTGAGTTTCTTATGCTTGGTGGTGGTAACACTGGCTCTTACGCCCTCTCCAAGTCTAAGACAGACCTGTTCCTTCGTGCATTAGAGAGTTATATCCAAGCTATTGTTGATGTCCTCAATAAACAGCTTGTCGAGCGCCTCTGGGAGTTGAACGGTCTGAACTATGACCTGATGCCGACTATTGTAGCTGGTGATGTAGCTCCACACGACTTACGTGAGATTGCAGCATTCCTACGCAACTTGAATGGAGCCGACATTAACGTAAGTGATCATCCAGAAGTTATTCAAGACCTTATGGATATTGCTGAACTGAAGTATGACCCAGAGTCAACGCAACAACCAAAAGAACAGGAAACTGAATAATGGCAACTTTAAATGATCGAGTCCTTGACTCTGGCTTAAGCGTCCTAGACACGGAAGCCAATAAGATCGTAGTGACCTCTCAGGAAGCTACAACATTCACCAATGCTAATGCAACATATGCTTTAGGTAACTCAACATCACTTTCTATTGGCGCACCTGCTGATCGTTCTGGTGGTGGTCGTGAAGTAACTGTAGCAGCTATCACAGATGGCTCAATTACAGGTACAGGCACAGCAACACATTATGCTATCGTAGATACAACAAACTCACGTTTGCTTGCTACTAGCACTCTCAGCGCCTCTCAGTCAGTTACGAGTGGTAACACCTTTACTCTAGCCTCATTTACTATCGGTATCCCAGATCCTGCATAAAGGCTAAACAATGGCTGTTCTCAAAAATAGGGCAAAGATGTCCACCAGTACGACGGGTACTGGAACCATTACGCTTGGCTCTGCTGAGGATGGCTATCAGAGCTTTGCTGATGCTGGTGTAGCTAATGCAGATGTAGTCCGTTACGTTATTGAGGACGGTAATAACTTTGAGATAGGCACAGGCACCTATACAGCTTCTGGCACCACCCTGTCACGCACAGTAAGCGAGAGCAGCAACTCAAACAATGCCATTAACCTTAGCGGTTCAGCTACAGTGTTTATCGGGGCTACGGCTGAAGATATTCCTGCGCTTTATGCTGATAATGACGTAAGTGCTACTGACCCCACTGCTAGTGGTAATAATTCAGTAGCGATTGGTGATAGTGCTACAGCCGCAGGTGTAAGATCAACTGCACTCACTTATTCTCATGCAGGTGGAACGGACAGCTTTGCAGCAGGTATTGGTAGCAGTTCAAGTGGCCGTGGCGCACAGGCTGGACAGGCGGTAGCCATTGGTAACAATGCTTGGGTTAGGGCAACTGAAGCTGTAGGTTTAGGTTACTATGCTCATGTTGGCACAAGTGGCACAAGGGCTGTTTCTTTGGGTCAGGGTCAGGCAGATGGCGCAAACTCTCTTACTGCCGTTATAAGTACTGAATCTACGTCATATGGCAGTAATGGCTCTAACAGTATTGCTATGGGGGCTTTAGCTAAAGCTACAAGCACCTACGCAGTAGCAATTGGATATAGTACGCAAAGCACTGGCATAGGTACTGTAGCCATAGGCGCTCAAAATACAGCATCGGGCCAGTATTCTACAGCCATAGGTAGGAGCAATACTGCGTCAGGAAATTATGCAGCGGTAATTGGTTCAAGAGACAGCACTGCAAGTGGCGACAACTCCTTTGTAGCAGGGCAAGGCAACACTGTTTCTCACGCTAACTCAATTGCTTTAGGTACTAGCGTACAGTCTACAGCTACAAATCAAATTAACTTAGGTGGTACAGCCGACACAGTACGCATCTCAGAGACTTACACCTTACCTACCTCCGACGGTACTAACGGGCAGGTACTTACCACTGACGGCTCTGGAGTTGTTACTTTCGCAGATGCTGGTGGTGGCTCACCTGATTTGTTCGCTGAAAGCTACGATGGATCAAGTACAAAGCCATCTGCTAGTGGATCACAAAATGCTGTCTCGATTGGGGTAAGCGCAAATGCGAGTGGCCACGACACGATATCTATAGGCGAAAGTTCTTCAGCAGTGTCTAGCAAAGCACTGGCGCTTGGTTATAGCGCTTACGCTGGTGGAGGTGGGCAAAACACAGCAATTGGCCCAAACAGCTTTACGGGAACCAGTGCATACTCAAGCGCATTCGGCCACAATGCCTACAGCATCGGCCAAGATGGTGTTGCAATCGGGCAAGCTAGATCAACCGGCACCGACAGCCTTGCAGCAGCTATAGCAACCAACAGTTCAAGCTACGGCGCTGCTGGTGCTAATAGTATTGCGATGGGTCAGAATGCGTATTCTGGAGGTAGTGGTGCGGTCAGCTTGGGTACAAGTTCTTTAGCTAACGGCATTCAATCACATGCTTTTGGCGGGTCATCGTCGGGAGCTTATTCTCTTGCTTTTGGTGGTACGGCATCAGGAACTGTGGCTGTAAGCCTAAAGGGAGGAACCGCTTCTGGAGAGCGTTCACTCGCAGTTGGCTTTAGATCATCCGCAACTAAATATGGTCAAAAGGCTTTTGCGAGTGGCCGCTTTGCTGCTGATGGGGATGCTCAAGGCAGTATTTTTATTCTTCGTGCAGACACCACTGACGCAACCGCAACAGTTCTCACAACTAACAACAGCACCGCATCTACAGATAACCAAATCGTAGCAGCCAGTGACACTTGCATCATGTTCTCAGGCACACTTGTGGCAATGCAGAATGGCGCACAGGATCAGGGTGGCTGGGAGATTAAAGGCTTACTGAAAAATGACGGTGGTACAACTACCTTAGTAAGCAGCAACATACAGACATTTGATGACGGTAATGGCTGGGTAGTAGCCTTAACTGCTGACAACACAAACAACGCCTTAGCAATTACCTGCACAGGGGAAGCTGCACATAACATTCGTTGGGTTGCTAATATTCAGACCAGTGAGGTGACGTATGCTTAGGAGTAATAACTAATGGGTTCTATTAACTTAGATAACACAGGCTCTGGTGGCGGTATAACCTTAAGCTCTGACGGTACAAGTTTATTACTAGACGGTACAGCCGTAGGTGGCGGTGGTGCTGATCTTTATGCTGCTAATGAAAGTAGTCCTGCCGCACAACCAAGTGCCACTGGCGCAAATGCGGTGGCGATTGGTGATAGTGCTGTTGCTAGTGATGAAGACGCATTTGCTGGGCCTATGTCAAGGGCTTCAGGAACACATTCTGTTGCTTTAGGTGTTGCTAATAATTCAACTACTTATGGTGCAAGCGGTTCATACTCTATAAGCATAGGCTATCAATCAAGAGCAAAAGCTGGTCAGTCAGTAGCTTTGGGTTCTACCGCTTACGTCGATAGTGATAGCTTAAGAGCGCTTGCTTTAGGTGAAAATGCCTATGTCCAGCAGTGTGACTATGGTACGGCTATCGGTGCGGCTTCTAGAGTACATGGTGGAAACAGCGCAACTGAAGCAATAGCTATTGGAAGTAGTTACGCTTCAGGAACGAGTTCGTTTGCAGCAGCTATTACTAACAACACCTCAACATACGGCGCACAAAGTGCTAATACTATTGCGGTAGGATATCAAGCTAAGGCTAATGCTTCATACGCAACAAGTATAGGTTATAATAATACTGCATCAGGAATAGGTGCAGCGGTTTTGGGTGCAACGAGTTCAACCTCATCTGGCTTTAGAAGTCTTGTTGTCGGTGGTGTAAGCAATACCGCAAGCGGCTCCTATGCTTCAGTTTTAGGTGGTCAGAGCAATACTGCTAGTGAGGCACATGCTATTGCTATGGGTGATGGCAGCACAGCATCTCATGCAAATTCTGTTAGTATCGGTGACAACGTACAGTCTACAGCCGCAAACCAAATCAACTTAGGTGGCACGGCTGACACAGTTCGCATTTCAGAAACTTATACCCTACCAACATCCGACGGAAGTGCCAATCAGGTGCTTACTACAAACGGCTCAGGTGTAGTTAGCTTCGCAGATGCTGGTGGTGGTGGTGCAGATCTTTATGCTGCTAATGAAAGTAGCCCTACTGCACAGCCTTCAGCTACTGGAACGAATGCTATAGCTATTGGGGATAGTGCAACAGCAACTAGCACGTATTCACATTCAATGGGTTATGGAGCAGATGCTACTGGACAATTTGCAACAGCAATTGGATATGATGCTCTTGCTTCTGGGAGTAGGTCAGTAGCTATAGGAGATGCTAACTCTGCGGGGCTTGCAAGTTTTGCTGCTGGGATTGCTAATAGATCAACTTCTTACGGTGCAACTGCTAATAACAGTGTTGCGATGGGTCAGCTTGCAAAAGCTAGTGGAAATGGCAGTGTTGCAATTGGATTTGGAGCAGACGCTAGTAATACGCACAATGTAGCTATTGGTTATAATTCAGAAGCAAGCACAGGCACTTATAACTTTGCCTTTGGTTCTGGTGCAACAGCAAATGCATCCTACTATGCTGTAGCGATAGGTTCTGATGCTGGCGGTAATGGTTCAACCGCAGGGGGTAATGGTTCGTTTGCTACGTCAGGCGGTGTTACTGCGGGAAATCAGGCACAGGCATTAGGTAAAGCATACGCATCTGGCTCAAACAGCCTCGCAGCAGCTATAGCTAACAACACCTCAAGCTATGGTGCTAGTGCTACAAATAGCATTGCGATGGGGTATCAGGCTAAAGCTTCTGTTCAAGGTGCTGTTGCTATAGGCTATGGAGCATTAGCAGAAAATAATACCCATGCAGTTGCAATCGGTAGATCATACGCAGATGGCGCAGACAGTTTTGCGGCGGCTATAGGTAATCCTCATAGTAGTCTAGGTGCTAAAGGCGATCAGTCCGTTGCTATAGGTTATTATGCAACAGCTAGTGGCGGCAATCACGCACTTGCATTAGGGGGTAATACTGTTGCTTCGGGGAGTTATTCTGCTGCAATCGGTGGTGGTAACACTGGGAACGAAGCAACCCGTCATGGTAGTTTTGCTTTTGGTAGGGGCGCAAAGTCAGACATAGTAGGAAAATATGCATTTGCTAATGATAGATTTGCTGCAAATGGAGATGCTCAAGGGGGCATGTACATACTTCGTGCAGATACCACTGATGCAACCGCAACAGTATTAACTACAAATAATAGCACAGCGGGTAGTGATGATCAGATCGTAGCTAACTCTGACACCTGTATCACCTTTGATGGAACAATCACTGCGATGCAGAACGGCGCACAAGCATATGCCTCATGGCGTATTGAAGGCTTGTTGGTGAATGACGGTGGTACAACCACACTCGCCAACAGTGCAACTACAGTAATCCAGAACTTATCAAGCTGGGGCATGGCTCTCTCAGCCGATAATACTAACAACGCATTGGCTATCACCTGTACTGGTGAAGCGAGCCATAACATTAGATGGGTGGCTAATATTAGAACCACTGAAGTAACATACGCCTAAAAGGAGATACCAAATGGCTATACAACATAATATCGAACAAGGTGCCTCTCAGTACGGCATTGCATTTAATAACGCCTATTACCGCATCGTGACAGCGGCTGTGTCACGCCAGCGTGGAACTGATCCTAAGTTCTCCGTAATGATTGATCTGTCAGCTTATGCAACAGCAACGCCTAACGATGACACTCGTGAAGTAGACTTTAAACGCTACAGTGCAAACCTAACAGATGTAGAAGCTAAGTCTGGCTCTACGTTTATGGACAAGTGTTATGCTTGGGTCATGGATCAAGACGACATGGATGGTTCTACAGCCGTATAAGTAAAAGGAATACCCGATGGAAGATACCCCTAAGACAGTTACTATTGCAGATAAAGAGTACAATATAGATGACCTATCTGATCAACAGAAGACTATGATCAATCATATCTCTGATTTGGAAAGAGAAGTATCTAATGCTCAGTTTATCTTAGACCGTCATAGAGTAGCTAGAGATGCCTTTGTTAATATGCTTATTGAAAGCACAAAAGAGACTACGGAGTAAACCATGTCAGTAACCATCAATCACCAGACTAATTCTGTAGAGCCAAGCAGTGGTGACCTGTCGATTGGTGGTAGCGGTAATGTTGGGATTGGTGACACTGCCGATAGTAACAGTAAACTTCACGTTTTCGATAGTACAGCATCAGTAGATGATTACACTATTCACATTGAGTCATATACCCCTGCGTTAATTTTCGAAGATATTTCTGGCGGCCCTGCCATAGACTTTGGTATTCAAGTTGACGACTCAGCAATGATGTTTCGATATGGAGATGCATCTTCTGGATCACAATTAGCGTCAGAAGCCATGCGCATCGACGGCAGCGGTAACTTGCTGGTGGGAACTACTACGCAACAACCTGCATCAACCTCTGGTGTAGAAGGGTTTAGCGTTTATGCCGGTGGTCAAGTACAGGCATCTAAAAGCGGTTCAACAGTGGCTAGGTTCAACCGCAATTCGTCAGACGGCGACATTGTGCAGTTCCGCAAAGACGGCACCACTGTGGGGAGTATTGGTGTTGACTTCGGTGACAGGATATACATCGGCACAGGCGACGTTGCTTTATTCTTTAATAACGCAAGTGACGCTATACAGCCTTTTAATACTAGCGGTGCGTTGCGTGATAATGCTATAGATTTAGGTTCTTCTAGCTATCGCTTTGATGACATCTACGCTACCAATGGTACAATCCAAACATCTGACCGCAACGAAAAGCAAGACATCCGTGACTTGACTGAAGCAGAGCAACGTGTCGCTGTAGCCTGCAAAGGCTTGCTTAAAGCATGGCGCTGGAAGTCTGCCGTTGAGGAAAAGGGTGACGATGCCCGTATTCACTGCGGTATCATTGCGCAAGATTTACAAGCAGCATTTGCCGCAGAAGGCTTGGATGCGGGACGTTATGCGATGTTTATGTCAAACACTTGGTGGGAGCATGACGTTGAGGTGCCAGCGGTAGAAGCTGTGGCAGAGGTGCTTGACGAAGACGGTAACGTAGTCACTGAGGCTGTAGAAGCCGTTGATGCCTACACCCGCACAGACACGTATGACACACAAGAAGAAGCGCCAGAGGGCTCTACAGAGCGCACGAGGCTTGGTGTTCGATACAGCGAGCTACTGGCGTTTATAATAGCTGCTATTTAAGGATAAATAAGTGTTAGGATTTAGCCCATTAGCTTCTGCACCACTAGCGGATAGTGGGATAGTATCTGAAGAATATGCTTTAACTGCTAACTCAATTTCCACTGGTGCGCCAGTAGTAAACTCCCCAGCACTTACTGAGAATAACGATCTAACAGCTACAGCAATAGCTACAGGAAACCCTGTAGTAAACTCTCCTAGCTTTACTCAAGAACACTCTCTAACAGCTACAGCAATAGCTACAGGAAACCCTGTAGTAAATGCCTGTAACATGGCTGAAAGAGAAACCTTTACTACAGCAGACTTAGATGCTGGTGAACCTCAACTTGGAACCCCTGTAGTAAGTCAAGAGCATAGCTTATCTGCAAGCTCTATAGTAACTAGCTCTCCTGTAGTAAGTCCTGCACCTATTACAGAGAACAACGATTTAAGTTGCTCTTCTATTTCCACTGGTAACCCTGTATTAGGTTCTCCAGTATTTAACATAGCTGTCATTTTAAATGCTAACAGTATTGTTACAAGTAATCCAATTGTTTCCTCTGCGACTATGGCAGAAGATGAGACATTCTTAGCGGATAGTATTTCTACTGGGGCACCTGTTGTAAGCCCTGCCACATTTGACCAAGAACATATTCTAACAGCCACACCTATTGTTACAGGTAACCCTGTAGTCTCCTCTACTACAATGGCTGAAGATGAGACATTTGCAGCAGACAGTATAGTTACAGGTACACCTACTGTTGGTTCTCCTGACATTGATCAGGGTCATGTACTACAAGCTCAGAGTATAGCTACAGAGTCCCCTAATCTTGGTTCACCTGAGATAGATCAAGAGCATCAGCTATCAGCTTCTAACATTGTTACAGGCAATCCGATTGTCAACCAGTGTAACATGGCTGAACGTGAGACATTCACTACAGCAGATCTTGTAGCTGGTGAGCCACAGTTAGGTCATCCAGAGATAGACCAAGGGCATGCTCTACTGCCTAGCAGTATTTCTACTGAGGCCCCTGTAGTAAACAGTGTAGCCTTTACTCAAGGTCATAATCTAAACGCATCTAGTATTGTTACAGGTCTACCTGTTGTAGGTGCAGCAGCAATAAGCCAAGACCATGTTATAGTTGCTAATGACATAGTTACAGGTAACCCAGTGGTTTCTTCTGTAGCAATGGCAGAAGATGAAACCTTTGTAGCAGACAGTATTTCTACTGGTAGCCCTGTCTTAGGTAACCCTGCTGTTACTCAAGAGCATGCTATACAGCCTGACAGTATTACGACAGGCGCACCTATAGTCCCCTCTCTATTTCTTAACCCCTCTGTAAGAAGAGTTGTTTCCATAACCTCTAATTCAGACAACACTGTTACGCTGGCGTATAACTATAACATAGCAACTATAGACAGCTTTTGTAACATAGCAACTGTATCAAACAACAAAAACAAGGCAGCTTAAGAATGGCATTTAACATCAAGCAAAATGATACATCTCCTTCTTTGCAAGCTACTCTTAAGGATGCTTCTGGTACGGTTATTATCTTAACGGGAGCTAGTGTTAGGTTTCATATGAAAGCCCTTGATGGTACAGTTAAGGTAGATGCTGCTATGACTATTACAAGTACATCTGGTGGTGTAGTTCAGTATGATTGGCAGACTGGAGATACCGATACTGTAGGGTCTTACTCAGTAGAGTTTGAGGTTACCTATTCAGATAGTACTATTGAGACATTCCCCAATAATCAAAACTTGACAATCTCTGTCGTTAGAGAACTTAGTTAATAAGGATCATGTGACCAATGCCTAAAGGACTAGCTGAAAAAGTAAAAACACACAATGCTAAATCTAAGCATAAAGTTACAACAGGTATGTTGCAGACAGTTTATAACAGGGGTGTAGGCGCTTATAGAACTAATCCCTCTTCTGTTAGACCTAACGTAACTGGCCCAGAGCAATGGGCAATGGCTAGGGTAAACAGCTACCTTAAGATTGTAGCAGGTTCTAAGTCACCTAAGCACGACAAAGACTTGTTGCCTTCTAGCCACCCATCTAGCACCAAGAAGATGGACGATGGTTACTATGTAGATAAAGCTGACAAACCCCTTAACAAGCCCTTTAGACTTCCCTCTGGTTCAAGTAAGAAGTTTGGTGTGTACGTTAAAGACGGTGACAAGACTAAGAAAGTTACCTTCGGAGACCCTAACATGGAGATCCGTCGAGATGACCCAAAGGCAAGGGCTAATTTCCGTTCTAGGCACTCTTGCGATACAGCTACAGATAAGACCTCTGCTAGATACTGGTCCTGTCGTATGTGGAGTGGGGCAACGGTGGGTAGTATGACCAAAGCAGAAGAAGATTTTAAACCTCATCAAATGTATGATCCTAAGACAGGCGATGCTCTTATGGCAGCTACTTACGAACAACATCTTGATTTGAAGGAAAGAGGCTACACTCACAATAAGCCCCTTACAAAAAGTATTGAAGGTCAAATCCTAAAGGCTGACGAAGAACAACGTCTAGTCTATGGGTGGGCCTCAGTCGTTACTGAGAAGGGTGAGCCAGTGGTTGACCGTCAAGGTGACGTAATAGAACCTGAGACACTTGTTAAGGCTGTCAACAGCTTTATGGAACATATTCGTGTCGGTAAGCAAATGCATACAGGGGAGCAGATTGGGTCAGTTATCCATTCTATGCCTATCACTAAAGAGATTGGTGACTCCCTTGGCATACAGAGTGACCGTGAGGGCTGGATTGTAGCTTTCAAAGTCCACGACGATAATGTCTGGGCAAAGGTCAAGTCTGGTGAACTTGCGGCCTTCTCTATTGGGGGTCGTGCAATCAAGGAGGACTATAGTGCCTAACCTTTTAAAACAGCTTGAGTTGGAGGAATTGTCTTTGGTGGATCGTCCAGCAAACGCACAGGCAACAGTCTCCTTGTACAAGCGTGATAATTCCAGTGGAGAACCTATGGAACATGAAGTAGAAAAAATGTCTGATGATCTTAAAGCTAAACTGAAGCCATACATGGATAAAGGTATGTCTGAAGAAGAGGCCATGAAGATGTATAATATGGACATGAAGAAAGCTGATGAAGCAACTGCTGAAGAGCTAGAGATCGAAACCCTTAAAGCCGTTGAAGCCTCTTTGAAAGAAGAGAACGAACGTCTTCGTAAATCACTTATCGACAATGGATATGTCATTAAAGCTGACATCATCGAAAAGAAAGTCGAGCCTGAGTATGTAGAGTATGAAGGTGAGCAAATCAACAAAGCTGACATCCCTGCGCCTATCCTTAAGGCTTTGGAAGCAGCAGAAGTTGCTAAGGCAGATGCTGAACTGACTAAACGTGCAGAAGAAGCTCTACCTAATTTCAACATCGACGTAGCTAAATCACTTATTGCTAAGTTTGATGAAGATGAAAGTGTCATGGAAGCCTTGAAGGGTGCAGATGCAGTCTTTGCGGAATCTATGGAAGAATTTGGTAAGTCCGATGCAGATGGTAACTTTGCTACCGCACAAGACAAGCTAGATGCCCTCGTTAAGTCTTATATGGACGAAAACAAAATCAAGAAGAGCCAATATGCTGTAGCTTATGCTGCAGTTGCTAAGACCGATGAAGGTAAAGCTCTTATCAACAAATCCTATAAAGGAGAATAAACATGGCTGTAATGCAGTCCCGTGATACACGGTCTTTTGTTGCTGGGGAAGACCTTTCAGCAAAACAATTTAAGTTCGTTACTCTTGAGAGTGATGGACAAGTAGACGTTGCATACTCTGCTGGTGAAAACTGTATTGGTATTCTGTTGAATGCCCCTACTGCTGGAGCCGCTGCTACTGTAGCAATCTCAGGTAAAGTAATGGTAGAAGCTGGTGGAACTATTGCCGCTGGTGCAGCCGTTCAAGCCGATGCAGACGGTAACGCACTTACCGCCGCTTCTGGCGATGTTGTTATGGGTTATGCTTTGGAAGCAGCAGTTGATGGTCAGATCATGGCTATTGAACTCATCCAAGGCGGTAACGTCGTAGCTTAATCCAGCATAGAAAGGAATAAATAATGCCCTTGCTGACTCCATCCGCAGTGCATGTAGATCAGCCGCTGACTAACCTCACGCTGGCTTATGCACAATCACAAGAAAACTTTATCGCTGATAAGGTATTCCCAACAGTAGGCGTTCAGAAACAATCTGACAAATACTACATCTATGACCGTGCGAACATGAATCGTACTGGTGACGTAGAGAAACTAGCTCCACGTACAGAAGTAAACCGTATCGGTATGACCATCTCAAACAGCAGCTACTTTGCTGACGTTTATGGTCTTGGTATGGACTTTGATGAACAGACTTTGGCTAACGAAGATGCTGCATTAGAGATCCGTTCTGCTGGTGCTGAAACTCTGGCGATGCGTCTGATGATCCATCGTGAAGAGCAGTTTGCTACAAACTTCTTCTCAGACAACATCTGGGGAACCAACTATGACGGTGCTAGCTCAACATCAGGAACTAACTTCCTGTATTGGGATGATGCTGCTGCTAAACCAATCCAAAACGTAACTGACCTACGCCGTGTAATGCAGCTTAAGTCAGGTGGCTTCAAGCCAAACACAATGGTTGTTGGTAAAGAAGTACGTGATGCTCTGGTAAACAACGCAGACATCTTGGCTCGCTTGAACGGTGGCGCAACTGTAACCAACACAGCTTTGGTAACTGATGCTAAACTGGCTGAGATCTTTGAAGTAGAGAACTTCTACGTCATGGAAGCTGTCAAGAACTCATCCGTTGAAGGTGTTGCAGAAAGCAATGCGTTTATCGGTGGTAAACATGCTATGTTGTGCTACACACCAAACAATGCTGGTCTTATGTCACCAGCCGCTGGTTTGACCTTTGCTTGGAATAACCTTGAAGGTGTAAACAACTTAGGTATTACTGTTGAGTCATTCTCAGACGATGCTCTTAAGCGTCAACAGATTGCTGAGATGATCCAAGTTAAGATGTCTTACGATATGCAAATCGTAGGTGCTGACTTGGGTGCCTTCGTAAACGGCATCGTACAGTAAGTATTTACTATGGTGGGGGCTGTAATGGCCCTCACTTCCCCTTAATCAAAGGATTACCCGATGTTCCTTAATGAGCCGATGCAGTACGACAGACCACTCTTTGTTACCCTGACTATGAAAGCACAAGGCCGCACCTTCAATGCTGGTGATGAGCTTAAGTGGAAAGAGATAGGTTTAGATAAAGAATTAGTAAAGATACTCTACAGAGAAGGTAGACTAAGACACAGTTCAACTCTTGAAGCTGAAACCAAAGTAGGTGACGGACTAGAGGTACTTGATGTCGATGGGCTACACAACCTAGTAAACGGTATCAACGAGAAAGTAAAATCTAAGACAAAATCTGACGCTGAGTTCCAAAAGAAGAAGTGTAAGAAGTCTAAGATAGCTGATAAACAACGTGGGCTTATTCGTAGCTGGCGTAGAAATTATGGTCACATGGAGACTGATTGATTATGGCTTGGTCGTATGATGCAACAAACTTAGGTACAAGTACTGTAGCGGAGAGATTAAACTCTGTTAGATTGCTTGTAGGTGATACTGACACTAACGACCAACAAGTACAGAATGAAGAGATTATCTTCGCTCTCAATCAAACAAGTGACAACGTGTATTATGCTGCTGCATGGTCTGCTAGAACGATAGCTGCACAATACTCTCGTAGGGTTACACAGAACTTGTCAGGCGCACTCAGTGCTGACTACAGCGACTTACAAGAGCACTATACTAGCCTAGCTGAGACACTAGAGCATCAAGGTAAGAAGACTGGTGCTGTACTGGGTATTAAAGCTGGTGGTATTAGTATAGCTAGGGTAGATGCTGTAAGGCAAGATACAGACCGTGTTCCAGCATCCTTCCGCAGGGATAGATTTAAGAACCCACCAAGTTACAGTGGTGATGACTACGACTATAGTTAAGGGGTAGGTGATGGCATTCTCAAGAGGTTATAACCTGCTTAAGATGGTTGATGAGTTTGGGGAACCCCTTACTTTAAAGAAGAAGACTACAGCAGGGACTTACGATCCTACTACAGGGACAGTAACAGGTTCTGCTACAACCGACTACAGTTTTACTGGATACTTCTACAACTACGATCAAGGTATCATAGCTAACGTAGATGAGATCCGTAGAGGCACCCGTAAATGTGTAGTACCAGCTTTAGGATTAGAAGTAGAACCCGATGACGAAGATCAGATTATTGGTAACGGTGACACAGTTAATGTCATTTCTGTTGTTACTATATTTTCTAATGGGGTCAAGATTTGTTTCTTGTGTGATGTGAGAGAGTAATGAGAACTCAATTAAAGGTCATGCCTTCCCTACAAAGAAAGATAGATGGTCTTAAACAACTAGCTGAACAACAAGTAGAGCGCAAGCTAACAGATATGGCAGTTGATGCTGTCGGTTTAGGTACAATAAGAGTTCCTGTAGATACTGGTGCATATGTAACATCTTTCTCATTTAATGTGGGTGCTGGTAGACCCAGAGGTAAAAGCTCAAAAGGTAAGCCTAGAAATCAAAACGCTGTAGCTAAGATGAATGAGGGTCTAAGTAATCTTATTCAAGATATAGAAAGAATACCTTCGTTACTAGATACTACACGTATAGAACTTCGTAACAATAGTCCTCATGCCCGTGATGTTGAACGTGGAGAAGGTTGGCCCAGAACTAATGGCTACTTTGTGTTTACCCAACTAAAGAGAAAGTATAACCGTGGCTAGTATCTATAATGACATACGTGCAGCGCTTGAGAACAAGTTAGCTAATACCTCTAATTTACCTAGTGGGATAGCTTATGAGAATGTCTCATTTAGCCCAACGACAGGTACAAGTTACCTACAAACTAATTTCCTCCCGACACTTCGTAGACCCGCTGTAAGAGGTTTAAACCCACAACAGAGATACGATGGTGTGTTTGTTGTAACTGCCTACACCCCAGAAGGTAATGGCCCCGCCGCTGCTGATGCCTTAGCTAACACTATCCTAGAGGCTTTTGAAGCAACCACTAAAATCTCCTACTCTGGGGATGAAACAATAACTGTATCTATAGACTACGCTGAAAGACAGCAAGGTTTCTTAGATGCGCCTTGGTACTACGTTCCGATTAATATCGGATGGTACGTCTATAACAATTAGGAGAATACAACATGGCCTTCGCACAAGGTTCTCGTTCCAGTCTATCGTTCATTGTGGAAAGCACATTTGGTACGACTCCCGCTGGTAACTTTACAAACTTACCCTTCAGCACACACTCTTTAAACTTAAGCAAAGATCGTGTAGCTGGTACTGACATCCAAGCTGACCGTATGCCTCGGGTTGACCGTCATGGTAACCGTCAAGCTGCTGGTGATATTGTAGCTGACTTACGTGATGCTGACTACGATGCATTCCTAGAATCAGCTATGTTGTCCACTTGGTCAAATAACGTCCTTAAGGTTGGTACAGCACCTAAGTTCTTCTCTATCGAAGATTATGCTGCTGACATCGACCAAGCTCGTTTGTTTACAGGTATGACAGTTTCTACTATGGGTATCTCTCTAGCCCCTAATCAGATGGTAACAGCTACCTACGGTATGGTTGGTAAAGACATGACCATGAGTGCTACTGAGAAGACACAGAATGCTGCATCAGGTGCTGCTCCATTTGATGCTTACTCAGGTACATTAGCTATTGGTAACGTCAATGGTACACCCTCTACATCAGCTATCGTAACTGGTATGGACTTTACCCTGACTAACTCTTTCGCACCTACCTTTGTAATTGGCAGTGATAGTGCGCCACAATTAGAAGTTGGTCGTGCAGAAATAGAAGGTACTCTTTCAGCTTACTTTGAGGATGCGTCACTAATCAACCGCTTCTTAAATGAAACAGAAACTGAGCTTGAGGTAACTGTGGGCGATGGTAGCAATACCCTTAAATTCGCATTCCCACGGGCTAAGATTAACAGTGCAGACGTAGGTGTAGATGGCCCAACTAGCCGTGTCATCTCTATGTCATTCGTAGCACTCTACAACACGACAGACGCAAGTAACTTAGTTATTACTCGCTCTGCATAAGTTCCCTAGCTAGGGTGGGGAGGCATTGGTGTCGGGTCTGATGCTTCCCCTTTAATTACTAACCCGACAATTTTAACCCCGATAAGGAAACTCGACATGGACTTACTAGATTTAACCCCGACAAGTGATGTTGTAGTTGTTACCTTAACGCACCCTTCAGATGGCAGTGTTTTGTGTGATGACGAGAAGAAACCTATGACTATCACAATTTATGCACCACACTCTAAAGAGTATAAAAAAGTGCTTTATGAGCAAACCAACAAACGCCTTAAGCAATCCCAGAGTAAGGGTAGGATGGAGTTTACAGCAGAAGAACTAGATCGAGTAGGTATAGAGCTTTTAGCTAAAACTACAAAAGAGTGGCACTTATTGTATAAAGGTGAAAACCCTAAGCTGTCTATTAAGAAAGCTGAAGAGGTCTATCAAGAGGTCTTCTGGATTAAAGGCCAAATAGAAGAAGAAGTTGCAAACTACTTAAGTTTTATGAAGGCTTGATTAGGGATCTTGTTGAGTATGCAGAACATGAGTTCTCTGTCAGTAAGCCCGACAAGTCAGGCACATCAGAACGTGAACATTTAGAGCAAGTAGAGAGGCAGACTGGACACAGACCAAAAGCATTAGATGGCCCCGACTTCCCATTGCTTATGTCTCATGTTTGGTCTGCCTTTATTGCATTAAGTAATGGCAGAAGTATGGGCTTCTCTGGCCCCAACCCGCTAAGTTATCAAGAAATTAAAACATGGAAGGAGCTTACTGAAACACCTTTATCTGCTTGGGAAGTAGAAGCTGTTAAATGTGTAGATGTAGTCTTTATGGGTATGGCAAATGGCACAAGCTGATGTAACTGTTGGGGTAGATATTTCCCAGTTAGTAAAAGCAACAAACGAGACTAAGAAGTTTGCCAGAGAGAGTAAGGCTTCGTTTGATGTGGTAAATTCCCGAATGAAAGTGTTTGGGGAAACTTCCAATGTCGCTTTTAACAAGTTTGGTCAGGGTGCTTTACTTGCTCAAAAGAGATCTAGTAACATGGGCGTTGCAACTCAACAGCTAGGTTATCAAGTAAGTGACTTCATAGTACAAATACAATCTGGAACAAACGGTTTTGTAGCCTTTGGTCAACAGGCTTCTCAGCTTGTAGGTGTTCTACCCCTTGTAGCTACCCAGCTTGGCATAACGGCTCGTGCTGCTATTGCTTTATCTGCTAGTCTCGGTATTATTATTCCTCTAGTAACAGCCTTTGGTGCTTACTGGTTGAGAAGCAATGAGGCTTTAGATAAGACAGCAAAGTCAGCTAATGCAGCTAAAAGTACGATAGAAAGCCTAGACAAAGCTCTTGAGAAGTTTGTCCTTACTCAAAGAGCAGCAGCAGCAGGTATGACTGTTGAGGAACTCTTATCTTCTGAGTCTCTTGAGAAAGCAAAAAAGGATTTAACAACAGCTAGAAAAGAATTAGACAGGGTTAAAAAGGCTTTAGAAGAGACTAATAAAGCCCCAAGGCTACTCAAGTCAACTATTTTTACTGATATATTTGGGATAGAAACTTTAGAATCGCAGTTGAAAAAAGCTGAATCTGATGTAAAAGAATCTACTAAAAGAGTGAGACTATTACGACAAAAAGCAGCTACTGAATCTGCTGAAGCAAGTAATAAGGCTGTTAATGCGGCTAACCAAGCGGCTGCTCAAAAGCGATTTGATGAAGTGTCTCAGATGGAAGAGAGAATTAAAGCTCTCAAAATAAAGAAGGCACAAGAGGTTATTGCTGAAGAAAAGAAGACTCAAGATGCTTACGACACAAGGTTTCAAACTTTACAAGAAGAAATAGATTTATTAACAGTTAAGAACAATTTCCACCAAGATGAGCAGTCTTTAGCGAGAGGCATGAATCAACTTGAGCTAATGAAGTTAGAAGAGTACATAGCTCAGAACAATATTAATGTAGAAAACGCTGCTATATTAAGAGAGCAATTAACTACTAGCCAACAACTAAGAGAAGAGGCTGACAATATTGCAACTGCAAAAGCTAATGAATTAAGTTTCATGCGAGCTATGCAAGCCTCTATGAACCAACTTGGTCAAGGTCAAACTGAGAGAGATAGGATAGCTGCCGCCGCCGCAAGGAAAGCTGAAGCTGCCGCTAGACAGGCTGAGAGACAACGAGAGCTAGAACAAAGAGAGAAGTTAAGGGTAGCTATTCAGAAGCAAAACGAAGAAACTGAAAAGCTAAAGAGTACTGCTGACCAATTAGCTGCACCCTTCGATGACTTCTTTATGTCTGTAGTGGATGGTACTACTTCAGTAACAGATTCCTTCAAAGCTATGGCTAGGGATATTATCAAAGAGCTTTACAGAATATTTGTAGTAGAGCAAATGGTTCAATCTATTAAAGGCGGTATAATGGGTGCCTTAGCTGGGCCAGTACAAGGGCCAAACTTACCTTCAGGTGGTTTTGACGGTGGTGGATACACAGGCTCAGGCCCAAGATCAGGTGGCTTAGACGGTAAGGGTGGCTTTATGGCTATGCTACACCCTAGAGAGACTATCGTAGATCACACTAAAGGTCAGGGTGTAGGTGGTGAAGTTATTAACGTAACTCAAAATATTAATGTCTCCACAGGCGTACAACAGACTGTACGTGCTGAGATTAAACAGCTTATGCCTCAGATAGCTGACAGTGCTAAGGCTGCTGTAGTAGATGCTAAGAGGCGTGGTGGATCATATGGAAGGGCATTCTCGTAATGGCTATTAGTTACCCTTTAAGTTTACCTACAAGTATTGGTATAGCTCAGATAGAATTTAGGGCAACCAATGCTGTAGCTGTATCAAGGTCACCCTTTACTTACTCAACTCAAGTTCATGCTTACTCTGGTCAGTCTTGGCAAGCTGATGTTACTCTACCCAGTATTCGTAGGGACTTAGCTGAAGAGTGGGTAGCTTGGCTTATTTCCCTTAAGGGGCAACTAGGGACTTTCTACTTAGGTGATCCTAATGCTGTAACACCCAGAGGTTCAGCTAGAGACACAGATACAATACTAGTAAATGGGGCTACATCATCAGGAAACACACTTGCTATTGATAGTGCCCCTGCAAGTCAGACAGGATACCTTAAAGCTGGTGACTACATGCAAGTAGGTACTGGAACAAGTAGACAACTGTTTAAAGTCCTAGCAGATGTAGATACCAATAGCTCTGGTCAAGCTACAGTTGACATATGGCCCGATGTTAGAACCACTATAGCTAACGACGCTGCTGTTACTGTAGAGAATACTAAAGGCATTTTTAGGTTATCCTCTAACGAACAAGGCTTCAGTATAAATGAAGCTAGTTTCTATGGGATCTCATTCGGAGCAGTGGAGGCACTATGAGCCGTACAATACCATCAGCTTTACTTACATCTCTTGGTCAACCAGAAGTACACCCTTATTATGCTGTCGAGCTTGATTTTGATAGCACACCTATCAGGCTATGGACTGGCTACGGTGAAAGAACGATATTTAGTAATACTTATACTGGCGGGGGTAGTCTTTTAACTGTCAGTGGACTTGAAGAAGCTAGTGATCTTTCCGCTAAAGGTATAACTTTATCTCTATCTGGTGTGCCATCTACACTTGTAACTCTAGCTCTTAGTGAGCCTTATCAAAGAAGAGAGTGTAAGGTCTACTTTGGTACAACAGATACACCTATCCCGATAGAAGTCTTTAGTGGTCTTATGAACACAATGACTATTGAGGACAGTGGAGAGACAAGTGTTATCTCAATAGCTGTTGAGAGTAAACTTATTAGATTAGAGAAAGCCAGCAATAGAAGGTACACAGAAGAGAACCACTTATCTCGACATACTGGTGATACCTTCTTTAGTTATGTTACAGATTTACAAGACAAGGATGTAGTATGGGGCAGAGAGAGAGCTTAAACGACTATCTCAAATCTGTCAGAGATAAGTCTTTTGAGTGGGGTAAACATGATTGTCTTACATTTACCAATAACGCTTACAAAGCCATGTATGGTGAAGGTTGGGCTGATGATTGGCTTGGTCGTTATATGAATGGTTCAATGACTTTTCGTAGAAGTGAATTAAAGAAAGAGTTTGGGTTTTCTAGTTTCACATCTGCTGTAGATAAGAAGCTACATCGTATAGGCCACATCCCGCCTCTTGGAGCCTTGGTTACAACCAAAGAGGCACAGAGATGGATTATAGGCGTAGCTATGGGAATCTGCACTGGCACTAAAGCTGTTTTTCTATCTAAAGAGGGCATGTTGTTTTTACCACTAGATTACATTCACCAAGCATGGGTTAAAGAGATATGAGTAAGTACAAGCTAGGTGATTACACAGTTCAAAACTGGAATGATTGGGATAGAGTTCCTAGAGATCCAGTAACTGTTGGAACAGCTATAATAACAAGCTTAGGGGGCAGTGCTGCTGCTGCTGCTACCGTTGTAGCTTTTGGTGTTACGGTTGCTGGAGTTGTTGGCTATCTTGCAATCACAGCCGTTACATCTTGGGCCTTAAACGCACTAACTCCAAAGCCTGATTTTGGTGCGTTAGATAGCTCGGGCATTCTAGTCAATCGCACTGCTGGAATTGCCCCGCAGGATTTTATTTATGGTCAGGTTCGTAAGGGTGGGATAGTTACATTCTATGAAACTACTGGCTCTGACAATGTATATCTACATCAAATAATTTGCCTTGCCGGTCACGAAGTAAACTCGATTGGTGATATTTATATTAATGACCAAATAGCTACATTCAGTGGTAACTTTGTCACAACAGCAGGTTCTGGTTCAGAGCAAGTTAATTGGGATAGCAAGATCCGTATAAAGAAGTATGATGGCTCGCAGACTACAGCAGACAGTGATTTGGTGTCTGAAACCAGTGCAACAAGTTCCTTTAAGGGTTTAGGAATAGCTTATCTGTACGTCAGGTACGAATATGACCAAGATGTGTTTGTAAATGGTTTACCTACTGTTACGGCAGTTGTGCAGGGTAAAAAGGTTTACGACCCTAGAACAACATCCACTGGCTACAGCAGTAATGCTGCACTTTGTATTCGTGATTTTTTAACTTCGTCATATGGCCTCAGTGACAGTGCTATAGATGATGTGAGCTTCTCCGCTGCCGCCAATGAGTGTGATGAAAACGTTACTTTAGATGGTGGTGGCACAGAAAAGCGCTACTCCCTCAACGGCATAGTGCAAGCAAACAGATCTGTTGGCGATGTTTTGGGTGATATGGTCACAGCTTGCGCTGGTACGTTATTTTGGGGTTCTGGATACTGGAAGCTAAAAGCTGGTGCTTACTCATCACCAGTTAAAACATTAACACTAGATGACCTAAGAAGTCCGATTAGCTTAGATACTCGTATTACCATGCGAGATAACTTTAACACTGTCAGAGGTACATTTATAGACGCTTCACAGGGTTGGATCAGTGCTGATTACCCAGAAGTTACAGGCGCTGCATTTGTTACTGAGGACAATGGGGAACAAGCGTTGCTTGACCTTCAGTTGCCATTTACGACAAGCTCTGCAACGGCACAAAGGCTTGCCAAGATGACGTTGTATAGAGGTCGTGAGCAAATGACCTTTAGTGCTGACTTTGGGTTAGAGGCGCTTGAGGTTGAAGTCGGGGATATTATTGGCATTACCAATGCTCGATATGGATTTAACGCAAAAGAGTTTGAGGTTGTTGGTTGGAAGTTTGCCTCTAATCAAGATGCTGGCGACTTAAGAGTAACTCTTACGCTAAGAGAAACATCTGCTGCTGCATTTAATTGGAACGCTGAAGAAACAGATATTATCAGCAACAATACAACCCTGCCTAGCATTACCGCTGGCACAGCTATTACAAACCTTGCCCTATCTGATGGTGGATCTGAGGTTCAGGGTGATGGAACTGTTATAAATAGTTTAATTGCTAGTTGGACTGCCCCTACCAATGCTTTTGTCAGTCACTATGAAATAGAGTGGGGTCAAACAAGTAGCGCAAACAGAACAACATTTATCAGTTCAGATACCTCTGCGCTGTTATCACCAGTGGTTGATGGGGTAAGTTATACTGCAAGAGTTAGAAGTGTCTCAGTCAGTAGTTTTAGAGGGGCTTATTCTACTGCTACAGCTACCTCTGGGGGTGATACAACAGCGCCAGCCAAACCTACAACGCCAACAGTTATAGCTGGGGTTAAACAACTAGAAATTAACTGGGAAGGCTATTCTTCTCCTGTAGACTTTCAAGCTATGGAAGTTTACCACAGCACTTCAAGTGGTGGCACA
>Ga0181395_1000198_pt1 | contig 24385 bp, 35 predicted proteins | sample 18SPOviralmetaG_FD_130124 | JGI IMG/M metagenome (GOLD analysis project Ga0181395, IMG submission 130124) | Marine viral communities from the oligotrophic San Pedro Time Series (SPOT) site, San Pedro Channel, CA, USA - 18 SPOT_SRF_2010-12-16 | ecosystem: Environmental > Aquatic > Marine > Strait...
AAGAGAAAAGAGGAGGAAATAACTTATATTTGCACTATGCCACTACGTTCAGGATTTAGCTCGCCTCAGTCTGAGGTACAATCAATAATTGAAGACTACAGAAATCAGGGACTGCCAGACGAACAGCTTGAAAAAAGACTTTCGGAGGAGTTTGCCCCTGAGATGTGGGAACCGATTCTTCATCCCAAAGAAGAACCGAAGGATGACCTTGAGTCAAGACTCGTGTCTCAAATAGGGGATAAGCCTGAACAGCCGTCATTCCCTCAGGATATATACGATGAGTTTCAACATGACTTCAGAAACCCGCTGATCAGGCCATTGCCTCCGAAAGGAGGCTTTGTCACGACTGACGGGGCGTACAACAAAAGCCTTGAGGCATACAACTCTCAGGCTGAAAAAAGAAACTTTAGGGCCAAAAAGCAGTCTACTGTGTTTGAGCTCTACAACAATCAAGTAGAGGAGTACAATTACAATGCTCAGTCTTGGAACGATGCCGCAGAGGACATTCTTGAAGACGAAAACAAGGAGTTTTACGAGTCCACAATCAAGATGGACAAGTCTCTTGCTGCAATCACGCAGCTTCCAGAAAGAGTAAATTCATACAGCTGGAAGTCGGCACTGGGGGAACAGCGCAATACAGGTAAGTTTTCTCCGCTGGACTTTGGCACACACATCTTTGCACAAAAGACTGATACTGAGATTCATAACGAAATGCTCAGGGATGAAGGCTATCTAAGCGCCATGAAGAACTCCATGGACGAAAGCTTTAACCTTGGATCGTCTGATTATCCTGTTCTTGTAAGTGGCGCACCTGACGACGTTATGTCTCAGGTCAAGATGATTTACGACAAACGAAACGACAAAAACTTTGCAAGCGATCCTGCTTTTGTGGCTGCCCTTGCGGAGAAGATGGAAAGAAAGGATGCGTACCGCTCTGCATACATGAAGGAGTGGTTTTCTAAGTATGCGAAGGAAAACGTCTTTGACCTAAAAAACATGACCCCAGAGGAGATGGCTCAGGCAGAGCAAGACATCTTTGACGACACTGGGCTTTACATCAACCTTGACGGAAACAACACTGTCGGAGCCGCTAAGGAAGGGGACTTCTGGACCAACATGAGCGCGTCCACAATGAGGTTGAGAGCTACTGGAAACAACGTCATGTTTGCAGCCAATGCCATGGGCAAGGCGATTGACTTCATGATCAATGACGACAACAAGACCTATGAGAGCTATGACATCAGAATGGATGAGCTCAAGGATAGAAAAAATGAGCTTAACAGGGCTGCCGAGGAGATAAATCAAGGCATGACCAGATACTACATGACTCGCACCGAGGCTATGTTGGCTGGAGACGACTTGTCTTTGGACGTAGACGAGGTGGAGCAAGCAAGCATAATCAGTGTTCTTAAGGGCTTTGTTGGATTTGACGATTCTTTCTCTAAAATGGAAAGGCTAGAGGCCTTTCAAAGCATTCCTCAGTCTCAAACTGGAAACCTTATCGGTGTGGGATTTGCTCTTGCAACTAGAGGAAGAGGGTCTAAGGCGGCCAAGGGCGCTACGGGGTTGCTTAACTTCTTTGGAAGAACATCCTTGGGGGCCTCGGTGCCTATGGCAACCATGGTGGGTGCAGACAAGTTTGCAGAGGTTTACGACGATCCTTTCTTTTCAACCTTTACCGACTCCGAAGGGCTTGAGGTGTCACCTATTGCTGCCCAGAGAATGCTCGAAGAGGCACAGTTCTTTGGGAACTCAAACGCCACTTTTGAAAGCCTTGGGCTGACAAGGAATAGAAACGACGCTGCCATCCTTGGCTACACCACCGTTCACGCTGGAGGTGAAGCTGCGGGTGAGATTGCTGGTGGTCTTTTCTTCAAGGGATTGGGCAAGTACGCCACTGGCACGCCCCTTGACAGAGCAGCAAAGAAAAGAATCGGTCAATACCTTGTGGGGATGTTCTCCGCCGTGGGCATTAGCATGCCCGAAGAGGCGCTTGAAGAAGCCATCACTGAGGCCATTCAATACTCTGCGGAGCTCGGGTTCGAGGACAGGGAGTTCAACACCGATGAATTCTTTTCTCGCATTCGCAAGGCTGGTCTAAGCGGGTTCACCATGGCTCCATTGATGGGGTCAGCTACATCTGTTGTCGGGACCGCATTGCAGGAGCGTGAGATACAGCAAATGAGTCCAGAAGAGTTCAACCTGTATCAGCTTCGATTTGCTTACAACAGCGAGTACGACAGGCTCGATGATGATGCCCGCGACATCATTAAAATGGAGCAGACTAGGGACGCATCTAACGACCCCTCGTTTGTCCAGCACATGAACGAGGAAATTGCTCAGAAAAGAAAGACACTTAAAAAGAGTCAAAAGGCAAGAATGGACAAGGCCTTGGCCTTGCTTGAAAAGGATGCCCCTCTTGCAAACAAAATCATGCTTTCTGGTCAGAAGATTTCTGGGCTTGCCAGCATGGTCAAGGAGGAAACCAATGAAGACGTAAAGAAGATATACGAAGCGGAGCTAGAAAAGGCCATTGGAGAAAGAGCTCAGCTTGATGACGCAGTAGCCGAGGCTCTTGTCGAGCAGCGCACCATTGTTGTGAAGGACAGAGATGGAAAAGACGTAAAAACATCGTTTACAGAGCGCGAAGCCACCACGGAGGAAAAAAGAGAGATGGAGGGTCTGAGCTCAGCGCAAAGGCCAAACGCAGAGGATGCAGCAGCACAAGACGAACTCGACGAAGAGTTCGACCTTGACTACGATGCTGGAATGGAGGACGATCAAATAGTTATGCTGTCTGGCATGGACGGTGCCACCATGGAGCAGGGTAGCATTGACGAGTCCAAGATGCAGAAGGGGGTCATGGACTTTCTAAGAATGGTGTCTCCAGACCTCGCAAGCGAAGATCTCACTATCATCACTTACGGAAGTCAAAAGGCATACGAGGCCGACCCAGACATTGCTAGAGCGATGAGCAGGGACGGGGCGTCTCCGCGTGCATACGCCGCGAGAAACGAAGAGGGCAAGATTAGTAGAATTATAGTTGACCCAAGATCTACAATCGGAGACGCTCAGCACGAGGTCGGGCACGTAGTCTTGAGAACCGTTTACGACAATCCAGTCCAAAGAACAGCTCTTGTTGAGAAGATTCTCGACATGGCCAACGTAAAGGGCAACGAAACATTCAGGGCATGGGTAAACTCTACCATTGATCTCTACAACTCAAACAGAGAGCAACTAGGAAAGGACGAGGTGGCTCAGGAAGAGCTAATTCAAAACTTCTTTCAAGCATACGTATCTGGAGAGTGGAACGTATTCAATGACGCTGGAAAGCAAATAGAAGTTAAAAAGAAGGTTAGAGATAGAATTGCTGAAGGCTTTTGGGACTTCATGGCTCTTCGCAACCCGTCCGTAAGAAGCCTTGACATCAAGAACACAGACGGACTTATTGCTGTTGCTAAGAAATTCCAGCGGTTTGTTTCTGATCAGCCAAACTTTTCTCCGACCACAGAAAAAGTCGCAAGCCCAATGGAGCGGATGGGCAAAGTGGTCGCGGCCCCAGAGCAGAAGCGCCCTGAGCCAAAGAAGGAAAAGCTTGACCCCGCGTCTCTTTTTAAAGAAAAACCAGCTGAAGCTGCTGAAAAAACACCAGTTGCTGAGGAGTCCCCAGTTGCAGAGACTCCAGTTGAGGCCCCTAAACCACAGTCTGACCTTACCGAAACATCAGTACCGACTCCAGTCACGGGGCCGCGTCAGGAAACTGAGTCTGAGGCTGATTACAGAGCAAGATTGCAGAGAGAGGCGGATGAGATACTGAAGGGCACGGAGGGTATTGAAACCTCTGCGGAGGACGCACTGTCTCAGGAAACAGAAGGCTTGAGGTCGAAGCAAAGAGGCAAAGACTTCGTCGCAGGAAAAACCATTAAGGCGATTTACATTAGGAACAACGACGCAAGAGTCTTTGAGCTTAAGGCAAAGGATTACGGTCACTACAGAAACTGGGTTGCCAAGATTACTGGCAATGGATCTCAGCCATTTGACAAGATTCAGTATCAAAAAGAAGACGGTTCTTACGCTTCAATTCGCGCCCCAAAACCTGTTTACAACAGGGATGGAACTGTGAGGCAGATAAAGCCTGTAGACATCAGAACCTTTAAGGTAAGGTTCTTGGATTCTCGTAACGCTATTTTTCAAGCAAGAAATGATGCGAGGGTTTCTAAAACAAAAAGACTCACAAGACTTAGAGATCTCGCAAGTAAAAACAACATCAATCTCGACGAGTACTTCGACTACAACTACGGTCAGTACACTTTGTCTGACCTTGAGTACGCTGAGGTACAGGTTCTTGCGAGAGCTTCAGATGAACCAGGAAGCACTCATGACATTGGCATCATCGCCCCTAACTATAATGCTACTGGCAGAATAAGCTCAAGGGAGCCAGTGCCAAAAGACCTTGAGATTTACAACAAAGGAAGGGAGCTTGGATATAGATCCAAGAGAAGAAAAGTAGAGGGCGTTGGAACACACACCACTGGTTTTAGCGAAAGAAGCGCTGTGGAGGAGGGCATTTTGACTAGGGTCAAAAACATCGACGAGTTCAGATCGGAGCTTACAAGGCTTACTGGGGATGGAAGTATTTTTGCGATGGTGGCGAAATATGCACCCACATCTTACGGAACGGCCACGTTTGAGGTTGGAGGCAAGAAGGTGAAGATTCCAGTAAAGAGTGGTGTTTACACTCCTGTCGTGGAATACTTTGACTTCATGAAGAAGAACGGCAGGGCTCCATCTCCTTCTGAGATTAGTGCAATAACTAACACCAACACTGGAAAACAGTCAGAGGTGTTTGATGGAATCAAAGAAAGGGCCATGAGGTTTGCCGACAATGAAGACATATCGGTTATATTCATTAAGAACCTTGGTTCCGAAAACCCTGCTGGAGACCCAGGAATCTTTGAGGCTGCATTTAAGATTATTGATGCCGCAATCGAAAGCTCATCTAACCCAGGCGTCGCCGTAGAAATGGTTGTTGATTCTATCAACAAAATCATGGCCAAGACTTACAAGTCAAAGCTAAGCATCGGTGGTGGTGAAAAGGTTTCCATAGACAAGGAAAACGGCAGAACACTGTTCCAAAGACTTTCAGACAAGGAAATCAAGGGTAGCGGTCTTTACGATCAGGACGGATCCCTCAGGCTCAACAGAATGGAGCCCGAACTTGCGTACAAGAGCTTCAAAAAGTTTTTCGTTGATCAAAAGTCAAACAAGATTGGCTTTGAGATAAGAAAGCCACTTCTTCTTAAGTTGTTGAATAGCAAGCACTTAGGTGACTCAGAAAGCAAGGAGTACTTGACCCTGCCTTCGTCAAAAGACTTTTTAAATCTCGTTAGCTCAGAAGAGCACCTCAATACAAGCTCAGCAACTGGCGATATTATTGGGGCGGTAATCGTCGACAATGCCGCCGCAAAGCTCAAGACCGAGGACCCATCCACGGGTAAACCCTACTTGTATGGTGTGACTGGCTTCAAGGGGCTTGTCATGTTTGACGAGTTTGCTACCGAGTCAAAGGTCCAGGAGATGATGATTGCCAGAAACCCAGAGAGATACACTGGTGGCATTGGCGCTCAAGCTTCGGGCCTCGCTGGACTTATGTCGAAGCGCAGGGCTGGACGCATCTACCACCATGGCGCAGGTCAATGGGAAAAGTCTGACAACAACATGTTTGGAGGCGTACTTTCTGCTGTTGCGCTGAAGCTGCAGGACAAGTACTTCGACGTCATCATGCTTCAGAACGATGTAGAAAACTACAAGAAACAGAGAGTGGAGGCTGGACAAGACTTCGACCTTGCGCTTGACCTCATGTACGGAAAGACGAGAGACAACCTTGAGTCCCTTGAAACTACCTTGGGCATGATTAAGGATTTGATGGCTCAGTCTGAGATTACATCAGATCAACTTTCAGACTACCTGTATGCGAAACACGCACCAGAGAGAAACGCATACGTGGCGTCTAAGAACCCAGGCAACAAGGCTGGTTCGGGTCAAAGTGACGTATGGGCAGCTCAGACGGTAAGAGAGCTGGAGACGCCTGAAATGAAGCGCGTGGCTGGGCTTGTGTACTCGATCATCGACAACACGAGAAAGACCATGGTCAAGTTTGGCCTGGAAACTCAGGAAACAATCGACGCATGGCAGGATCTGTTTGGAAACTACGTTCCACTCGCAGGACTTGCCACTGATGAAATGGATGAAAACAACATCGCCTACCCAACAGGCGGTGCGGGTATGGGCGTCTACGGCACGACCCAAAAGAAAATCAAAGGACGTAAAAGTGAGGTAAAGGCAAACATCGTGGCTCAGGTCGTGATGCAAAACGCTATGGTCATTCAAACCGCAAGGAAGAACGAGGCCATGATGCACCTGTACCGACTCATCAAAGAGAACCCCAATACAAACGTTTGGGGAATCAATACATCCACCTTCCCTCTCACGAGGTTGAATGAAGCAGGGCAACAGGAAGGAATGTCTGTTGCAGAAATGAAGATGAACCCGCATACCGTTCCAATCAGGGTTAACGGAAAGACGGAGTTCTTGTACTTCAAAGACAAAAACTATGCTAACACCCTGAACGGCATGACCGTTGAGAGGGCTTCTATCTTCACAAGAGGCCTCAACTCCATGACTGGCTTCATGCGGAACATGCTTACGGTGTATGACCCGAACTTCATGATCAGCAACTACGCTCGCGATATCCAGGCAGCTGCCTACAACGCGATGGCTGAGGCCGAGATGGATGGGGGCTACATCCAGGGCGTTAGTCACAAGAAGTGTGCAAAGGACCTGATGTCCAACATGTATCTCTCTACTAGTCAGTTGTTCAAGAGCGCTGCCTTTGGCATTGAAATGACTCCAGAAATGGAGGGCTACATGGCAGAGTGGTCAGCAGATGGAGGTAAGACTGGGTGGGGATACACCAAGTCTCTCAACGACATTACTGCCGAGCTTGAGCAAGCCTCCAAGTTTGCGGGCGACGGTGCGTCAAGAGAGTTTGATGTTATCATGGGCACGCCTAGGAGGTTTGCGAACTACATTGAAGGTATCAACGAAGCTTTCGAAGCGTCTACCAGACTTGCCTCTTACATCGCTGCAAGGCAAAACGGAATCAGTAGAGAAAGAGCAGCACAGCTTTCAAAGAACATCACCGTAAACTTCAATAGAAGCGGAGAGTGGCAGTTCCTAAACAGTGTGTATCTCTTTTTCAACGCCGCGATGCAGGGTAACTACAGGTTCCTAAGATCCATGACCTACCTGAAGGACGTAAGAAAAGAGAATGGCGAACTTGAGTCTTGGCACAAGCGCGTGTCCGTACCTCAAAAGATAGCGTTTGGCATTAGCGCATTCAGTGGGCTCGTAGCTACGCTCAACATTGCAATGAGTGGCACAGACCCTGACGATGGCGAGCTGTGGTACAACAAGATTCCAGACTACCACAAGGAGAGAAACCTAATCTTCATGCACAGGGACGGAAAGAACTACAGCATGATTCCGCTCCCATACGGGTACAACATTTTCAATAACCTTGGAACCGTACTCGCTGAGACATCTACAGGAAACAGAGAGTCCATGGATGGCGCAATGTTCTTGGGCATGTCTGCTTTCAGCGCCTTCTCCCCAATCGGATTCGGTCAGAGCAAGAACTTTGCCACATACCTAGGCAAGGCTGCAGCTCCTACGCTAATCAAGCCGTTGGTGGAAATCGCGGCTAACGAAACTTACTTTGGGTCTCAAGTGTATCAAGAGCGCCTGCCGTTTTCGACAACCCCATACTCTCAGCTGTCCTTCCAGTCACCAGAACAGCTCCAAGAGTTCTTCCAGTGGATGAATGAGGCCACAGGTGGAAGCAAGTACAGGTCAGGATCCCTTGATGCGAATCCAGATCAGCTGTGGTACCTGTACGAGTACTACATCGGAAGCGCAGGAAGGTTTGTGGGCAACACGGGTGAGCTTGCGACAAACATGTATGAGATGTCAAAGAACTCCTTCAGGCTGGCGTCAGAGCAAGGGATGTCGTTTGAGGCCTTTGAAAAGCTTACTTCTGGATTCCAGGGGGACAACAAGATCAGAATGCGACCCAGCCAGATACCGATTATCAGAAAAATATACGGGGAGCCGTCTAGATATTTTGATAGCGACAAGTACAAGGAAAACACCTTTGAAATACAGCAGCTCAAAAAAGAACTTGCAAAAGAACCTATGTACACCCCAGGGAGATACACGGGCGTCCAAGAGCTGGACAAGCTCTTCAAGGAAACCAACAAGGCCCTTAAAACTATTAGGGCTCAAAGAAGATTGGCCAAGGATATCAAAGACAGAACAGAAAAAATCAACAGGCTTTACGAGCTTGATGAAAGGCAAAGAAGAGTAATGACTATTTACAACAGAAGACATGAAGAACTCAGAGGAAAAGATTAAAAACACCAAGCTTGGGGCTTGGCTAAAGGGCAAGGCGCCCAAGGTGCTTGACGTGGTAGGCGACCTGCTTCCAGATAAAGGCGCCCTTGGCGTAGTAAAAAACCTGCTGGACAAGGAGCCAAGTGTGGACCCCGCAGAAGCTCAGGCTATGGTGGATGCAGAGGTGCAGTTTCAGAACAATGTAACTGAGCGCTGGAAGGCAGACATGGGAAGCGATGTAAAGCTTGCAAAGCTGATCAGACCAATTACTTTGATTGCGTTGATGAGCATGTTTATGGTCACCATGGTGGCAGACAGCATGGACGACTGGCCATTTAATGTAAAAGATAGTTATGTATCTTTGCTTGAGATACTTATGCTCACCGCTTTTGGTGCGTATTTCGCAGGCAGAACCATTGAAAAAGCCAAAAAATAACATGGAAGAGGACTTCGACGACATCAGCTTTTTGGATCAAGACAAGCTCAAGAAGCAAGAGAAGAAGATTGAAGACGGTGAGATCACCTGCAACATCGACAACCCAGAGGATTGCGAGTCATGCAGCGGATAATCTTCTTGTTGTTTTTCTTGCCCTTGTTGGCTGCAGCACAGCCTAGCTGGGTAAGAGTTGAGTTTCAAAGTGATGCTTACGGGGAGGAAAGCACCTGGAACATATATCCAGTAGGCTCCGATGAATCTGTAGCTTCTGGAGGCCCATACGCCGACTCAACACTCTTCCAACAAGCAATCCCGCTTCCATCTGGTGAGTACAACATGGTTGTTGACGACGCCTTTGGTGACGGGATTTGTTGTGGGTTTGGAGAGGGCTGGTTCAAGCTGAACAATGACTGCGACCTTGACATAGCTGTTTTTGACTTTGACACGTCGCAGATAACAGTTCCGTTTACTCTTGTTCCGTGTGAGCTGCCGATGCCTGGGTGTATGGACGAGTCGTCCAACAACTACAACCCATGGGCCACCGTAGATAACGGAACATGTAACGTCAGCGAATGTCCTGAGGGTCAGGCATTTGTCTCCATGGAACTCACGCTAGACAACTGGCCCAACGAAACTGGGTTTACATTGGTGGACCTGGCTGTCGGTCAGTTCTACGAGCAGGTACTTCCAGGGGGCTTTAACTTTGGAGATCAACTGGCCACTTACACTTACGACTTCTGCGTTGCACTTGGCTTTGAGCTCATTCTGACAGACACATACGGAGACGGTCTTAATGGATCTGCGAGTGGGGGTCAAGACGGAGGCGTGGTCATCACTGCGTGCGACGACGAAGTTGTCTGGGAGCTGGAGGATCTAGCCTACTCAGACAACGACGGAAACGTTCACTATTCTGGAGCCGTGTTTGTAGAGCCATGTGAAATTGAACAGCCTGTAGTGGGCTGCATGGACGACGATTACGTTGACTACATGCCAGAGGCTACAGAGGCAGGAGACTGCCTCACCCTACACACCTGGGGGTGCATGGACCCAGAATCATTTAACTATGACTCAACTGCTACAATATCAGACCTCAACAGCCCTTGCGTTACAACCATAAGAATCGGTGACGCGGCAGGAGACGGATGGGGTAACTCACACATAGGTGTTAAGCAGGGGGACCTGCAGTGGATCTTTACCATGGGTCCTGGAGAGTTTTCTCAGTCCTGGGATCTGGTCCTTGACTCAGACGAAAAGGTGGACGTGTACTACTTCGAGGTTGGGGGGCCACAGCAGCCACCTCAAGAAACTGAGTTTCAGACACTTCACAACTCTATTCTTGTTACAAACGAGCTTGGCGACACGCTTATGGTTGAGGGTCTTAACCCATTTTTTGACAACGGTCAGGGTGCGCTTCAACCCTTCAAGAACCCAGAGTGGAACGTGTACAGCTTCATTCCCTACTGCGGGACTAGCTGCATTCCATTTATGTACGGATGCACTGACGACACCGCACAGAACTACGACGCAGACGCTAATACGGAGGATGACAGCTGCTACTACAATGCTGGATGCACGCAGGCTGGATATGTCGAGTACTACAATCAAGGTTACGAAGCAGACTATGACGACGGCAGCTGCGAAACGCTTGCTGTGTTTGGGTGCATGGACTCCGAGGCCCTGAACTACGATCCAGAAGCAAACGTAGATACAGGGGACTGCATTGAAGTTGTGCTTGACTGTATGGACCCTAACGCATTTAATTACAATGAGTTAGCCAACGTGCCTAACGAAGAGGCTTGCTTGTATAGCGCGGGCTGCATTACGGGTCCAGGCGAACCCTACTGGGCCAACGACTACTGCTACTCGTGGGTTATCGAGGTTGATCCATACTGCTGCGAGACAGCTTGGGATGCGGTGTGTGCGGAGATGTACGACTACTGTGGCGCTGGCGTAACGTCAGTGGAAATGGCTGTAAGGTCATTTCTTCACTTCTTTCCAAACCCAACAGCAGGGGTGGTAAACATTCAGGCTCCTGTGGGCACTGTAATCACCTTGTTTGACGCGAGGGGTAGGGTTGTTGAAACAACCACAGGCAACACAGTTGAACTGCCGTCTCCAGGACCGTATGTAATCATGGCCAACTACAAGGGCAGAATCAAAAGAGAAACAATCGTAAGACAATGAAGAAACTTGTAGCCATCGCCTTTATGCTCTTGCCCTTGCTTGCGCTTGGGCAAAGTGACTTCTACAAAAATGTGTTGAGAAGGGCTACGTTTTACGCAGCCGCGAACGGAGGTAACTCCGTGTCAGATCAGGATGTTTTTTCTGTGGCTACGGGACCGCTTACGACAGACATTGTTGAGACGCCCTTTGACTATTCCCTGACGTTTGGCGTAAGAAAGATTGCAAGGTTTGGGTACGAAAACAGAGCCAACGTCTTTTACGACGGAACAGAGAAGACATACGGTGACGCAGCAACGGTGGGTAAGTACGATGGATTTGAGTTCTTGGCTGAGGCTGACTGGAGAAGGCAGCAGGGCAAGAACTTTCTCGATCAAGACTACTTCGCTAGGTACGTGGCTGACAGCTGGGTAGTGAAGGCAGAATACCTGCAAGACGGCTTTGCTGACGTCAGATACTTCGAGGCTTCAGAGCGGGGAAGATTGAAGATTGGTAAAAAACTTTCCTTGAACGCAGGGGTTGTACAAAGAATATCCGAGCCCTACGGATACGATCCGCTTCAGCAATGGCTTCTGGACAACAATCAGATACACTACACCGCCTTGGCTTTGGAGCAGGGGTACAGCGTTGACGTAAACACAGGCGAGTTCTTTTCTCCAGACGGCACCATGGTTGCAAACGACCAAGCGGTATGGGAGCAAGTTATTGTACCTCAGGTACTTAACGAATACGTTTCTGAAAAAAGATCTGAACTTCAAAGTCAGTGGTTGTACTCAGCCGTAATTGGATTTGACTTTTACCACTACGAAAAAGACTTTTGGTTGCACTCGTGGGGCAACGTGATGCCTTATCACCTCGACACAGGCGACGAGTACTCGTATCACAACTTCGTGAACAGCAGTCAATGGGTTGACCTAGGCTTTGGCCTAGTGTTCGGAACTAAGCTTACAAAGAGCCTCGGCGCGTTTGCTGAGGGTAAATACAACAGGTACTGGAACAGAGAGTGGCACGACTTCTCTGTAGGACTCAACTACATACTACTGTAATGGCACAACAAATTGGAGAGGATACTAAGGTAACGCTAGATCTCAAGACACTTGGGATGGTAGCAGCAGGAATAGGCACGGTTGTAGCCATGTGGTTTGCACTACAGGCGGACATCGCAGAGGCGAAGACGCTGCCTGAGCCCCTGGCCCCAGAGATTACACGCATGGAGTTTGACATGAAGGACCAGCTAGTCCGTCAGACAATCATGACCACTCAAGAGGATGTAACTGAGATTAAGGAGGACATGAAGAGGATCGAAGAAAAAATAGACCAACTAAAATGACACATGAAACTCATATCAACCCTATATGTATGCTGTGCATTGTTACTGGCAGCAGCCTTTGTAACGCCTGTAGAGGATAAAGAAGTATGCGGATCAGGAATCTGCGTAGTAGAGTTCAACGCAAGCTTTAACTCACAGAACAGCGTCCCATGGATCGAAAGACTAGACGACTGCGAGACTGCCCGTGTGGACATCGCTACTGCTCCAGACCTTCAAAAGAAGTACAAGATTGTTGTCGTCCCGACGATTGTTGTTTTCAACGAGGGGGAGGAACAGGAGAGGTTTCAAGCGAACATCATGATGACGATGGACGCGACCATTGAAGAAGTTCAAGAGACCGTAGACGACATCATTCTAAACGACTTTTAAACCCAGGTCACCTTAATCGTAAGGGCCATGTCTTTTAGATCGTAAAACTCTGACCTTACCAGCTGTTCGATGATTGGATAGAGGTAGCAGTGAGCTACTTCTTCTTCACTTGTTTCCGTAAAGATGCGCTGAAAGCCTTTGTCGTTTATCCCCGCGTCAACGTGAATGAACTTGAAGTCTTTTGACACTACGGCTTTTACTATCTGGTGATACTGCTTCTCGGGGCGATAATCATCCATGCTTAGACTATTGGGGGCTGTTGAGACAGCATTTCTAAAAAGTCAACCATGTTAATGACGCCGTTGCCGTCAAAATCAAACGCTGCCGCTTGGCTGTCAGGATCGGGAGATGTACCATACGCCTGAAGAAGGAGAAGCAAATCCATTATGTAAGTTGACCACATACCTTTGGTACGTTATCTAAATACAAATGGTTACGGATTGGATACCCGTACTCTAAGCACAAAAACTCCAGGGGTATCGGTGTCTACAAGAGTGTACTCCATCCCCATGTAATCGTAGTAAGCCGTACCGACTACAAGCTCGTGCTCAAAATGCGTAACTGGATGTTCACCATCCCAAATCGTAGGAATGATTAGATCGCAGTTGTAGCGCTCTGGGTGAACGTAAAGGTTCTTAGGGGCCGTGCTGCATCCCGCAGCAAGCAGCGCCAACATTGCTAGTGTTGTTCTCATGGGGCTAAACTACCGCGGCCTCAAACAACAACCAAGCGAAACTAGTATAATGATACTTATGTGTCGCTCTGTTTTGATATTAGAGCGTATGTCCTGCAGTCTATTTGCCTAATCGGTTCAATAAAGTTTTCGTCGCAGTAATCATTGATCTTTCGTTGCTGCTCTGGCGTGTTCGTAACGCATGAGTTAGCGGCCTGATACTTAGCATTCTGCTCAAGAAGGGCGTCAATTTTACGCTTCAATCTTTTGTGTTTGTTGGTTTTCATGGACCGATAAAGATACTCAATATCTTTGATCATATTCCCAGACTCGATAAGACATTAACCCCTTGAGATCGTGTAACTTAAGTATAGATATGACATCCTGCCTGTCTTTGCGGGTATATCTTTTTAAGTACGCATCTTTCTTATTTGTGACCTTTTCGTCACGCACATGCTTCTCGCAAAAAAAGGCGAGTTCCTCTCGATCTAAGATCGCGAACCCGCCCTCCTCTGGCATATCAAAAGCAATAATGGTTGCACCCCCATAGAGCCAACCATCATTTCCTCTTACGTTCTTAAATTCAACCCATATCTCGTCAGGTAAGTTGTTGCCCTTGACGTCTACGCCCCAGTGCTTGCCGTCATTGTTCATAGCAAGCCAGTAGTCCACATGCTCGTGGATGTCTTGTTTGGCTGTCGCCTTGGTTACTAGCAAGCCTTTGTTTCTTGCTGCCCTGACAAACCTTACCTCAGCCATGCGTCCCGTCGCATTGCTGTATGCTCTGCGCTTAGGAGTCGTGCTCATCTACGGCACTTTTCATTAGGTCTATTTCGTGCCAGATCAACGTCTTTACATCCCCTATAGCTTTCTCTACCTCTTCAGACGTCTCTACTGGCCCCCCGAACTCGTCATGGACCGCCTCGTACAGATCGTCTACGATTTGATGGATGCGGTCACATGCTAGGTAGTAGTAGGAGCTAAGTTTAGATTTCTCCATCTTTGATTGATTTTAGGATTTCCTGAATAGCATGATCTACTTGACCGCTGTTCTTGGCTAAAAATACAATCGTTTTAGCTTGATTACCAACTAAATGGCGTAAAAAAAGCTTCCACCTCATTGGAAAGTCATGATGAGACGGTAGATATCCCTTTGTTTCTATAATCCAATCGTGGTCCCTGCCCACAAAGTCAGGCTTGTAAGTGATAGGGAGAACAGCAGACCCAGATCGGTCTGCCATCTCCTTACCTTTTGCAGTCATTTTGAAATACTTGTTGGGGAACCTGAAGCGGTCCATCAACTCGAATTGATGTTCTTCGTAGTCGAAAGCTAACCCGTATTCTTTTAACTGATCCGCGCAGTACTTTTCAAGACTGCTTGCGTAACGACCTAGCTGTTTTTTTCGGGAAGAACGACGTTTGGTTGTTCGTGCCTTTTGTTTCTTCACGAAGGCGAAGTTACACCTGCCAACTTACAATGTCAACCTAAAAAACTTATGTTCATAGGCATCTGTGTGGGTTCGCTTATCGTAATCGGCTGAAACAGAGGCTTTTTCGAAAGCCAGCCTGTGAATCCAGTGTGGGAAAGATTCATCACCACCTTGTATGGCTCGTCCAAAGGGGTGGGTTGACCGCCCGTCTCTACCTCGCGCACCTTGCGAACGTGTAACTCGCTGAGCTTGCGAATGCTAGGGTCTTGCGATTGAACCTTTCGGTGAATAGTAAGGAAGCAATCCGCTCTGTTTACGAACTTTCCACCACCCTCTGTGTCTTCAGCATAAGGGGCGACAGGGAGACCGTCTTCACCCTTGCGTCGTTGCGCCTCGGTCACAGCGTGCATATTGAGCCATACAGCTACATCATGAGTCTTGCTGAACGTGAGGAACTCTGAGGCCGCCTCGTAGTGGTAGTCGTGAGTCTGGAGACCGCTTCCTTTCATATCCAGTTTAAGGCTGTTGTAGGGGTCTACAAAGATCGCATCGCACGGCTGTTGACGCATGACTTTCTCCATGAAGAGAATGATGTCGCTGTAGCTGTACACTTGATTGTTACTGATGATAGTGAAATGCTCGTTGACCCACTTGTATGCCTGCTTACGCTCGTTGTAGTTCATGTCGCCTACCTTGCGGTTGACTGCAAACTGCATGAGGGACATCTTCACGGATGCGGTACGGTTTTCTGAGGAGTAGATAATCCACTTCCAACCATGACGGATAGCTGAGTTCGCAATCATGTACAGGGCTGTAGTCGTTTTACCCACGTTGCTGTGCCCGTTGATGATAACAAATTCCTTCTTGTATCGGAAATGTTCGTCAAGCCCAGGGTCGCCCGTGTCCAAGCCGATCGGAATCTTGCCCTGAGCGTAGTCGTCAATCCACCTCCAGTCCTCGTCGTCAGACGAAATAAAGGACATGTCGCCATCGTTGAGTAGCATCTCGCGTTGCGCGGTCTTCTCCTCGTCGATAATTTCTCTGATGGGCATCTTCTTGCCCAGCTCAATCCCGTCAAGGATGGTGTTCAGGGCGTGAGACTCTGACTCTACGTCACGCTTGCAAATCTCGCGGTGCAGGATACGAACAACCTCGTCCTGCTCCATCTTTCCAGCGGCCACGTAACCACCACACAATCGCGCTGCACGTACAAGTGTGCTGTGCTTCTCACCGTCAGATGCATTGCGAATCATACGCGCAGCCAGGTTAAGCTTCATGTAGTCAGTGTAGTCGTAGGCTTCGTTGGTTGGTGTCTGCGCTTCGGCAAACTCCGTTGCAAAGTGACCAAACTTCTTGCAATCATCCTTGATGATGATGTCGGGGTCGTGGGACTCAAAGCAAGCCCGTGACTCATTGATGCCCGACTCGTCTAGTTCAAGTCCGTGTGTTCTTTCAAAGTACTTGATGAGCGCACGGAAGTGATCCCTGTGTCTCTCGGGGTTCGTGATCCTGACAATCGCCTTGACGCCGTTTCCGCTAGGCGAAGTCCAGCATGAATGAATGAAATCATCCGTGGCAAGGGACGTCTTGGTCGCGTCAACGTCAACGTGGTCAAAGTCCAGAACAACAAGTCCCGAATGCTCGAAGAGCGCGTCATCGGAACGCGACGAAAACTCCCCGCTGAAACAAACAACGGGGAGCTCCTTCTTTTTCTCTTTGTCGCCATCTCTGACCTCAGATACTAGCGTACTGGACTTCCCACTCTGAATCCTTTCCAACGCTTGTTGTAGTGGGATGTAGTGTGGTGTTGTCTTGTCGAAGACGTTTTTGAATATCGTTACTTGCATTGTCTTGGGCGATCATTAAGAGTATGAGGTATCCTGCCAGGTCTTGCAGGGTGTCTTCTGTGTCATCTATTGGGCCTGCGTTCATTATGCGCTTAAGCTTGTCGTCTATACGCGCCTTGATGCTAGAGGCAGCATTGCACTTGGAGAAGATGTTAAGGGGCTCAAGCGAGGCGTCGCCATACTTGTCATTCTTTTCAAGCAGCAGGGTTTCCAATTTTTTACACTTCGATTTTATTTTGCTTTTTGTGTTCATCTAACGAAAGTGTTGAGTGTGATATAAACTTCTTATCTATGATTTCCCGAATGATAATGTGCTTTTCAGACTTGGAGTTCTTGCCGTACATTTCTGTTCGTAGGCGTGACATTGTTTTGATATCGTATTGGCGTATATCATTCGGATCATCAAAGACGGATACTATCCACACGACACGCTCGTGTACAACCTTCCGTTTCTTGAAGGCGACACGAGCGGTCATGAAGTAGATAGGGGTCTTAGAAGGGGAGGTCATCCCCTACTGCCTCAGCTTGCTTGGCTTTCTTCTCGGCACGTCGTGCCTTGGCAGCCTCGCTGTGAGGGTTGTACACTGAACAACATGGCTTGCCGCTTTTGCTCATAAAGAGCTTGAAGTAGGCTTTGCCGCCCTTGCCGTCCTCTTGGACCTTGGAGGCGTAGTTGTTGATGACATCTTGGAGTTCGTCAACAGTCATGCTGAAACTCCAGTTACCGAGCTCGCCTTCGTAGTAGCGAGGTTCGTCCACGTATCCAACGAGGACTGAATCATATTGCTTATCGCTCATGAGAATAAAAAATTAGTTATGGTGTAATGAAATGAAAGGAATACGGTGGTGTACCAAACCACCTTCCATGATTTATACAATAAACTCTGCATAGTGTTTTTCTGATTGTCTGTCGCCATCGAGCCATGCTTTGATGTTCTCTAAGGCTTCGTGAAACTTCATCTCTCCTTTAAAGAGAGTTTCTTCTGAGCACTTGACGTCGGCGGGGAAGTACGGGAATGTCTTCTCTTGCACGACCCAGTAGAAGTCCTTGATGTCAAAGACTTTGGTGTAAATGTACGCTTGAATGTCATAGCTCCAACCGTTTACATCCCACTTAAACTTGTTAATACCACGGGAAGACTTGGAGTCAATGATGCAATCGTCTTGCAGGCAGTCCAAAAAACCTTTCAATGGAACACCATCGAGGTCAACATTGAACTCTACCTGATACTTACCCCCAGCGAAGCGCTTGTCATACAAGCCACTCACCTTGAGGCGTTCGATCATCTCTTCCGCTGTCTTCCACTCCTCCGTGCTAACCAGTTCCTTGTCCGAGTTCTGTGTCGTCTGGAGGGCTTCTGCTTTCCATTCACGATACTTCTTCGTGTTTCTAGGATTGCGGCCACCAATAGTAGCGACGATATCAGAATCGTCAAGGCAATAGAAGCGGTCTCTAACATTGTTTGGTTCGAATAGCATCATGTCATACAATGAGCCAAAGGTCAGGGCCTGTGACTCTTTCTTGAGCTGTCCTCGCATGTACATTTCCCAGAGACGCATGTCTCCGAGTGCATACTTAAGGGAGGAGTAAGAAAGGTGGGGCTTGCCCACACTCTCCGTCAGTCTGTCTCTCATATTCATGACTCGTCTCCCCTCGATATAAAGGGTTCAAGGCCTAGAATTGTTGGGCACCAAATACCAACGTACAGGCCAGCTGTTTGGTTGCCCGTGAACCAGAGCGTCAAAGACAATGTCATTGACACAAAAGATGCGATCAATAGTGTGTTTTTCATCGTACAAACTTTTTAAGTCCTGCTACCTGCTTCTCAGTAAGCTGGTCTCCGTACTTTTTAGTGACGGCTGCAAACGCCTTGGTCTTGTCGGTAGAGGACTTAATGTATCCTACCGCCTTGTCCATGATGTTTTCGACTGGCGCATCGAGTTTCTTGCTAAGCTTCTGAACGTTAGGGTTGTCAATGATGGTTTGTTGCTTTGCGATTGCCTCTTCGACCTCATTAGCCGACGCAATAGACGTGTCGATTCCGATTCCGAGCATGGCCAAAGCTCGCCCCACTGCTGATGTCTCACAGTTTTCAATGTAGCTTGTTTTGTTAATGTTAGAGGATCCTTGCACCTCGTGTGCATGACCTTGAGCAATTACCTCGCCGCCTGCATTTGTGATAGTGCACTTACACAGGCATTGGCTTCCATCAAGCATGTTGATGTCGGTATGTATACCCCACCCATCATACTTGGTTTCCTGTCGGAAGAACTTGATGCGTTCGTTGACTTCAACGTACTGCTTGCCACGGATGTTCGTGGTCTTGAACTTGTAATTAGACATGTATTAAATTGTTGATTCGTTGTGCAAGTTACAGCTTTTTCTCTTCTCTTGCAACTTTTCTATGAGTGCATTTCTTCTTTTTTGTAGCGATAGTATTGTGAGATTGATGCTGTCAATCTCTGATTCATACGTGACCACACCGCCCCTCTGTCCGTTGGTACGAGGGAGAAGCTGGTGTCGTCGTGCAAACTTTTCTACCACCTCCAATGCCTTGGCATAGTTGCGTCTGTACTGAGGTGAAAAGTTGTGATACACGTCATGCTCTTTGATGCAGTGTATTGTGGTTGTATGGTTTACTTTGCCAACCATCTTGGCTAGTTCCGTACACGTGCCGTAAGGTCGGGCGGCATTGACCAAAGCATTTCGAAGCTCAACCTTGTGTCGAGTCCTATTGCTTGGCTCAAGGTACTCCCCCATCTCGTACTCGTAAGAGATACGGATGTTGTCAAGTATCTGTTGAATGTTAGTCTTCATGAATTAAAGCGTTTGCCATGCGCTGAACGTCGATATAGTATAGCAACGAGCGCATGATGTCTGTCATGCCATTACGCATAGCGGTTACACATTCCGTGGGATCGAGCGTAAAGTTTTGCTCAACGCCTAGTTGTTCTAGGTCTTGTTCTTGTGCGAACATGGTGGTGAAACTATCCACGAGCTCCTGTGAGATTTCTTCCGAAACCTCCAAGTACGTGTGAACAATAGTTTCTGGTGGCAACTCAAGCCAGGTCTCAAACCCGTGCTCGTTGATGTCAGCCTTTATCATCCCGAACGCCGAGGTCTCCGCCTTCGTCCCGTCGAGATACCTTTCCATCCAGTCCATCACTTCCTGTTCCGTCATGTTCTTTTAGTTTTTGTAGTTCACGTTCCATTAGTCTGCGTCTTGAGCGGGAGCTACCGCCTTCGCCTTTAGATAGGTTGCGAAGAAACCTCATGTATTTATCCATACACTTTGCGTTTATTAGTTACCATGATTTTGAATTTTCTGCCATCGGCGTTGTTTGTATTGTCGGTGAACCAGTGGGGATTCTTCCGTGGGTTGTACTTGTAGTGCTCCATGCGACTCAAAGAGGGCACCGAATCTACGACAACAACCTCTTCACATGCAACCCAAGCGCAAACTGTTTTATTGTCTCCGTTGAAAATTTTCTGTGCAGTGGAGGGCTGATTGCCTAGCATGCAGTTGCGCATGATGATACTGCGCGTCTCAGGATCGTGGTACTGCTTGGTGTTGTTCTGCTTGTCGAACACCTGCCATTGCATGAAGTTATCACCCTTGGCTAGGTGAAAACGGACTCTGTATCTCTTTAAGTTTTTCATCTTGCATCATTAGTCTTTGTTTTGCTTCGTAGTCACGCAACATGCAGTCAAGTATCATTGCGTCATTTGAGTTGCCTTCCTTCTCGTACCTCTGCATTACGTCACAGATTCGTACTTGAAGCATGGTCATGTATTCGTCAGTCATTCTTCTTTTCTTCTTGGTCGTCCACCCCGTGGATGCGGCACTCGAACTTGCTGTCTGCACACAGGGTGCTGAGCGCATCAATGACGCTCTCTTCGGAGTAGTCACCGCACTTACCACGCATCCAGTCCGTGTCGATGTGGTCGGTGAGGTCAACGGATTGGCTGAACGACACCTCAAAACCTCCCGTGTACCCACTCTCCTCAATCTCGATGGAGTTGGAGTTATCAATCTCATAGCATGCGTCCTCTACCCCCTGCTTGATGCCTTCACGGAAGATGGCGATGGCTACGGCCTTGGGGATGACGGGCATAGTTGCTCGCTCTTCGAGGTCTCGGTATGCTTGGCATCCGCATGGTCCGCTTGATGCTTCTTTCTGTTGCACCAACCTGTTGTACTCCTTGGTGTAGAACTTGACATCACGCTTGAATCGTTCGTTCTCGTCACGCAAGTACTGGACATTCTTCTCTAGCATGGTACGCTCCTCTTTGAGAGTCTTGATGGTGCTGGCATCGCCCACCATGTCGGACTGCATGTCTGCAATGCGCTCCTCCAGTAGGGCAACTTGAGACTGTAGGGTTTGCTCACGTCCTGTCTGCTCAGAGAACTGCTTCTGTGCCATCTCTTGACGGAACTCCATCGACTCGATGGTTTGCTTGGCAGAGGAGATAGCGTTCTCTGCGTAACGGATGCTCGCTTCGAGCTCGTTCTTGGATTCTTGTGCTGAATTCATGGGTTGATAGGTTTTTGAAGTTTTAGGCCGAGGTGGTCGGCTGCGTAGTTGATGTGTCTTTGTGTTGTTACTGACCAGTAGCCAAGTTGTCGCAGTGTGTCGCCCTCAATGCGAGCGACAGGTGTCCCGTAGCTGACAACGTAGCCGTTGGTTGTCCACAGGTTCTTGGTAAATCGTGGGAATCTCATGCCCCGTAGATGAATGAGAAGTGTTCACGGATAGCCCTGCCGTATGCAGTGTGGAAGCCGTAGCTGTGTGTGCCAGCCATCGGTTGATTGGTGAGCATGAAGCGGAGTAGCTCCCACTCGTCGATGTCAAAGGCCTCGGATGTCTCTTGCACTGCTTCGAGAATCATCTCTGGGTCATGGCGTATGGCCTCACCTAGATCGAGGCGTATGTAGTTTCTGATGTCTTTACTCGTCATCGTCGTTGAATTTTGGTGATTGTTCCATGATGTATTGAGCTACAAGCTCTTCGATGTCACCCACTACGTTGTCCACGTCATTGTGTGTGAGTTCGTAGTCGTTAATCATTAGGTCGGAAAGGTGATTGTATCCGCTCTTTATGCCACTACTCATAGAGTATGTAGCGTGGTTGGCATTGAAGCAGTTGCTAACGTAGCACCGCAGGTCGTATAAGGTTTCGTCACTCATTGTCGTAGTTTTTCTCGTCGTTCTTGCTCTTCGCTTTCTAGCCCATAAAGGGTGTCAAGTACCACTTGCAAGTCGTACTTGATGTCCGCTACCTTGTGGCAGAGGTCTTCGATGATTTCTTTTTTAGTCATTGTCGTGATGGTTTATTAGTGTGAGTTGAATCTCGGATTCGTGATTGTTGTGTAGTGGGTTGAGGTACACTGCGTCGACATAGAAGTCGTAGCAGTCCTCGTATGCTGTCGTGTCATGCACCATGATGACAACTGGGTCATCGTCTTTGCAGTCAGACAGGCTGTCGATTAGTTCTTTCTTGGTCATGAGATAAAGTTTACGTTAGTGTCCATCCATTCTTTGAGGTCATCCTTGGGTGAGTCGTAGCTGTCTGACCCCTTGGGTTTGGGGATACGGAAAGCGTGCATCACGTAGTCGTCAACGTCGATGAATGCGTGCTTGCGGTAGTACACAGCAGAGATGAACTCCGTGAGTTGATACAAGGGGTCGCTGTACTTTCCCGCATTCTCCATCACATCGGATGATACACGAGCCACCAAGGACATACACAGAGGGTAGTAGTCCCATGCTTGGGTAGTGTCCTGTTGGTCCCATGTGAGCCAACATGACTCGGTGGAGCCACTGCGGTTGGACATATCAAGCTCGATGATGCGGAACACCTCGACAGATGCGTCGTTCTCGGACACCCAGTCGTCGTGGTCCATGTCCTCGGGAACACAAGCCTTGTAGTCGTCAGAGTCAGGGGATAAAGTGACGTAGGTACTGTCTCCGTCATGCTCAATCCTGACACACATCTCATCCTCTCGGTAGGTATCGACGTGTTGCTTGATGTGCTTGAGAGCCGTCTCCTTGTCGGGGTAGAACTCACAAGTGGTGTCGCTGTAGCCTTCGAACAGACCGCAGACGGCGTGGATTACTGCATAGTATTGCATGGTGATTGAATTGAAGTTTGAAAAATTAAATTGAGATAAGTATTGTCTGTATATATACTATAGAAGGGAGGAGGGGAATCGAACGCCTCGTGTACCCATCCGTTGTGCTTTGCCCGAAGTGCTTTGCCGTTGGATTGTACGCTCCCTTGAAAAAAGCGGGGGGGAAAGTGTGACGTTTCACACTTAAAGAGAACCTTTGGTTGCATCCCGAAAGGCGTCCCCCCCTGTGGTCAAACTTCAATCAACCAAATCCTTTTTTTCGCTTTGCCACTTGTCGTGGGCTTTCTCTACGGAAGTGTTGAGGGCCTCTGCCTGTGCCCTGTCGATCGCCTGTCCCTGCATACGGGAGAGTTCGACGATTACTTCGATGATGTCTTTCATGAGTACTTGTCTTCGATTCGTTGTTGTGTGTCCTCACAGCAGGAGACCCATGCCTCCATGTTGATGAGGGAGATACGCCCGTCTTCACGGGACTTGTTGTGTTCCTCAAGGATTTGGTCCTTGTGTGAGATGTAGTGGTCGAGGCCACGTTGGAGGCAGTCGATGACCACCATCTGCACGAGTGCCCCGTGCTTGTTGTACCCCGTCATGAGGTGGCTGATGAACTCGTCGTTCGTCATGTCTTTGATGTTGTCCATTGGTATTGGATTGAAGTTTGAAAATGTTGTTGAGAGGTGTTGTATATATCTCTCTTCACTACGTTCAGAGAGAGATATATACTAACACTCTCTAAGTAAGGTCGAAGTTGGTGTTCTTGAAGGCTTCTTCGAGGATGGCCTTGTTGCCCATGTCTGCCTTGAACCACGCTGTGATGAGCGCAAGTTCGAAGCTGCCGCAGTGGGTTTGTCGGAGGGAGAGTCGTTCGTGTTGTGTCATGTTGTGAGGTTTTGTAGGTATTCAATCTCTTCGTCGTGGATGCGGAAGCTGAAGGCCTCTCCGAGGTCTTGATTCCATACGCTCTCCAACCACACTCCGTGGTCGTCAGGCGCACCCTGCACATAGGAGGCAGAGAAGCCTCGGTCTTGCAGTACCTTGACTGCGTGTTCGCATTGTTCTTGTGTCGTTTGTCGTTGTGTTTGCCTTCGTCGCATATTTCGTAGCACTTCGTCCCGTCAGGGATGGTGGGGTGTGAGTACACCGCAGTTTGGATGTACCCCTTGCCGTTGCAGGTTTCGCATTGTTCTTGTGTCATTAGTCGTTGTCGTTTTCTCGTGATACGGGGACAAGTTCGTGCCATACCATCCATGTGGCTTGGCAGTCCTTGCATTCATAGTCGTGGATTGTGCTAACGTTGCCTCGTGCTGTGTAGCCCACCTCTTGTGAGCCGAGGAAGATGCCCTCTCCGCCACACTTGTGGCAAGTATCTTGATTTTTCATAGGTTGATGATTTGAAATTCGTCTGACATCTTGGATGCCCACTGCTTGAGCCGTGGAAGCACCTTCTCGCACTGCTTCTTTGTACCGATGTACCAAGTCATGTACTCCGAAAGGGATTGGTCGGTTGTGCTGACTATCCTGTGTGTCATAGGTCAATA
>Ga0181395_1000212_pt1 | contig 23872 bp, 15 predicted proteins | sample 18SPOviralmetaG_FD_130124 | JGI IMG/M metagenome (GOLD analysis project Ga0181395, IMG submission 130124) | Marine viral communities from the oligotrophic San Pedro Time Series (SPOT) site, San Pedro Channel, CA, USA - 18 SPOT_SRF_2010-12-16 | ecosystem: Environmental > Aquatic > Marine > Strait...
CCAGCAGATGAAGAAGCAATTAATGATCTATCATTTCTTTCTTGTGAAGGAGGAAGTGCTAATAAACCATCTGTCATCTGTGATTGTCTTCGTCTTAAAATATTATTAGAAATAACATTAACACCATATAAAACACCCATACCAGTACCAACAGCCATTAAAGGTAAATTTTCTTTTAGTTTATCCCAATATGTAGGAGGTGTAACATATTCAGGTCGTGTAGGTAAGTTATTACCCATCGGTGTTAATTCTGGTTCAATTATGGTTTCTTTTTTTGCGGTTTCTGGAATATTTAAAGATTCAGATACAACAGGTTTAGATACAACATTATCAGTTTTTTTAATATCAACATTTTTATTATTAAATAAATCAGTTAAACTATCTTTTGAAGTTTGTTTATCAAATGCTTTTTGGTAAGAATCAAAAAAATCACTATCTTTAAAATTTTTAAATTTTTCTTCTTTTCTTAAACTATCAAATTCTCTTTTATATCTTTCATTAAATTTATCTTGACTATCATATTTAAAATATGTATAACCATCACTTGTAAATTGTTCTCTATCTATTTTTGGTTCTTTTTTTGGAATTTCTGTTTTTATAGGAGTTGGTTCTTTTCTTTGTGTAGGTTGTTCTTGTAAAATTAAATCTTGATTTCTTCTTGCTTGTTTTAATTGTTCTAGTTGTTGTTGTTGTGCTTGTTGTCTTAAAAATGAAAAAACTTCATTATTACCACTTCTTGCAGTTAATGTTGAATTAGATTGAGGAGGTGGAAATAATCCAGATTGTTTTGTATCTTTTTTATCATCTTGTTTATCATCTTTTTTATCATCTTGATTATCACTATCTACATTATTATTTTGAATATTATTTACAATATCTCTCAATTCAGGATTTAAATTAATTGTAAAATCTCTTCTTGTATCATCATCATCATCATCATCATCATCGTCATCATTTCCTCCTCCTCCAAAATCAAGAAAATCTATTGCTTTTTTTTTTAATTTTTTAATATATCCTAATTGACTTAATCTATATAAACCAGCTAATACAGATATAATAGTAGTTGTAATTGTAAATGTTTTTTGTGCTAATTGTGTATCTGTAATAAAATAAGATATAACACCCATTAAAACAGATTCTAATCCTTTTTTTGTATCATTAAAAAAATCTTTATCTTTTGATAATAATTCTAATGCTTTAACAGGGTCGCCATCTGCTTTTACTAATGCGTTAAATATTTTACTACCATTTTTTTCAATATAACTTTTTTCTTTTGGTGGAATAGGAAGAACTGGATTTTGCTGTAATAATCTTTTATCTTGTGCCGCAGTTGATTTTCCTTTTTTTGGTTTTTTTGGTTTTTTTTCTTTTGGTTTTTTTATTTGTTTGCATTTTTGTAAAAGTTTTTCTAATACAAAACTTTTATCTTTAACAACATCATTTTTTAAATAATTTCTACATGTTTGAGATATTTTTTCATCGTATATGTTTAAATTTTTAATCTCATCATTAATTTCTTTTATTGATTTAAGAGAACTCCATTTTGAATCAACTTTTAAATTTTTTAATTTTTCTAAATCTGATTCACTTAATTTCATATATAAATATATATATTATATTTTTTCTTCTTCTGTTTTTAAAACCTCACGATCCAATTCACAACAACAGCAAATAATTCTACTACATCTTGAATTTTTCATTTTATCACATAATATAGCAATCAAACTCCCAACGGAAGCTATTAATATAGTTATTGAAACTGGTTCGCCCATATATATAGTTATTAATATTTTTATTTATTCATTAATTTCTTAACTTCGTTATATTCTGCTGTTCCTTTTTTTGGAATTTTATATTTCCCCCCTTTTTGTTTATTATATTTTTTTAATGCCTCAATCCAACTCATTTATAAATATACTAAATATTATTTTTTTAAATGAACTTTATCTATTTTATGAGATTTTGAAGTAGGGTCAAGGGAGGCGTAAATCCTGCTATATGCCCACTGCTGTGCGTTTTTAACATTTGGTCTTACACTTTGAGGATTTGATGTAAATGCTCCTTCACCCTTTTCAAAAATAGTGTTTAATCCTGATAATTTATATTTTGTAATTTTCGCAATCTCTTCTAAATTGTGTGGTTCATTTAATTTAAATCCATATTTACGATTAAATTTTTGTTTATAAGTATAACCCATTTATATAATATAATATTTTTATTTTCCGTGTTTTTTCATCGCTATTTGGTGTGCTTGTTGAAAACAAAATCCTTTTAACATTTGAGATTTCATTTCGTCCATATGTTTTTTAGTATGATGCTTACTATGTGTTTTCATTAAATCTTTTTGTGTTTGTGATAATTCTTTTTTAGGTTTAAATAATGGTTTCATATAATATTATTAAATATTTTAAAATAATATTATATTTACTTTTTTTGCATGGGAGGAGGATTAAAGCAAATATAATTTAAGCATTAGCAACAATAGTTCCTGAAACGCCGTCCAACGAATATATAACATCATAAAGGAGGAATTGATCCATAAGAATAGGACTGCTTGAACCAGCATTACTACCTCCTGTATTTGTAGTTATTTCAAAAACAATAGGAAGACCTTGATTAGCAAGGGACATACCACTCTGAACGTTAGAATGGGGGTATGATTCTAAATCAAGAGCATAGGCAACACGACAACCAATATTTTTAGTACCAGTACCATTTGTGTTATTATCTGGTGTAAAGAAATTATCAGGAGTAAAACAAGATGCCGAATAAATATTACCAAGATTAGAGAGCGACATCATAAGATTAGAATATACTTCTCCTATATCTCTTTGAGAACCATCTGTAATAGCACCTCTAACACCAGCACCAGCAATAGCGATAGGTTTAGATGGCATTCTCTGCCCACCAATTGTATAATGATATTGTGTAGCATCAAGCGACCTTCTGCAAGAAACAGAATCTACTTTAAGATTAGTAACATCAGTTGCTTTTCTAAACATACTAAAAATTGATTTAACAGATCGTTTGCGTGAAGCAGTTGTAATAGTAACATTACCAACAGCAGAAGGTAATGATGACTGAACGTTATGATATGAAGTAGATGCCCAATTAATAGGAATACCTGCCGAGAGAACTTGACGGAATGATGCGTTAAATTCTGGCCCCATAGTTAATACTGGTATATGAAGTTCAACATTATCAATAGTCCAATTAAAAGAAGTGGAAGTTGTTGTTGTTTTTGTAATGAAAGGAGTATTTAAACTTGCAAGTGTAAGCTCCAACGATGATACACCATTTTGGAAACCTAATGGGCATAATCTGTCACTACCACCCATAAATCCAGACATAGGATAGTGTGTTCCTGTAAAAGAACCACCTTTTGAAATTATAACACGATCTGTAGGAAGAGCAGCGAAACCAGTAGCTTCACCAACAGCAACATTTGAAAGAGGAGTTTTACTCGTTCCTTCTGTAATAGCCATAGACGATTGACGATGGTTGTCGGAAACCATACCATTCATAAGAGCATAAGCAGAGTTATAATGTACTATTTCTTCTAAAACAGAACCAACACTATTAACAACTCTAAAAGTATCAATTACAGCAGCACAACCAGCTTCACCATCAAGTGCTAAATCATCTGTTGCCTGATTACCATTAGTAATTCTAAATTTAAGATAAGCACCTTTAAAATTTACAAAAGAATCAGTAGGTACATTAAATGGAATTCTTATCTGTTGGTCTGGACCATAACTTTGTCCGTTGCTCGGTATGAGAGTATGGTATTGCATATTTGCTAATGGCGAACCCACTTTAAGCAAATCACTATAACGGAGGACGGAAGGGGTTTCACTTAAATCCTCTTGGAAAGTTCTTTCTTGATCCATAGACATTTTTATATTATACAATAATATAAAAATTTTTATACTTTTATTTTATTTATTACATTTTTTTTGCTAAACATTTAACATGTTTCATCAAAATATACTCTTAATAGCATTTCATAATTATTACTTGAAAAAAGTGATAATAATGTTCCATCTTCTTTTTTGAGTTTAATATTTACTAAACCTTTAAAAATATTTGCTACTTTAACATATTCATTTTCAAAAGTATCTCTATTAGTAAAAAAATGAGAACTACTTGTCGCCAAAGGCATTAATCCAATTATATTACTTGATACTAAACCTCCGCCTGCTGTGTCTGTCCTAGCACCACATGGTTGCGGTGAGTTCATTTCAATTAACATAGTTGAAAAAGAAGATAGATTATTAGCATTATGACCTATCGCCATATATGCGAGTTTTACATAACAATATCCTAAATTTGCGTGTTGAGATAAGTGAGGCATATTCTGAACCGCACTACCTAAATCAAATGTTAAACTATCTGTTGCAACTGATGCTCCTTCTATTGATTGTTTTGAATTTAAATATAAATTAAATACTTCTTTCATTTATATTAATTATATATATTATTTTTTATCTAATTAAATTTGCTAATCCCCCAGATGGTTGATTAAAAGTTTCAGTTGATTTAGCACCTGTTTTAACTGCTCTTACAGCACCTTTTACTGCTTCTCCTGTTTTATCTGCTCCACGAGCTATTGCTCCAGCAAGACCAACTAAATTTTTTTGAGCTACTGATCCACGAACTAAATTACCACCAGCACGAGCAAAAGCGAAAGATTGTTTTACATCACCTATTGTTGGTACATACGATCTAGCCAGAGTTCTCGCACCTAAACTAGTAGATTCTTTTAATCCCATACCAGCAGCCTTTGCTGATTTAAAAGTTCTTGCGGCACCTTTTAATGCTCTTACTTCATAAGCACCAGTATATTTAGATAATAAACCCAAACCTACATTTAATCCCATTCTACCAATTGTACTCCAATCTAGTTTCTCTTCTCCTCTTGCTAATTTAACTACATCATCAGCAACATCTATTCCTGCTTTAACCAATCCATAATAAGGTATAAAACTCGTTAATCCAAAAGTATATTGGTCTGCTTTATCTGTTACATATTTCAAACCTTTAACACCTACTGAAACTGCGTCACCTAATTTTTTACCTACATAACTCACACCACTAACTATTTTTTGTCCGAGAGATTTGAAAAACGATCCAAACGACATTTTATATATTATATAATATTAATTTTTTTTTAAAGATTTTAAATTTTTTAAACTTTCCATTCTCATTTGTTTGTCATGATTTACTTTTTCATAAATATCAAATTTTTTAATCATATCTTTATGTAAATTAATCTCTCTAAATTTTTCTTTTGGTTTGCTATAAAAATCAATTTTTAAATTTATTTCATAATCAGCATTACCTAAATCTACATCTATATTTTCATCTTGAAATGTAATAGCAACATCAATACTATTTATACTTCTTTGACTTAATTCCATCTCAAAAGGTGTAGATGGATCATAAGTAAAAAAACTATTTCTTGAATATAAAACTGGTATTGTTGCAAGAATATTACTATATTTACCTGTACTTGATTCTATTATTTTTTGATTTGATAAATTTGGAAGTCGTACATAGAGAGAATTTTGTGTATCTGTAACATCAACCGCACGATTAGATACTAAAGCACTAAAACTATTGAAATTGTAATCTTCGGCATCAAACCCAAGCATTCTTCTTGGACTATTTGCGAAAGTGAATTTAAAAGTTGTAATGAATTGTGAATTAGAAATTATTCTTACTCTATTAGTTTGCTCGTCATAGGTAAATGTATATTCTACAGCACCTCCATTTGCGGTTTCCATAATTTCTTTAATTTTAGTCATTAACTCTGTAATGTTATAATTACCATCTGGTATTTGTATATTATATTGTTGTCCGTTTTCAATAAAAGTAATTAAATTATTTTTGCTTATTGATGATAAATTATAAAAACTATTTGGAAATATAGCAGATGTTAAACTAACTGCTAATCTCTCATCGTCGTTTGCTTCTATTGGTTCAAATAAAACAAATCTACCACGATTACCTGTATTACCTGATGAAGTATTTATTAAATCTCTTGATCTAATACAAATATATATACTACCCCTTGTTTTTGTATAAGACATTATATTATATATTATTAAGATTATTTTTTAGAATAATATACCCTTGATGTTTAATAGATTTAATATGTCTTTTAAAATGAGGTTTTGAAATAATAACACCACATACACATTTTATTTTTTCTTTATTTTTATCAGTATTATATGAAGGCATTTTGCTACATATTAATACAAAGTTAAATCTCTAAATCAATTTTATAAATTTATAAGCAACCCCACAACAATCTCACAGAATAATAATTTGCTGATGCTGGATCATTATAAGTAAATTGATTTTTTTTGTTTTTAATACCCATTGCCCTACTACAATAATTTTTCTGCCTTTCTTTATCTTTATGATCTAAATGGCTATACAAACCAAGACCAGTAGTGTCTTGATATTGCTCGTATCGTTTATCTCCAAAATGTACTATTCCAGAATTAGTTTCTATCATATATTTTTTATTTTTTTTATTAGATTTTTTAATATTTTTTTTATTCATATATAATACTAAATATAAATAAAAAATTAATTATATAAAATAATTATCATCTCCATCTTCACCAGATTCAGTATCATTATCACTTTCTTGTTTCCAAAGATTTATCCACTTACGACTATCAATATGATTATAAATATCAAACGGATTAAATTTAAAATAATTAACTCCTCCGTGTTTTACAAGTTGAGAGAATGGAATTTCTATTTCTTTTAATCTACTTTTAAAACTTCTACTATTAACTGCTTTTGTTTCATCTTTTAAAAATTTATGTTCTTTACAAAATTTTTGATATAAATTAAATAAATCACTAAAAGAAATTTCTATATAATCATCTTCATCTAATTCAAGATCTAAACTTTCCCATTTATTTTGTAATACAAATTCTTCAAAAAATAAAGCTTCAATTGGACTATACAGATTACACATTTCTTTATATGCTTGCGTAATAGGTCTTTTTTTTCTCCAATCATAGTTAGTTAAATCAATACTCATAAAATATTGATATAACGCCTGCATAGTTTCAGGTTCTCTCAAATGATTATACAAGTTAGTCCAAAATTTACTTGAATATTTTAAATATACATCTGTTGCTTGATATACAACATATCTTCTGTCTTTTGATTTTACATCAATTGGAATAGGATTAGATTTATTTGTAGTAATAATAGTTCTTGCTTGATTAGCAATTAGTGTAGGTCTTTCATGCTTTGGATTTATCGTAATAGTTGGTTCTGTAATAAATGATTTAATTTTACCTTCTAAATCAAAAGTATCTTTACCTTCACATTCATTTAAATTAACTAATAATTTTCTATAATAACCCTCTGCGTGTGTTCCAAAAAAATCATCAGGACGAGATGAAGTAATATAATGAACTTCATTAAGCATATTACCAATAGCGTCTAATAAAATATTTTTACCTACCCCTTGCTTACCTTTCATAATAATACAAATAGGAGGTTTATTATTTGGATCTTGAAAAATTTGTGCTATAAAATTAATAAAATATTTTGCGTGTTCTGATATACCACCACATAATTCTTTTGTTAAATCTAAAAAAGGTTTAATTTTTTTCATTATAAATTCTTTTTCCATTTTTTCACCTAGAATATTTTTATTAAATCCTTCAAAAACATTATATATGTTAGGATCATCATAAGGAGATTCAATATTATATGGGATAAAATCAATAATACGATATAATCTATGTTTTAAATCATACGACCATTTATCAAAAAAAGAAATTTCACCCATAGCATTAATAAAACCACTATTAATTGGTTTTAATAAATCTTTGACAGAAGCTGGTTTTAGAATATTTGGTTTTTTATGAATACCATTTTGAAAAATATAGAGAGGTTCAGGTTGTTGTATTTTACATAAAAATAATTCTATATATGCTTTTCTTTTTTCATAAGTTTCAGAACTAGATTCACCGATTAATGAACCGCAATAAAGTTGATTATATTCATCAGTACATTTAAAATCATAATTAGAAAAATCATATTCTTTCTCTACTATTTCAAAAAAACATTCCATCGGTTTAATTGTAAAATTAACTTTGTATCCAGTATAATCAAAACAATAAGACGATAGTTCTTCCAGAATATCTTTATTAAAATTATTTGTATTAATTAATAATCCATCAAAACAAAGAGTATCAATAATAAATCCAAGTTGTCTTAATTTTTGGACGGCAATAGTAATAATATTATCTTCTATAACTTGTAATGTATAAGATAAACAAGTAGATTTTTTATTTTTATATTTTTCTTTTTTTAATTTTTTAACATCATTAAATATATTATTTTCAATAGTATATACATATTCAGTAATTAATTTAATTTCTTTTTCCATTTCAAATACCCATTCTGGTAGAGATTTTTTAATATCAAAAGAATTTTCACAAGAATAATTAATAATATTTCCTCCATATAATATTGCAATAAATAATTCTTTTGCGATTTTTCTTGATGTATCAAATAAATTAATAATTTCTTGTAATCTTATATTTCTATTTTGGATATAATCATCAATACAAGGACAATTTAAATTATTTTTTTTACAATATTGAGATAAAACAACAAAATGGCAATTTTCTATATCTATATCAGTATGAGTATCAAATACAAGTGTTTCTCTAATCTTTCTTTTAAAGTTTTGTAATGAGAGAGATTTTTTAGCATATTTTCTACCAATACATAATCCTTGTGTTTCATATTCAATTCTAAATGCCTTTTCTTTTTTATCCCATTTTCTTAAATATGATTTTAATTGTTTCTTACTATCGTCATCAATTTCATAATTATTAATTAATGATTGTACTTTTTCATATTTAATATGTTCGTAAAGAACATTAATCATTTTATATTATATATATAATAATTTTTGTTTTTAAATGTGTTTTGTAAAACATTTTATTTTGTAATACAAAATATTTAATTCTCTTCTTCTTCTTCTGTAATTTTTTTTAATTTAATTTTAAGTTGCTCGTTTCTTATATCTTTTTTATTTTCATTATTTATATTTTTCAAATACATAGATGCGTTATTAAAGTTTTCTAATTTATTTAAATCACCAAATTTATCATTTAATTCATTATTAGATATATTTAATTTTTTTTGTAAATATTTTAAAGATGCTTTACCACTATCATATCTTTTCATTCTCTCTACGGCAGATAGTTTATGATATAAATCATCATAAATCGGTTTTCTCCCCATTTTAAATAGTATAAAATAATTTGTTTAAATTATTTTTGTATATTTAATTTATAAAGTATAATTTGTAATTAATGTATCTACATTAGTTCCCCTTGATTCAGAGATTTCTTTTAATATATGTGGATTTTCATTTTTAATATTATCAAATATAATAATTTTTAAATAATTACCTTCACCTATACCCTTATAAGTTGCTTTCATAATATAATATCCAATACCATCTTCATTCATAATAAATTTTTCTTTTTCATCTTTATTTTTTCTCTCGTTAATAAGATTTTTAATAGCATTTACAAATTTAGAATCTACGATAGTATGTTGTTTTGTTCCATGTGCGTACGATGTCTTATAATTATTTCTTATATATAAAACTTTTTTATTTCTTTTATCATACCACATATAATTATAATTTTTATCAATAGTATCTTTTTTTTTTAATTTAATTAAAAAATTAATATCTTCATTTCTAACATAATAATTCAACAACAAATAATTTATAATATAATCAGACCATAATTTATTTTCATATAAAAAATCTGTGTATTCATATAGATCTTTGAGAGATTGTAATTCATCTTTCTTTTCTTGATTTATTTCTTTTGTATGTTTATTAACTTTTTCAATATTATTTTTTTTTTCTTTATATAATATATCAGTATTTAGTTCTTTCATTTTTCTAACTAATATTGCAATATTTAATAACGATTGAATAGTATTAATATTATCTATATTATCATTTATTAATTTAATAATTTTATCTTGTGATACATGTGATACATCACTATTTAATATATTAGATAATTTTTTATATAATCTCTCATAGGTAGAAATTGTTTTGAGAGATTTACCTTTATTATATTCTATAAACTGATCTATTTCACTCATTATTATATATTAACATTAATTATTTAAATAATTATGTATCTAAAATATTTTTATAATGAAGTTTTATATTTTCTTTTAAATCATCATATATATTTTCTAATTTATATAACCATTTAATATATGATTCAGGAATATCAGTAATTAATTTATTTTTATATTTTCCAAATTTAATAATCATAGGCATACATTTTTTAGAACAATATCCTAATCTACCACTTGATGTTCTACGATCTAAAATATTCTCTCCACAAATACATTTTGTTTTAACTATATCTAAATATAATTTATTACTAATTTTATTTACACAATTAGAACCAACAGCAAAAATTAATTCAGTAGGTATATGTTGTATGTAATATAAAGTTTCTATTTTTTGAGAGCAAATACAATACGATTTAGAAATATCATTTGGAGAGATTACAGATAAAGCATTCCAATTTTTTTCATTAAATATTTCATTTGTTTTTTTTTCTATTATATATAAAAATTCTCTCTCTTTATTTTTTTCAATAGGATTAATTAAATGTGTTTTATTATAATTTCTTATTAAAATACCATTATCTTCAACTAGTACATCTTCTATATTATTATTAGACATAATTAAAATATAAAATATTTTGTATTTAAATAATTTTTAATTACTAATTTTTTGTCTTTTAAATGATTCTCCGAAAAATTGAACTGGAAAATCCGTATATACATTTATATCATTAAAACAAAATGCCGAAAATCCTTAAAAAAGATATTATTAATCATATTGAAGAATTCTTTGAAGAACGAGGACAAAAACTAACTAATCTCAAGAAAGCAAAAATAGATGAATTACATGAAGTAATGAAAAAATATAATATCCCACCAATAGATAAAGATAAAGTTAATAAAGAAAAAAAAGAAGAACAAGAAAGAAAAGAAAGAGAGAGAATAGAATCGGAAAAAGAACAAGAAGAATGTAAAAGAAATTATAAGTTAGGACAACTTATGAAAAGAATAATTAATACTAAATTAATAAAAGACTTTTATAAAAATGATAAAAATAAATTTTCAAAATGGCGTTCTTATTTACATAGAAAAGAAATTCAAAATTATAATAAATATATTGATAAATATGAAGATGTAAATCAAGAATTTATTAGTTTTCATGGCGATTTACGAATTGAACTTAAAACTATTGGTGATGATTGGTTTCTTCGTGTAAGAGAGTATCGTAATATATTAAAATACTCTCTTAAATTACAAAATAAATTACAATATTTTTATGGAGATATATATGAACCTTATAAAAAGCAAGAGGATATTTCAAATGAATTAAATCCTTTTAAAGAAACAAATTGGAAAGAACTTGATTAAATATAGTATTGTGGAGGTGATAGTATTTGAGTGTATTTATATGACCTCCGTATGTATTTGTTATTATAATGGTAATAATATTAATTATATTAATATAATTATATGGTTTGGGAGGTTTTGGAGGTGATAGAATAGAAAAATTTATATTTTTATAAAAAAAAATATATAGAAGTTTATTAAAAAAAAATCTGAAATAAAAAGAATATAATAGAGAGAATATCATATACATGAGGGGCGATATTATGGTGTGATAATTTATTATAATAATTATTATATTTGTTATGATAAATGATAAGAGGATTTTATGAAGATTTTTATTTTACTAATGAGACCATAAAATATTTTTTTTTATATTTTTTTATGACCTTTTCAATAATAAAAAATGATGGAAAAGAAAATTAAAAAAACATATGTTTTTTTAATTTTCTTTTCCATCATTTTTTATTATTGAAAAGGTCATAAAAAAATATAAAAAAAAATATTTTATGGTCTCATTAGTAAAATAAAAATCTTCATAAAATCCTCTTATCATTTATCATAACAAATATAATAATTATTATAATAAATTATCACACCATAATATCGCCCCTCATGTATATGATATTCTCTCTATTATATTCTTTTTATTTCAGATTTTTTTTTAATAAACTTCTATATATTTTTTTTTATAAAAATATAAATTTTTCTATTCTATCACCTCCAAAACCTCCCAAACCATATAATTATATTAATATAATTAATATTATTACCATTATAATAACAAATACATACGGAGGTCATATAAATACACTCAAATACTATCACCTCCACAATACTATATTTAATCAAGTTCTTTCCAATTTGTTTCTTTAAAAGGATTTAATTCATTTGAAATATCCTCTTGCTTTTTATAAGGTTCATATATATCTCCATAAAAATATTGTAATTTATTTTGTAATTTAAGAGAGTATTTTAATATATTACGATACTCTCTTACACGAAGAAACCAATCATCACCAATAGTTTTAAGTTCAATTCGTAAATCGCCATGAAAACTAATAAATTCTTGATTTACATCTTCATATTTATCAATATATTTATTATAATTTTGAATTTCTTTTCTATGTAAATAAGAACGCCATTTTGAAAATTTATTTTTATCATTTTTATAAAAGTCTTTTATTAATTTAGTATTAATTATTCTTTTCATAAGTTGTCCTAACTTATAATTTCTTTTACATTCTTCTTGTTCTTTTTCCGATTCTATTCTCTCTCTTTCTTTTCTTTCTTGTTCTTCTTTTTTTTCTTTATTAACTTTATCTTTATCTATTGGTGGGATATTATATTTTTTCATTACTTCATGTAATTCATCTATTTTTGCTTTCTTGAGATTAGTTAGTTTTTGTCCTCGTTCTTCAAAGAATTCTTCAATATGATTAATAATATCTTTTTTAAGGATTTTCGGCATTTTGTTTTAATGATATAAATGTATATACGGATTTTCCAGTTCAATTTTTCGGAGAATCATTTAAAAGACAAAAAATTAGTAATTAAAAATTATTTAAATACAAAATATTTTATATTTTAATTATGTCTAATAATAATATAGAAGATGTACTAGTTGAAGATAATGGTATTTTAATAAGAAATTATAATAAAACACATTTAATTAATCCTATTGAAAAAAATAAAGAGAGAGAATTTTTATATATAATAGAAAAAAAAACAAATGAAATATTTAATGAAAAAAATTGGAATGCTTTATCTGTAATCTCTCCAAATGATATTTCTAAATCGTATTGTATTTGCTCTCAAAAAATAGAAACTTTATATTACATACAACATATACCTACTGAATTAATTTTTGCTGTTGGTTCTAATTGTGTAAATAAAATTAGTAATAAATTATATTTAGATATAGTTAAAACAAAATGTATTTGTGGAGAGAATATTTTAGATCGTAGAACATCAAGTGGTAGATTAGGATATTGTTCTAAAAAATGTATGCCTATGATTATTAAATTTGGAAAATATAAAAATAAATTAATTACTGATATTCCTGAATCATATATTAAATGGTTATATAAATTAGAAAATATATATGATGATTTAAAAGAAAATATAAAACTTCATTATAAAAATATTTTAGATACATAATTATTTAAATAATTAATGTTAATATATAATAATGAGTGAAATAGATCAGTTTATAGAATATAATAAAGGTAAATCTCTCAAAACAATTTCTACCTATGAGAGATTATATAAAAAATTATCTAATATATTAAATAGTGATGTATCACATGTATCACAAGATAAAATTATTAAATTAATAAATGATAATATAGATAATATTAATACTATTCAATCGTTATTAAATATTGCAATATTAGTTAGAAAAATGAAAGAACTAAATACTGATATATTATATAAAGAAAAAAAAAATAATATTGAAAAAGTTAATAAACATACAAAAGAAATAAATCAAGAAAAGAAAGATGAATTACAATCTCTCAAAGATCTATATGAATACACAGATTTTTTATATGAAAATAAATTATGGTCTGATTATATTATAAATTATTTGTTGTTGAATTATTATGTTAGAAATGAAGATATTAATTTTTTAATTAAATTAAAAAAAAAAGATACTATTGATAAAAATTATAATTATATGTGGTATGATAAAAGAAATAAAAAAGTTTTATATATAAGAAATAATTATAAGACATCGTACGCACATGGAACAAAACAACATACTATCGTAGATTCTAAATTTGTAAATGCTATTAAAAATCTTATTAACGAGAGAAAAAATAAAGATGAAAAAGAAAAATTTATTATGAATGAAGATGGTATTGGATATTATATTATGAAAGCAACTTATAAGGGTATAGGTGAAGGTAATTATTTAAAAATTATTATATTTGATAATATTAAAAATGAAAATCCACATATATTAAAAGAAATCTCTGAATCAAGGGGAACTAATGTAGATACATTAATTACAAATTATACTTTATAAATTAAATATACAAAAATAATTTAAACAAATTATTTTATACTATTTAAAATGGGGAGAAAACCGATTTATGATGATTTATATCATAAACTATCTGCCGTAGAGAGAATGAAAAGATATGATAGTGGTAAAGCATCTTTAAAATATTTACAAAAAAAATTAAATATATCTAATAATGAATTAAATGATAAATTTGGTGATTTAAATAAATTAGAAAACTTTAATAACGCATCTATGTATTTGAAAAATATAAATAATGAAAATAAAAAAGATATAAGAAACGAGCAACTTAAAATTAAATTAAAAAAAATTACAGAAGAAGAAGAAGAGAATTAAATATTTTGTATTACAAAATAAAATGTTTTACAAAACACATTTAAAAACAAAAATTATTATATATATAATATAAAATGATTAATGTTCTTTACGAACATATTAAATATGAAAAAGTACAATCATTAATTAATAATTATGAAATTGATGACGATAGTAAGAAACAATTAAAATCATATTTAAGAAAATGGGATAAAAAAGAAAAGGCATTTAGAATTGAATATGAAACACAAGGATTATGTATTGGTAGAAAATATGCTAAAAAATCTCTCTCATTACAAAACTTTAAAAGAAAGATTAGAGAAACACTTGTATTTGATACTCATACTGATATAGATATAGAAAATTGCCATTTTGTTGTTTTATCTCAATATTGTAAAAAAAATAATTTAAATTGTCCTTGTATTGATGATTATATCCAAAATAGAAATATAAGATTACAAGAAATTATTAATTTATTTGATACATCAAGAAAAATCGCAAAAGAATTATTTATTGCAATATTATATGGAGGAAATATTATTAATTATTCTTGTGAAAATTCTTTTGATATTAAAAAATCTCTACCAGAATGGGTATTTGAAATGGAAAAAGAAATTAAATTAATTACTGAATATGTATATACTATTGAAAATAATATATTTAATGATGTTAAAAAATTAAAAAAAGAAAAATATAAAAATAAAAAATCTACTTGTTTATCTTATACATTACAAGTTATAGAAGATAATATTATTACTATTGCCGTCCAAAAATTAAGACAACTTGGATTTATTATTGATACTCTTTGTTTTGATGGATTATTAATTAATACAAATAATTTTAATAAAGATATTCTGGAAGAACTATCGTCTTATTGTTTTGATTATACTGGATACAAAGTTAATTTTACAATTAAACCGATGGAATGTTTTTTTGAAATAGTAGAGAAAGAATATGATTTTTCTAATTATGATTTTAAATGTACTGATGAATATAATCAACTTTATTGCGGTTCATTAATCGGTGAATCTAGTTCTGAAACTTATGAAAAAAGAAAAGCATATATAGAATTATTTTTATGTAAAATACAACAACCTGAACCTCTCTATATTTTTCAAAATGGTATTCATAAAAAACCAAATATTCTAAAACCAGCTTCTGTCAAAGATTTATTAAAACCAATTAATAGTGGTTTTATTAATGCTATGGGTGAAATTTCTTTTTTTGATAAATGGTCGTATGATTTAAAACATAGATTATATCGTATTATTGATTTTATCCCATATAATATTGAATCTCCTTATGATGATCCTAACATATATAATGTTTTTGAAGGATTTAATAAAAATATTCTAGGTGAAAAAATGGAAAAAGAATTTATAATGAAAAAAATTAAACCTTTTTTAGATTTAACAAAAGAATTATGTGGTGGTATATCAGAACACGCAAAATATTTTATTAATTTTATAGCACAAATTTTTCAAGATCCAAATAATAAACCTCCTATTTGTATTATTATGAAAGGTAAGCAAGGGGTAGGTAAAAATATTTTATTAGACGCTATTGGTAATATGCTTAATGAAGTTCATTATATTACTTCATCTCGTCCTGATGATTTTTTTGGAACACACGCAGAGGGTTATTATAGAAAATTATTAGTTAATTTAAATGAATGTGAAGGTAAAGATACTTTTGATTTAGAAGGTAAAATTAAATCATTTATTACAGAACCAACTATTACGATAAATCCAAAGCATGAAAGACCTACACTAATTGCTAATCAAGCAAGAACTATTATTACTACAAATAAATCTAATCCTATTCCAATTGATGTAAAATCAAAAGACAGAAGATATGTTGTATATCAAGCAACAGATGTATATTTAAAATATTCAAGTAAATTTTGGACTAACTTGTATAATCATTTGAGAGAACCTGAAACTATGCAGGCGTTATATCAATATTTTATGAGTATTGATTTAACTAACTATGATTGGAGAAAAAAAAGACCTATTACGCAAGCATATAAAGAAATGTGTAATCTGTATAGTCCAATTGAAGCTTTATTTTTTGAAGAATTTGTATTACAAAATAAATGGGAAAGTTTAGATCTTGAATTAGATGAAGATGATTATATAGAAATTTCTTTTAGTGATTTATTTAATTTATATCAAAAATTTTGTAAAGAACATAAATTTTTAAAAGATGAAACAAAAGCAGTTAATAGTAGAAGTTTTAAAAGTAGATTAAAAGAAATAGAAATTCCATTCTCTCAACTTGTAAAACACGGAGGAGTTAATTATTTTAAATTTAATCCGTTTGATATTTATAATCATATTGATAGTCGTAAGTGGATAAATCTTTGGAAACAAGAAAGTGATAATGATACTGAATCTGGTGAAGATGGAGATGATAATTATTTTATATAATTAATTTTTTATTTATATTTAGTATTATATATGAATAAAAAAAATATTAAAAAATCTAATAAAAAAAATAAAAAATATATGATAGAAACTAATTCTGGAATAGTACATTTTGGAGATAAACGATACGAGCAATATCAAGACACTACTGGTCTTGGTTTGTATAGCCATTTAGATCATAAAGATAAAGAAAGGCAGAAAAATTATTGTAGTAGGGCAATGGGTATTAAAAACAAAAAAAATCAATTTACTTATAATGATCCAGCATCAGCAAATTATTATTCTGTGAGATTGTTGTGGGGTTGCTTATAAATTTATAAAATTGATTTAGAGATTTAACTTTGTATTAATATGTAGCAAAATGCCTTCATATAATACTGATAAAAATAAAGAAAAAATAAAATGTGTATGTGGTGTTATTATTTCAAAACCTCATTTTAAAAGACATATTAAATCTATTAAACATCAAGGGTATATTATTCTAAAAAATAATCTTAATAATATATAATATAATGTCTTATACAAAAACAAGGGGTAGTATATATATTTGTATTAGATCAAGAGATTTAATAAATACTTCATCAGGTAATACAGGTAATCGTGGTAGATTTGTTTTATTTGAACCAATAGAAGCAAACGACGATGAGAGATTAGCAGTTAGTTTAACATCTGCTATATTTCCAAATAGTTTTTATAATTTATCATCAATAAGCAAAAATAATTTAATTACTTTTATTGAAAACGGACAACAATATAATATACAAATACCAGATGGTAATTATAACATTACAGAGTTAATGACTAAAATTAAAGAAATTATGGAAACCGCAAATGGAGGTGCTGTAGAATATACATTTACCTATGACGAGCAAACTAATAGAGTAAGAATAATTTCTAATTCACAATTCATTACAACTTTTAAATTCACTTTCGCAAATAGTCCAAGAAGAATGCTTGGGTTTGATGCCGAAGATTACAATTTCAATAGTTTTAGTGCTTTAGTATCTAATCGTGCGGTTGATGTTACAGATACACAAAATTCTCTCTATGTACGACTTCCAAATTTATCAAATCAAAAAATAATAGAATCAAGTACAGGTAAATATAGTAATATTCTTGCAACAATACCAGTTTTATATTCAAGAAATAGTTTTTTTACTTATGATCCATCTACACCTTTTGAGATGGAATTAAGTCAAAGAAGTATAAATAGTATTGATGTTGCTATTACATTTCAAGATGAAAATATAGATGTAGATTTAGGTAATGCTGATTATGAAATAAATTTAAAAATTGATTTTTATAGCAAACCAAAAGAAAAATTTAGAGAGATTAATTTACATAAAGATATGATTAAAAAATTTGATATTTATGAAAAAGTAAATCATGACAAACAAATGAGAATGGAAAGTTTAAAAAATTTAAAATCTTTAAAAAAAAATTAATATTATATAATATATAAAATGTCGTTTGGATCGTTTTTCAAATCTCTCGGACAAAAAATAGTTAGTGGTGTGAGTTATGTAGGTAAAAAATTAGGTGACGCAGTTTCAGTAGGTGTTAAAGGTTTGAAATATGTAACAGATAAAGCAGACCAATATACTTTTGGATTAACGAGTTTTATACCTTATTATGGATTGGTTAAAGCAGGAATAGATGTTGCTGATGATGTAGTTAAATTAGCAAGAGGAGAAGAGAAACTAGATTGGAGTACAATTGGTAGAATGGGATTAAATGTAGGTTTGGGTTTATTATCTAAATATACTGGTGCTTATGAAGTAAGAGCATTAAAAGGTGCCGCAAGAACTTTTAAATCAGCAAAGGCTGCTGGTATGGGATTAAAAGAATCTACTAGTTTAGGTGCGAGAACTCTGGCTAGATCGTATGTACCAACAATAGGTGATGTAAAACAATCTTTCGCTTTTGCTCGTGCTGGTGGTAATTTAGTTCGTGGATCAGTAGCTCAAAAAAATTTAGTTGGTCTTGCTGGAGCAATAGCTCGTGGAGCAGATAAAACAGGAGAAGCAGTAAAAGGTGCTGTAAGAGCAGTTAAAACAGGTGCTAAATCAACTGAAACTTTTAATCAACCATCTGGGGGATTAGCAAATTTAATTAGATAAAAAATAATATATATAATTAATATAAATGAAAGAAGTATTTAATTTATATTTAAATTCAAAACAATCAATAGAAGGAGCATCAGTTGCAACAGATAGTTTAACATTTGATTTAGGTAGTGCGGTTCAGAATATGCCTCACTTATCTCAACACGCAAATTTAGGATATTGTTATGTAAAACTCGCATATATGGCGATAGGTCATAATGCTAATAATCTATCTTCTTTTTCAACTATGTTAATTGAAATGAACTCACCGCAACCATGTGGTGCTAGGACAGACACAGCAGGCGGAGGTTTAGTATCAAGTAATATAATTGGATTAATGCCTTTGGCGACAAGTAGTTCTCATTTTTTTACTAATAGAGATACTTTTGAAAATGAATATGTTAAAGTAGCAAATATTTTTAAAGGTTTAGTAAATATTAAACTCAAAAAAGAAGATGGAACATTATTATCACTTTTTTCAAGTAATAATTATGAAATGCTATTAAGAGTATATTTTGATGAAACATGTTAAATGTTTAGCAAAAAAAATGTAATAAATAAAATAAAAGTATAAAAATTTTTATATTATTGTATAATATAAAAATGTCTATGGATCAAGAAAGAACTTTCCAAGAGGATTTAAGTGAAACCCCTTCCGTCCTCCGTTATAGTGATTTGCTTAAAGTGGGTTCGCCATTAGCAAATATGCAATACCATACTCTCATACCGAGCAACGGACAAAGTTATGGTCCAGACCAACAGATAAGAATTCCATTTAATGTACCTACTGATTCTTTTGTAAATTTTAAAGGTGCTTATCTTAAATTTAGAATTACTAATGGTAATCAGGCAACAGATGATTTAGCACTTGATGGTGAAGCTGGTTGTGCTGCTGTAATTGATACTTTTAGAGTTGTTAATAGTGTTGGTTCTGTTTTAGAAGAAATAGTACATTATAACTCTGCTTATGCTCTTATGAATGGTATGGTTTCCGACAACCATCGTCAATCGTCTATGGCTATTACAGAAGGAACGAGTAAAACTCCTCTTTCAAATGTTGCTGTTGGTGAAGCTACTGGTTTCGCTGCTCTTCCTACAGATCGTGTTATAATTTCAAAAGGTGGTTCTTTTACAGGAACACACTATCCTATGTCTGGATTTATGGGTGGTAGTGACAGATTATGCCCATTAGGTTTCCAAAATGGTGTATCATCGTTGGAGCTTACACTTGCAAGTTTAAATACTCCTTTCATTACAAAAACAACAACAACTTCCACTTCTTTTAATTGGACTATTGATAATGTTGAACTTCATATACCAGTATTAACTATGGGGCCAGAATTTAACGCATCATTCCGTCAAGTTCTCTCGGCAGGTATTCCTATTAATTGGGCATCTACTTCATATCATAACGTTCAGTCATCATTACCTTCTGCTGTTGGTAATGTTACTATTACAACTGCTTCACGCAAACGATCTGTTAAATCAATTTTTAGTATGTTTAGAAAAGCAACTGATGTTACTAATCTTAAAGTAGATTCTGTTTCTTGCAGAAGGTCGCTTGATGCTACACAATATCATTATACAATTGGTGGGCAGAGAATGCCATCTAAACCTATCGCTATTGCTGGTGCTGGTGTTAGAGGTGCTATTACAGATGGTTCTCAAAGAGATATAGGAGAAGTATATTCTAATCTTATGATGTCGCTCTCTAATCTTGGTAATATTTATTCGGCATCTTGTTTTACTCCTGATAATTTCTTTACACCAGATAATAACACAAATGGTACTGGTACTAAAAATATTGGTTGTCGTGTTGCCTATGCTCTTGATTTAGAATCATACCCCCATTCTAACGTTCAGAGTGGTATGTCCCTTGCTAATCAAGGTCTTCCTATTGTTTTTGAAATAACTACAAATACAGGAGGTAGTAATGCTGGTTCAAGCAGTCCTATTCTTATGGATCAATTCCTCCTTTATGATGTTATATATTCGTTGGACGGCGTTTCAGGAACTATTGTTGCTAATGCTTAAATTATATTTGCTTTAATCCTCCTCCCATGCAAAAAAAGTAAATATAATATTATTTTAAAATATTTAATAATATTATATGAAACCATTATTTAAACCTAAAAAAGAATTATCACAAACACAAAAAGATTTAATGAAAACACATAGTAAGCATCATACTAAAAAACATATGGACGAAATGAAATCTCAAATGTTAAAAGGATTTTGTTTTCAACAAGCACACCAAATAGCGATGAAAAAACACGGAAAATAAAAATATTATATTATATAAATGGGTTATACTTATAAACAAAAATTTAATCGTAAATATGGATTTAAATTAAATGAACCACACAATTTAGAAGAGATTGCGAAAATTACAAAATATAAATTATCAGGATTAAACACTATTTTTGAAAAGGGTGAAGGAGCATTTACATCAAATCCTCAAAGTGTAAGACCAAATGTTAAAAACGCACAGCAGTGGGCATATAGCAGGATTTACGCCTCCCTTGACCCTACTTCAAAATCTCATAAAATAGATAAAGTTCATTTAAAAAAATAATATTTAGTATATTTATAAATGAGTTGGATTGAGGCATTAAAAAAATATAATAAACAAAAAGGGGGGAAATATAAAATTCCAAAAAAAGGAACAGCAGAATATAACGAAGTTAAGAAATTAATGAATAAATAAAAATATTAATAACTATATATATGGGCGAACCAGTTTCAATAACTATATTAATAGCTTCCGTTGGGAGTTTGATTGCTATATTATGTGATAAAATGAAAAATTCAAGATGTAGTAGAATTATTTGCTGTTGTTGTGAATTGGATCGTGAGGTTTTAAAAACAGAAGAAGAAAAAATATAATATATATATTTATATATGAAATTAAGTGAATCAGATTTAGAAAAATTAAAAAATTTAAAAGTTGATTCAAAATGGAGTTCTCTTAAATCAATAAAAGAAATTAATGATGAGATTAAAAATTTAAACATATACGATGAAAAAATATCTCAAACATGTAGAAATTATTTAAAAAATGATGTTGTTAAAGATAAAAGTTTTGTATTAGAAAAACTTTTACAAAAATGCAAACAAATAAAAAAACCAAAAGAAAAAAAACCAAAAAAACCAAAAAAAGGAAAATCAACTGCGGCACAAGATAAAAGATTATTACAGCAAAATCCAGTTCTTCCTATTCCACCAAAAGAAAAAAGTTATATTGAAAAAAATGGTAGTAAAATATTTAACGCATTAGTAAAAGCAGATGGCGACCCTGTTAAAGCATTAGAATTATTATCAAAAGATAAAGATTTTTTTAATGATACAAAAAAAGGATTAGAATCTGTTTTAATGGGTGTTATATCTTATTTTATTACAGATACACAATTAGCACAAAAAACATTTACAATTACAACTACTATTATATCTGTATTAGCTGGTTTATATAGATTAAGTCAATTAGGATATATTAAAAAATTAAAAAAAAAAGCAATAGATTTTCTTGATTTTGGAGGAGGAGGAAATGATGACGATGATGATGATGATGATGATGATGATACAAGAAGAGATTTTACAATTAATTTAAATCCTGAATTGAGAGATATTGTAAATAATATTCAAAATAATAATGTAGATAGTGATAATCAAGATGATAAAAAAGATGATAAACAAGATGATAAAAAAGATACAAAACAATCTGGATTATTTCCACCTCCTCAATCTAATTCAACATTAACTGCAAGAAGTGGTAATAATGAAGTTTTTTCATTTTTAAGACAACAAGCACAACAACAACAACTAGAACAATTAAAACAAGCAAGAAGAAATCAAGATTTAATTTTACAAGAACAACCTACACAAAGAAAAGAACCAACTCCTATAAAAACAGAAATTCCAAAAAAAGAACCAAAAATAGATAGAGAACAATTTACAAGTGATGGTTATACATATTTTAAATATGATAGTCAAGATAAATTTAATGAAAGATATAAAAGAGAATTTGATAGTTTAAGAAAAGAAGAAAAATTTAAAAATTTTAAAGATAGTGATTTTTTTGATTCTTACCAAAAAGCATTTGATAAACAAACTTCAAAAGATAGTTTAACTGATTTATTTAATAATAAAAATGTTGATATTAAAAAAACTGATAATGTTGTATCTAAACCTGTTGTATCTGAATCTTTAAATATTCCAGAAACCGCAAAAAAAGAAACCATAATTGAACCAGAATTAACACCGATGGGTAATAACTTACCTACACGACCTGAATATGTTACACCTCCTACATATTGGGATAAACTAAAAGAAAATTTACCTTTAATGGCTGTTGGTACTGGTATGGGTGTTTTATATGGTGTTAATGTTATTTCTAATAATATTTTAAGACGAAGACAATCACAGATGACAGATGGTTTATTAGCACTTCCTCCTTCACAAGAAAGAAATGATAGATCATTAATTGCTTCTTCATCTGCTGG
>Ga0181395_1000214_pt1 | contig 23786 bp, 20 predicted proteins | sample 18SPOviralmetaG_FD_130124 | JGI IMG/M metagenome (GOLD analysis project Ga0181395, IMG submission 130124) | Marine viral communities from the oligotrophic San Pedro Time Series (SPOT) site, San Pedro Channel, CA, USA - 18 SPOT_SRF_2010-12-16 | ecosystem: Environmental > Aquatic > Marine > Strait...
ATCAACTCTAATTTCGTAAACTCAAAGGCTAATCACGCATTAAGCCAAGAATAACTATATTTGTAACATGGATCCAATTACATTAGCATTAATACGAGGAGGTGTAAGCTTAGCTTCAGGGATAGCAGGAGGTATTGGCGCTCGAAGACAAGCAGCAAGAGAAGAAGATAGGGCAGACAGAGCCCTTGCAAGAGCAGGGGAGTTAAAAGACGCAGCTATGGCTGCAAGAGAAAGCTACGGTATGGGGCCTTCATATTCTGACCTTCGTCAGCTTGTAAATCAAGATCCTACTTCAGACTACCTAAGACAACAAGCTATGCGCCAAGAGGCTGGTCAGCTACAAGCATTGGCTGGTGGTGGTGCTAGAGCCTTACTCGGTGGTACTCAAGCTGTTGCGAGAGGGACTGCTGATGCGATGGCTAAGATAGCTGCTGACGAACAAGCAAGAAAAGCCGCTGGCCTACAGGCAGTCGGTCAGGCTGAGCAGAGAATTGCTGAGCAAAGACTTGTAGATGCTAGAGGTGACTTAGCTCTTGGTAGAGGATTAGAGGCCGAGTCGCTTGGTGCTCAAGCTGGAGCGAGAGACTTAAGAGGAGCAGGTACTCAGCAAATGATACAAGCAGGTATTCAAGGGTTGGGCGCTTATGCTTTAGGAAGAGAAAGCGGATTCTTCGGTGGTGAGAGATCAGCTGGAGCTACTGATACTACTGTTGATACTGGAGATCAAACAAATGATCCAGCTTTACAGGCTGCTATCTTGAGTGGTCGAGTAACTATGAGCGACATAATGTCTGGTAATATTGACATGGATCAACTTAGACAGGAGTACGGTTTTGGAAGTATGTATGAAAACACTGGAGGGCTATCCCTTGGTACCCAGGCTACTAGAGGTTATAAAGATGGTGGTGTTATGAGAGGTAAGACTCCAGGAGAGTTCTCTCACGACAGTAACCCTATTGATATCATGCAAGATGGAGCTAAGATTGGGGAGATGACTGGTGGTGAAGGTATTGTTTCACCAGAAGATCTTGGAAAACTTGAGCAATTAGCAGGTGAAGGTAAGACTTCTTTGCATAAATTTGTAAGAAGATTAATTAATAAATTAGAAAAGAACAGTAATGGCTAATACGATTGCAGGACTAGGTAGGTTTGACACTCAACAGTCGGCTGCAGGTAAGTCATACCTTGATGTAGTTAAGAAGTCTGGTGAAGAATTTGCAGCTCTAGGAGAGGGCATGGTGAAGTACCGTGCTGAACTGGATAGAAGAGAGGCTGAGGCTAGATCTTTAATCCCTGAAGCAGACTTCTCGTCAGACACAGCGGTATCTGGTATGTACGCTGCTGACGCAAAACAAATTGAAGATAGAGTTAACGGTGATGCTGAAGACTCATATAACTTCGCAGACCTTAACGATATTGCTAGATTCAAAAAGGATGTTGCTAAGCTAAACAAAGAGATTACTCAAGGTGAAGAGATTTACACGCAGTCAGTAAAAGACTTAACACTTCTTGATCAGCAGCACAGCTTGTATGTGCAAGCTGGATCTAATGCGAGAAAGGCTCCATCACAAAAGCTAGAGGGTTACGGTGAGGTTTATAATTCAAACGTTGAAGAAGATAACTTCCAAAGAATTGTTGGTGGAACTAACGTGTTAAGAAACTCTAACATCACTAAAGAAGGTGGTAAGTATGTTCTTAGAGACGCTGATACAAATCAAGTCCTTAGTGAGTACAACACTAAAGAAGAGTACTTACAAGACTTAGCTGACTTATCTAGACCGAACTTACAGCCAGTACCAGTAATGACTCCGAGAGAGTACGTTATTGAGAACAAGCTTGGGAGACAATACTCAGAAAGATTTAGAGCAAAAGACTCATTTACTAACGCTGTTAAAGGTGAGCTTGATACAGACGCTAAGAGATTCTATGCTGAACAGGAAGGCATCTCAATGGATGCTGTTACAGGTGACGTTGGCGAGGATGGACTGACTAACTATCAAAGAGTATACAGAGACCAGATGCTTCGTGAGTGGCAAGACGAACAAACCCTTCCGTCTGACTCTACTAAGAAATCAGATGAATCTACTACGAAAAGACAAAGCAACCTAACAGGTTTTAGACAGGGAGATGATAATCAGTACACTATTGAAGACGGACTGATAGCTCAGGTTCAAGGTAGAACTGAAGAAGGGGAGCAACCAAAATTAATTGATGTAGAGATTATTGCTCTTAACAAACCAGTTAAGCTTGAAGGTAGTACTTTCGCTGGCACTGGTGACATAGAGATATTTGGTGGAGGAATCAATCCTGTAAACGGAAAGATGCTTGTAAGAATACAGAGAAAGAAGAAAGAAACTAAGTATAAGGTTACAGATAGCGATGGTGAATTTAAGATATACTCAACTCTTGATGAAGCAAATGCAAATAAAGGTAGATACGATCTTGTAGAAACAGAAGAAGTAACGACAGTTACTCCTGAGAACATTGAGTTCTACCCACAGGGCTCTGAAAGAAGAGACACTTTAAAAGGTCAAAACCTTGAAATCTTTAATGCTATTCAAAGAGACGTACCAGAGCTTTACAGCGCTTACAGTATTTTAGCTGCGCAGCAAAGAAAAGCTGAATACAATCGTAAGTACTCAAACAAATAATCATAGATAAAAACAACAGATGAGTTTAGATCAAGCTTTAAACCCACAGGGGCCAGAATATGATTTAGATGAGGTTTTAACGAACCTTATGAATGACGAAACACCATATGAAGACGCTGTCCTTACAGCGGTTGCTTTAGGGTTTGAGTCTGACGCTGTTCAGTCTAGATACAAAGAACTTATTGAAGTTGAAAAACAAAAACAGCTTCAAGACGAAGAGGCCTTAAACAAAAGGTTTACCGAAGAGTCAAGCATAGGGATTAGTAAAAAAAAAAGATTACCATCAGAACAAGATGGGGGAATCTCTGGTTCTCAGCAGGATGGGATTCCAGAGTTTGATATAGATCCAGCCACTCCTTCATTCATGCTTTCTGAGGAGGCTCAGAAGCAACGAGAGGAACAGATTCAAGAGCCTGAAACTCAGCAAACAGTTGAAACCGTAGCTGACCCTTACAAAGCTGCAGTGATTGATTTAGACGATCAAGCCTCGTCTACGTCTTATAATATAGACACCCTAACTAAACTCCTTGTTGCTACAAGAGAAGGGGATGGTGAGGCTGTTGCTGCTGCTCTTGCAGACGTACAAGCAGGAGGTCAGCTTACACAATACAACCTAACAGAAGTAGATAGCTTCGCTAGCGGAGTTGTAAATGTTGGGACATCTATTGTGTCTCCTTTATTTGCACCAGTGCTTCAGGCTACTGGGTTATCTGATGTTATGAAAGATGTTGAGTTCAGCGAAGAGACTCTCAAGAAGATGGAGCAAGATGTAGAGGCTTTGCTTGTCGAAGCTGAAGGTCAGCGAGCAGAGCTGATGCTTAGAGCTAACGAAGTTAATGCAAGCTCAGGGCTAGATTATCGCTACGATCCATCTAGTCCATCAGATACAGCGTTCTTTAATCATATAACAGCTAGCCGCTCTTACGGCAGGTATCAAGAGGAAGAGCAGCTAGAGAGAGATTATGCTCTTAGAAATCTTTCTGAGGAAGAAAAGAAAGACGAACAAAAAGTTCAGAAGGCGTATGATGACTACTACGGTTTGTATAGCGATACATTTGCAGGTAATGCACTGGCTTGGTGGGAGTCAACAAGAACCGTTGATGAGATGTGGGATGACACTATGCTTAAGATGGGATTCCTTGCAAGCATGGAGTACGTTTTCGGAGATGAAGTAGAGCCTAGAGAGTTTGACTTTTCTATACCTGGAGGTGGAGATGCTACTGTTGAAGAGCGAACTCTGCAGGGCTATGTTGATACATACAAGAAGAGACAAGATAAGTACAGGGAGAGACAGATGCAGTATGCTAGAAACCTAAGGGTTGATCCAAAGTATCTTAATTATAATGCTGCTGAGCTTACGAACTCTTTAGCTAACGGTGAGATTGACGCTCAGGATTATATTACTATGAATGCCTTCTCTACCGTTGAATTACTTGGTGACGCTTTAAAGTCTTCAGCTCAGTTTGTTGCATCTAGAGGTATTTACACGCTTTACGATTCTGCTGCCAGCAATTACATTGACATGTATGCTTATCAGCCTCACATGAGTAAAAAAGAAATAGGGTTAAACTCAGTTGGTAAAGCTGCTGTAGAGGTGCTGACTACAAGGTTGTTTGCAAGTAAAGGTCTTGGTGCTACTGGAGCTACCAGAAACACCTTTAGAAGACTGCTTGGTAGAAAAGAGCTAACAGAAGAGGCTCTTAAAAAAACAACAATACGAAATGTTGCTAAGCAGTACATATTGCCTGAAGGAATAGAGGAAGGAATCGTTAGTGTTGGAAGCCAGCTTATAGATATGACCACAGATTATGCTGCTGGTCGTAATGTGAGGGCTATGAATCCATATGAGGTTTCTGATCAATTCTATGCAGGTATCGTTGGTTCTTTTGGTCCTGTTTCTCTGAACAGATTTGTAAGTAATATTGGTCATAGCCAAAACATGAGGCTTAAAGGAGAAAAGGTTAAGCAGTATGTAGAGGCAACAAAAAAATACTCAAACGCTACAAACGAAACGCTTAAGCAAAGGTATTACTACGACATGATGAGCATAAAGGAAGAGCTTAAGGATTTAGACAATTCTGATGCTGCTTTATACTCTACGCTTGACGATGCTGAAACTAAAGGTGTTCATGCTCTTAATCAGAAGATGTCTAACATAAGAGAGCAGATAGATAAAGGGAAAGACATAGCTGGCGTGAAGCTCACGAAAGAAGAGATTACATCTTTAAAGAACGATTTTACAGCTCTTTCAGATGAAAAATCTAAGATTGAAAAAGCTGCAATTGAAAGAGCAGATAAAGAGACTGAGACTGATGACGTAGCTCCAGACGCAACAGGAAGAGGTACTACTGCTAAATCAGAGAAGGTAGATAAGCAAGCTTCAGAGAAGACCAAAGCTGTACCTACAGCACCTAAATCTGCTCCAGAAGGACAAATAGAAGAAGAAGAACAGCTTTCAAAATTCGACGAGAGTAAAGAGCCACTTTCTGAGAAGCCTATAACAGAAGCTGAGCCTACTCAGGAAGGAGAGCAAGAGGCTTCAAAAGACCCACGCACTATATTCGATACATCTACTCCTCTTATGGAGCAGCTTGACGCTTTAGAGGCTGAAGGCTTAGTGGGTGAAAACGTAGGTCAGGTTCAGCCAGCTACTCTGCAGTTTATTGACAACATGCTTAAGAGCAAGGGGGTTAAGTCAGTGGTTAAAGATGTAGTATTCTTCTCTGATTACAATGAAATGAGAAACTACTCTCCACAGGTTGCAAGAGCCATGGACAAGGCTGCAGAATCTGGGAGAATAATTGAGGCTTTCTTTGATCCTAGCACAGGGAATATAGTATTCCATACAAACACTCAAACTGAGGGCAAGCAGATATCTGTAAAGAAACTTAATAAGATTCTTACAGAGGAGTTTGGGCATGCTTTCTTAGCTGATGTAATTGGTAAAGACGCTGCGTCTAGAAAAATGCTTTACGATCAGCTCGTAAGTATCTCAAGAACTAGTCCTCAGGTTAAGGCTATACTAGACGAAAGAAGAGACGCTTACACTAAGATAGGAGCCTCAGAAGCTAAGATTCAAGAGGAGGTTATTATTGGGGTGATGCGTGAATACGGATCAAATCCAGAGATACTTGCTGGTAAGTGGCAGAGACTTTTAGCTGCTATCAATAAGATACTTGTTAAGTACGGATTTAAGAATAACATTATTCGTGGTGAGGATGGATTGATTTCACTAGCACAAAAGTTTGCTTTAACTACTGAGGGTGTAGAAACAACTATTGAGGCAGATCCTGCTGCTAAAGAAGCTGTCCAAGAGCAGACTGCTGAGCCTACAGTTGAAGAAGCTCCTGTCGATGAACCACAATTTGCAGACACAGCGAAGAGGCCAACAGAGACAGAAGAGGAGTACAGAGAGAGATTAAGTAGAATGGCAGATGCTGCACTTGGAGAAGATGTAAGCGCAGAGCAAAGAGCATTCGAAGAAGACATGGGTTCTTTACCTCCAGACTACTCTGTTAGCGGTAAGTCTAAGTTCACTTACTTAAAAGACACAGAGATATACTACTCATCGAGAGAAGCTGCTGTAAGTAAAGTTATGGGTGAGACTGGTAAGTTTAGAAACTTCCAAGACAAGAAGGTTAAAGTAAACGATTACTTCCACTACAGAAACCTATATGCTAAGCTAACAGGTAACGGTAAGGACACTAACGCTATGTACGACATCTACTTTATTAAAGATGGTAAAAAGTACAACGTAAAACCTCCTAAGCCTAAAACAGACAGAGAAGGTAACGTTATCTCTATGCCTACTCGCCCAACTCTTAATCAAAGACTTATTAGAAGGAGATATGAGGGCATGGAGTTAAACCGACAACTAAGATATCAAATTTCTTACCTGTCTCAGGACGTAGGTGACTTATGGCGTGGCTCAGGTTTCTCACTGTACACTAACTTTGGTGACTTTACCCCTCCTTTAAAAGAAGGTCAGGCAGAAACTAATGAATCTAGAATAGAGGGTCTTGTAATTGCTAAGAAAAACATTCAAGCCCTAATTGATTCTGGTATATCTGCAAGCGAACTAAATGACCTTGCTGGAAGATACGGGAAGGTAGATGTAAAAAAGTACCCAGACATCTATAATGGATCTGGTTTAAGCAGACAAGAGCCAGGGTTTGATAGCGAAGGGAATGAGATTGCAAACCTATCGTTTAGCGTTGGTCCTCAAATGGCTCCTGAAAGCAAAAAGACAGGGAGTCTAAATCCAGATTTTATCAAGAAAGTTTCTGGCAGAGAGAATCAAAAGGTAGGCGTTATTAACGACGTAGCAGGTAACTACGGAGTTGGTCAAGCTTATGATAGTTCGGAGATAATAGAGGGTAAAGATAAAGCTGGTGTTGCAGCTCAATCTGAAAAAGGGGTGGTCGGATCAACAAGAAAGACTGAAGACGCTAAAAGAGTTTTGTCTTCTTTTGAAACCGCTATGGTTCAAGATTACAAGAGAGAACTTAGTAGGCTAAAAGAAGAAGGGGCTACCCAAGAAGGAGCGATACAACAGCTTATAAACAAAATAAGATATGTTATCGCTACTTGGTCTACTCAAGGAGAAAGATATCTAGGTGGTAACCCTATTATATTTGAAGCAGAAAGTACATTCTTAGTTGATGCTATGAAGAGGATAGTTGATTTTGACGGGAATGCTTCTTCATTAAAAGATTCTCTATCTGGTATATCTTCAGGTATGAAGCTTATTGAAAATGAAGGTGAAGAGGGGAAGAAAAGAATGAAGACTATTCTTAACGCTATTAAGTATGAGCCATCTATTCCTGAAGGTTTTAAAAGGGAGGTTTCTAACCACATTCATGGTCTCTCTAAGGTTTCTTTTGATGCAGTAGAAAAGATCGACTACTTGGTTAGAGCAATGAATTCAAAAGACCCTAACAATGACACTACATTTGAAACCAGAAAGCTTGTTTTAGATGTATTAATTGGTGGGCCAAGAAGAAGAAATATTAAGGATGTTGCTGAGGGCGCAGGTTTTAAAGATATAGCAGACAAATATGAAAACACTTTCTCAGAGGTGTACAAGTATTTATCAGAAGATTCTGGGTATGGAGATAATGAGTTGGTAGGTGCAGCTTCAGGATCTATTGTTGCTTACAAAAGAATACCTTACAAGATTGGTGAAGATGGACTTCCTATCTACGGATTAGAAGTGAGAGAGAAAGAAGGAGGATTCAGAGCAGAAGTTATATCTACAATCGAGTTAAACGAAAACGTAACTCAACCTTTAGTTTGGGTTATGGATCAATACCAGGCTTCTGATGTAGCTAGAAAGTTTGATAAAGGCGAGCTAGAAAACGCTAAGCTTTTTGATAAATCAGCTGATACACTAAAGACAGCTCAAAGACTTGTCTTTAACGAACAGAAAGATGTTAACTCAAGCACTCAGGATATGGACCTTAGTCTATCTGTTAGCGGAGCTACCGTTGAAGCAGAGACAGATCAGGGTACATTCCAGGTAAAAGAACAGTCTGGTTTCCAGAGGTTTAGGAATCTGTTCATTCAAAAACTTGTTGCTAAGTACGATCCTATATACAGACTTCAAAAACAAGCTGCTGAAGTAAAAGGTGAATCTATATCTGTAGATGAAAACTTTGAGCTTAAAGAAGGCTTGATGTACGGTAAGGCAGCTGAGGATCTTCAAGCTCTAGACGATAGAGTCAAGGAGATTACAGACTTGGTTAAAGAGAAGGGACTTACTGTTGAAGAAGTTGAAAACTACTTATACGCTAAGCACGCTCCAGAGCGTAACGCTGCAATTGAAGCTGAGTTTGGAGAGACTGACGGTAGTGGTATGTCAAACGAAAAGTCTGCGTCACTGCTTAAGCAGTTTGAGGATTCAGGTAAACTTGAATCTTTAGCCGAAGTAGAACAGCTTGTTCGAACTATACAGAAAGACACGAGAGATACAATGGTTAAGTTTGGTCTTGAGTCTGAAGAGAAGATAAAAGATTTTGAGCAGAAGTATGAGTTCTACACTCCGCTATCAGGCCTAGTAGATCAAGTTGACTCGTACAACACCAACTATCCAACTGGTGGAGCAGGTATGCATGTGTCTGGAACAGGCAGAAGAGCTAAAGGTAGAAAGAGTGAAGCTCCAGATACGCTTGCTCAAATCGTTTCGATGAATGCTTCAGTTCATATTAAGGCTAGAACAAACGAAGCTATGATTTCTTTGTATGAGCTTGTAAAGAACAATCCAGGTAAAGACCTGAGAGGTAATCCAGTCTGGTCTGTAGTTAGTAAAGTAAAGGAAAATGATGCGCACGCTGTCGGTGTAAGAGTTGGAGGAAAACAGCTTTACATAAGATTTAGTGATGCTAGTGCTGCTGCTAACCTTAGAGATATGGGTGTTGCAAAGGCGAGCACGTTTGTTAAGATGCTTAGACCTATCAACAACTGGCTAAGACTTACCTTCACTTCTGCTAGACCTGAGTTCATCATATCTAACTTTGCTAGAGACTTCCAGGCTGCACTATTCAATGCAGCAGCAGAAGCTGATAGACAAGACAGTAGAATTAACAATGAGAAAATTGTTAAGGATATAATTACTCAAGTTCCGTCAGCACTAAAGGCTTTACTAAAGGATACTAATCCGAAGACTTTAGGTAGACTGTTTAATGAAAATCCACTATTAAAGAAGTACTATCAAGACTTCAAGAATGACGGTGGTAAGACTGGATGGGCATACACTAAACCTCTCAGTAAGATTGCTGGCGAGCTAAGGGAAAAGGCAGAGAAGCAAGGAGTAGGCAAGAAGCTTAAGTTTGCAGGTAAAGAAGTAATAGGTCTGATAGAGGGTGTTAACGATGCTGTCGAGAACTCACTTCGTTTGTCAGCGTACATTACTGCTAGAGAAGCTGGTGTACCAAGAGAAAAGGCTGCGTTCTTTGCTAAGAACATTACAGTAAACTTCAATAGACATGGAGAGTACGGACAGGCATTAAACGGAATATACTTATTCTTCAATGCTGGTACTCAGAGTGCTGCTACTCTTGTTAGATCGCTTCAGATGAAGCCAAAGGTTACTCCTGATGGAGCTACTCGTAAGTTTAAAGAGAGAGTTCCAAACTCTTGGAAGATAGCAACAGGAATGGCTTTATTCGGAGGTATGTTAGGTATGATTAACAGAGGTTTATCTGACGATGATGAAGACGGAATACCTTTCTACGATAAGATTCCTGATTACGTGAAAGAAAGAAACCTTATTATCATGAATCCTAGAGACGGGAAGAACTATTACAAGATTCCTCTTCCTTACGGATACAGTGTATTCCACAACCTAGGTACTACTGTTAATGATGTTACTTCTGGTAGCAAGTCAATGATGGATGGTAGTCTGTTCCTTGGTAACTCAATATACAGCTCGTTTGTTCCGTTGAGTTTTGGTCAGTCTGACAACATGATTAATAACGCATCTCGAACTGTTCTCCCAACAGCGATAACTCCTTTCTTCGATATTCTTGTGAACGAAACTTACTTCGGTTCGCCAGTAACGAGAGAGCAGTTCTCCTTTGGAGTTGACGTTCCAGAATCACAGCTTTCATTTAGATCGCCAAAAGACGTAAAGGAGTTCTTTGAGTGGATGAACGAAGCAACTGGTGGTTCTGATGTTAGATCAGGAGCTATAGATATAAACCCTGACTACGCTACTTACATGGTTGAATATTTCGTAGGAGGTACAGGTAGATTTATTTCTAAGTCTGGACAGATAGTTAACAAGCTTGCTGCAAAGGCTGAAGATAACGACTACCAAATCTCTGCTGATGATGTTCCTTTATTTAACGTTCTTTACGGATCTCCAAGTAGATACTATGATTTAGGCAACTACATGAAGAACTCGGCTGATATTGCTACGCTCGACAAAGAGTTTGGAGATATGAGCAAGAGACCAAAGGATGTAGAAGAAGGTAGATACAAAGGTGTAGCCATTCTTGCTAAGCATTTAAAAGATACAGAGAAGAAGCTGAAGAACTTAAGGAAGTTTGAAAAGCAGGCTAGAGATATAGAAGACATGACAGAGAGAATGATTAGACTTCAAGAGTTGCAAGACAAGAAGAGAAAACTATACATGGACTTTAATATGAAATACGAAAACATAAGAGGTAATGAGTGATAAGAAAAAAATCAAAGACACGAAACTTGGTGGGTGGCTAAAGTCTAAAGCGCCACAAGTTCTAGAAGTAGTAGGTGACTTACTCCCTGATAGCGGTGGCTTAGGGTTAGTAAAGAACCTTATTGACAAAGATCCAAAGGTTGATTCAGGAGAGGCTCAAGTTCAGATTGATGCTGAGGTTCAGTTCCAGAACAACGTAACGGAGAGATGGAAAGCTGATATGGGTAGCGATGTGAAGCTAGCTAAGATGATTCGCCCTGTTACTTTGATCTGTCTTATGGCGATGTTTATGATTACTATGTTCATAGACAGCATGGATAACGTGGCATTTAACGTAAAGGATTCATACGTAGATTTGCTACAGGTATTAATGTTAACTGCGTTCGGTGCTTACTTCGCTGGAAGAACTATCGAGAAATCTAAAAAGTAATGCGTAACTTATTGGTTCTGAGTCTACTAACTATACTTAGTTTAAGTAGCGCTCTTGGTCAGGGTAGCTGGCTAGATGTAGCTGTACAGGCTGATCAATATCCAAATGAAACTTCTTGGGTAATTATGCAAGACGATAGTGTTCTTGTAACAAGCCCACAGTATCAGCCTAATCAATATCTAACTACACCAGTCTTCTTACCAGCAGGTGATTACACTTTCATCATTAGTGATGTTTTTGGTGACGGTATATGTTGTGAGTTCGGTGAGGGTAACTACGAGCTGAAGAACTTCTGCGGATTGTACGAAGCAAACTTTGAGTTCAACACAGCTGCAGATACAGTTGACTTTACTCTTGAGCCTTGTGAAATCCCTGTGTTCGGATGTACGAATGATTTAGCTAACAACTTCAATCCATGGGCTAACATAGATAACGGAAGTTGTAATGTTGTATCGTGTAATGAGGATCAGGCTCTAGTAACTATGGAGCTTACTCTTGATACATGGCCTAACGAAACTGGATTCACGCTAGTAAACCTATCAACTGGACAGCCTTATCACGAGGTGCTTGTTAACGAGTACAACTTCGGCGATCAGATGCTGACATACACTTATGATTTTTGTGTGGAGCTAGGCTTTGAGTTAATCCTATACGACTTATTCGGTGATGGACTAAATGGTTCTGCGTCAGGCGGTCAGGATGGAGCATGTGTAATTACTTCATGCGATAGCATTCTATGGGAGCTTGAGGACTTAGCGTTTGAGGAATGGGATGGTATCGTTATGTACTCTGGTCCTATCTTCACTGAACCATGTGAGCCTGAACCAGATGTGGTTGGCTGCATGGACGACGACTACGTAGACTACAATCCACTTGCTACTATTCAAGATACTTGTATGACATTGCATACTTGGGGATGTGTAGATCCAACAGCCTTGAACTATGATAGCCTTGCTACTATAGCTGACTATGATAGCCCTTGTACCCTTGAGATTATACTTGAGGATGACGCTGGTGATGGATGGGGAGCATCTACTATCGGCATGGTACAGGGTGATCAACAATGGTTATTCAGTATGGTGCCTGGAGAGTTCTCTCATACGTGGGAGCTAACGCTAGACTCTGATGAAGAGGTTGACGTATACTACTTCCAGGCTGGTACTCAGCAACAGTCTCCACAGGAGCTTGCTTTCCAGACTCTTCACAACTCTATACTCATCTTAAATGAAAACGGTGACACGCTTCTAACCGAAGGTGATAACCCATTTATTAACAACGGACAAAGCGCACTACAGCCTTTCTCTACTCCAGAGTGGACAGTATACCACTTCACTCCTTTCTGTGGAGATGGGTGTATTCCTCACATCTACGGTTGTACTGATCCAGCAGCTTGTGATTACGATGAAGAAGCTAACACAAACACTGAGTGTACATACCCTGTAGAATACTACGACTGTATGAACAACTGTATCAACGACACTGATGGTGACGGAATTTGTGATGAGCTAGAGATTGTAGGCTGTCAAGACCCAACTGCTTTCAACTACGACGTTACTGCTACTGACGCAGGCGAGTGTATTGAAGTGGCGTTTGGGTGTACTGATCCTACGATGTTCAACTACGATGCTGACGCTAACACAGACAACGGTAGCTGCGTAGAATTTATTTACGGATGTATGGATCCGTTAGCTCTTAACTACGACGAGGATGCTAACACAGATAATGGTAACTGCATTGAAGCTATAGCAGGATGTATGGATTTAGATGCTTACAACTTTGACATACTAGCCAACGTAGCAGACAATGACAACTGCTTGTATGAAGCTGTTGGATGTATCAATGGTGTAGGAGCTCCTTATGGTGACGGTTACTGGCTGAATGATTCTTGCTACGCATGGGTAATCCAGATAGATCCTTTCTGCTGTGAGGTAGCATGGGATGGAACTTGTATCGACCTATACGAGTACTGCAATCAAGGCTGGCCACAAGGTGTGCCTTCAGAAAGCTCAAGAGAGTTTGCTGCATATCCGAATCCAACGAACAGCCTCCTAAACATAGACGCTCCGTATGAGGCCATTACAAGCTTATATAACGCACTTGGTCAGATCGTAGTGTTAGACACTAGAGAAAAGACAATCGACCTCACAGAGCTCCCTAATGGCTTGTACGAGGTTGTTGTAGAGTACAACGGTATCATATTCAAAAAGAAAATTGTTAAGCTATGAAGAGAGATTTAAGTTCTGTGGTATACATTGCTTTTATGATCTTGGTGTTTATACTAGGGTCATCCTTTGAGTCTAAGGCTCAAGGTTTACAGAAAGTATTCAAGGGTGCTACATTCTATACTGCTGTTAGTGGTGGTAACTCGGTTGCTGATAACAGCGTGTACTCTGTACTCGGTGGTCTGCAAACCGATGTATTCGAAACTCCATTCGATTATTCTGTTACTGCTGGTGTGCGTAAGATTGCTAGATTCGGTTACGAGAATAGAGCGAATACGTTTTACAACGGTACTGAAAGATCATACGGTGACGCTGCTACTGTGGGTAGAGTTAATGGGTTTGAGTTCCTATTCGAAGCTGACTGGAGAAGACAGCAGGGTAGAGAGTTCTTGGATCAGGACTACTTCCTTAGATATGTAGCTAAGCATTGGATTGTAAAGACCGAGTATCTACAAGATGGATTCGCTGACGTAAAATACTTCGAGGCTTCACAGAGATACAGACTGAATATCAATAAGAAGTTTAGTTTGAATATCGGTGTGGCTGAAAGAATATCAGAGCCTTACGGTTACGATCCGTTAGAGGATTGGATACTGTCCAGTGGTAACATACATTATACTGCTTTAGCAATTGATGAGGGGTATACAATAGATGTTCAGCAGGGTGAGTACTTCGCTCCTGACGGAACCCTAGTTGCTAATAGCGTGGATGTATGGGAGCAGGTAGTTATTCCTAACGTCATTGGAGATTATGTACGTGATAGACGCAGTGAGCTACCTAGCCAGTGGAATTATTCGCTGGTTTTAGGGTATGATTACTACCATTTCACTAAGGATTTTTGGCTGCATAGTTGGGCTAGTGTTCTCCCGTATCACCTGCAAACACAGGGGGAGTACTCATACTTCGAGGCAACAGAGGGTGAGCAGTGGATTGATTATGGTTTAGGGCTTATCTTTGGGTGGAGATTAAACAAGAGTTTAGGTGTCTTCCTTGAGGGTAAATACAACAAGTATTGGAACCGAGAGTGGCACGACTTCTCTGTCGGACTTAACTACGTTATAAGATAATGGATCGCAAGAAAAAGAAAATGTATATGGGCGGAGGTAAGATGAAGCCTATGTATCTGAAAGGAGGTCAGGTTAAGCTTGACGCAAATAAAGACGGTGAGATCACAGGTCTTGACTTCAAGATGCTAAAGGAAATGAAGGAGAAGATGATGGCTAAGGGAGGTAAGATGGAAGCTGTATACAATGAAGGAGGTAAGGTTGGAGACCCAGAGAAGAAGAAAGAGGCTATGAAGTTGATCGCTTTAAACGAAGCCGATTACGATAACAACCTTGGTGACTACTTTAGAGCAGGGGAGATGAGGGAAGCAGATAGCGTTCGTAAGGTAATGATGGATAGATTTAATCGTATAGTGGAGTTAGGCTACGGAAAATTAGCGGAAGACTCGCTACCTTACAATAGCCTCACATCTATGAATGCTTATACAGAGTTAGTTCAGAAGCAGAGAGAACAAGAAAGAGGTAAGAAAGCACCGATGGGTCCATTCCCTCGTGGTGTTGATACTGACGGGGTGAAGGAGAAAAAAATGAGACCTATATTTAACAAGTAATCATGGCTAAGCAGATAGGAGAAGACACAAAAGTCACACTTGACCTTAAGACTATTGGAATAATGGTTGCAGGTATCGTGTCATTAGTTGGGATGTGGTTTGCTTTACAAGCAGACATTGCTCTAGCAATGGAGATGCCAGCACCATCGGATCCAGAGATTACTCGCATGGAGTTCGACATGAAAGACCAACTTGTACGTCAGACCATTATGACTACGCAAGAAGATGTCAAAGAAATAAAAGACCAGATGCTTCGTGTGGAGCAGAAACTTGATCAACTGAAGTAATGAAGAATGAGAATTGCACTACTCACTGCACTTTTGTTTGCTACATCCTTGGATGTAACTGCACCAATAAGTAGCGATACAGAAGGTATATGCGTTGTTGAATTTAACGCAAGCTTTAACAGCCAGAATAGCGTCTCTTGGATAGAGGAGCTATCTGACTGCAAAGGCAAGCGTGTAGATATTGCTGAACAGCCTAATATGCAGCTAGAGCACAACATAGTTGTGGTACCTACAATCATAGTGTTCAACGATGGCGAAGAAGTAGAACGTTTTCAAGCAAACATCATGATGCAAATGGAAGCCTCACAAGATGAGGTCCAAGAAGCTGTTGATGAAGTGTTGCTTAGTTGGTTCTAATCTAAATCGTAAACCCACACAGGAGTCTTCTCTCCTAAATAGCTCCCAGCAATATTATATTCGAAGTGCTCGATAGCATCTTCCATAGACATACCTTCATCTACAAGGGTGTCTAATACTTTACTTACGCTGTATACAGCTACAGCGTTTACACCAAAGGTGATTCCAATAACAGCCTCATCGAAGCCGTCAGCTAATAAGCACTCGTTATCTACGAGCTGCTCCCATAGTTCTTCTTTATTCCACATATTAAATTAGTTTAATACAAAAGGGCCGTAGCCCCTTTGCATATTTCTAGGAAGTGTAACTGAGATACCCAGCACTGATTGAATCTCTTCATCGCACAGGGCATGCTCCAGTAGCACAGTCTTGTATATCTATGTCCTCCATATTGATCTGTGTTATAGATGTAATAGGAGTTGTTCCGTCCTTCAAGCGCTCGTATGTCTCTCTGCTAATCTCCTCCATAGGAGCCTGCACAAATCCATGATCGCTATGTAGTAAGAAGCTGACACTCTTTACGTTAACGTAGTTATCTTTAAGCCAAGCTTTAATATCATCAAGCTCTTCCTTTCTGTAGTAGATAGTTACAGATACTGAGTTGTCAGACCATTCAGCTTGTAGTCTCTTGATTACTTCTAGCTGATCAACAGCTGTCATATCCTCAGCGAACGTAGTGTTCTCAGGGAACTTACATGGGAAGCTAACCACCACAGTAGAGTGATCCTCAGTACCATCAAAGTTCTTTACGTACTCTACGTCAAACCCATTGTCTCTGCATACATTGACCAGCTCACTATCTGCAGCCATTCTGATTCGTCGTATGTAGTGCTCTGAATATCCTGGGTGTGCTCCTGGTGTAACGCCAGCAAGTAAACTAAGCGTTCCACTTGGCTTAACTGTTGTAAGCTTAATAGAAGTTGGATATCCGCAGATTCTAGAGTATTCCTGATCATAAGCTCTAAGATACGAATAACACTCCGACAACCAAGACTTCTGTTCTTCAGTAGCCTGAAGGTATCCAGTAACTCCAATACCCATACGCATGTTTTTATGAACGATGTCTTCGGTTTCTTTTACTGCACACTTGATAGCAAGGCTGTGTTTGTTTATTCTATACAACAGCTTCGTTACATCCTTCAGCTCTTGAAGAGACTCGATGTTTGGAAGGTACACCTCAGCTAGACAGCAAGTCTCGAATGGCTCAAGGCTTTGCTCTGCACAAGGGTTGTATCCCATCACGTTAGGGTCTGGGTACATAGTCTCCCCTGTTCTGCCCATGCGTCTTGATGACGTTAGATTGATAAGTCCGTAAGGCTCGCCATTACCTCTGTATCCTTCCCAGAACTCTTCAGGAAGTAGAGAGATGTCATCACAAGCTACTGAGTTGTTACTCATTGCTCTCCAGTTAGGTATACCACCTAGGTCCCAACGCTTAGCACGTAGGTACTCGATGTCGTCGTGATCACCGATAGCGATCTGTGCTGAACGTCTAACGTTACCAGCAACTACAATCTTACCAATGATATTCATGACATCTAAGCAGTCAATAGGACGTAAACGTTGTCCTGATCTTTCGTTAAGGATGCGGTTGACTTCTTGCATGCCCCAGATAAGATCGTTAGGTCCTGATGCTGTTCCTCCAAATCCTTTAATAGGCTCTCCTGCTGGACGAACTAGTGACGTATCATATGTGAACCCTTCACCAGTTACGAAGCTCGCTTCTAGCACCCTCTTAAGAAGATCTGTCCACCCTTCTCTAGAGTCAGGTACGATGAAGTCTGCACCTTTGTCTTTTACGTTCTGAACTTTTACTTTCTTCTTTACTTTAGGTAGCTGGTATACGTGCTCTCTCTGGATGTTGTACCCTACTCCACTACCAAGCATAAGCATTTCGAATGCCCATGTGAATGGACGGATAGGTGAATCAACTACAGTGAATGCGCAGTTCTGTAGCGAAGGAAGTCCAAGTCTATCTACTGTCTTGGTTCCTAGTTGCCACAGGAATCTACCTGCTACAGTTCCTTTAAGGTTCATCATCATATCTTTGATGTCCTTCTGGTCGTGCTCATTGAAGTCGCATTTCAATTGCTTATTGCAAGCTTCAATTACACGGTCAACAGTTTCTTCCCACTCTTCTGTTCGGTTCTTTAGGGGACGAGAATAAGTACGCTTGTATGTAGCATACCCTACCTCTCCCCAGGGAATGTTCTCTGGGTTATAAGTCATATTATTAAAAAAGTTTTCTTGTAAAAAGGACGACTAAGATAGTCAATAATCCTTCTGATATTCCCACACTCGGTAAGATTCTAACTGCTTGATATCCTGTAGGTTAAGCTTTGTTATGACATCTTGTCTATCCTTACGTGTGTATCTTTTGCGATAAGCGTTCTTCTTGTCTCGAACAACCTCATCGCCTACGTAGCCCTCACAAAATTCAGCTAGTTCTTTTCGGTCCACAATTGCAAACCCACCCTCTTCGGGCATGTCAAAAGCTATGATCGATGCACTACCGTACATCCATCCTTTGTCGCCTCTGACGTTCTTGAACTCACACCAAATTTCATCTGGTAAATTATTCCCTTTCACATCTACACCCCACTTGGTGTCGACCTCAAGAGATAACCAGTAATCAACATGCTGTTGTATGTCTTCGTTACGTGATGATTTAGTAACTACCAACCCCTTCATCTCGGCAGCTCGTACAAATCTTCTCTCCGCTACTCTACCAGTAGCTCCAGAGTAAAACCTTCTAGCTTTCGAAACCATACTTCTCCTCGTAGAATTGATATGCAGCTTCTTTAACTAGATCGAACTCTAAGTTTAGCTTCTGTCTAAACGAGGCAAGCTTTGTAGCTACCTCTATTGGGTTCTCAATTGGATTCCCATCCTTGTCGAAGAGATCTTCGTAGAAGTCAGTAAGAAGTTTATGCGCTCTTGTCGTTGCGACTGCGTAACTTCTTCCCAGCTCCATGACTGTTTGATTTGTCATCACCTTTTATTATGTTGATTGCTTGTTCTATTTGTCCTTTGTTGCGACAAATGAAAAGCTTAGGTAATGGATCTCCCAAGTCTCTAAGATATTGTAGGAACAGCTTCCATCTCATAGGGAAGTCATGGTGAGAGTGGATGAATCCTTTCGTCTCAATAATCCATGTCTTGTCCTTAGCCACGAAGTCAGGAGTATACTTGATAGGTAGCACAACCTTATTAGTCTTGTCGATCATAGTCTTAGACTTCGGTGTCATCTTCCAATACACACCTTCAAAGACGAACTTATCCATCAAGACATACTCATGTTCTTCATAGGCAAATTTTAGCCCTGATTCAGCTAACAGATTAGCGCAAGTCTTTTCGAGAGAACTTTTGTACCTCCCCAAACTCTTCTGCTTAGAAGTCTTACGCTTAGCCGTTCCTTTCTTTTGTCGCTTCACGACGGGAAGTTACAGCTTATTCCGTTAAAAACCCAGTATTTTTAGAGAAATTAAATGACTCGTAGTTATCAAACTGATTATCAATACTTTGGAACAGAGAATCACCCGTCTCAGATCGTCTAAATGCAGTATGAGATGTGTTCATAGTGAATAAAACAGGATCATCGATAGGTGTAGGCTGTCCTCCAGTCTCTGTTTCCCTCACCTTTCTAACGTGTAGCTCAGTAGTCTTCTTGATATTATGATCAGGAGCCTGAACCTTACGGTGAATAGTGAGGAAGCAATCAGCTCTGTTCACGAACTTACCACCACCTTCTGTGTCTTCAGCATACGGTGCAAGAGGCAAACCATCGTCACCCTTACGACGCTGTGCTTCAGTTACTGCGTGCATGTTCAACCATACAGCAACATCATTAGCTGTTGAGAAGGTTAGGAAGTGCGATGCAGCTTCATAGTGATAGTCGTGTGGACCAAGCTTACCACTCAAGTCTAACTTCAAACTGTTGTACGGATCGATAAAGACAGCATCAAAATCCTCCTGACGAATAAGCTTCTCAAGGAATACGATGATGTCAGAGTACGAGTACACCTGGTTGTTACTGATGACAGTGAAGTGATCGTTAACCCACTTGTACGCTTCTTTCTTTTGAGCGTAGTTAAGATCACCGATACGTCTATTAGTAGCGAATTGCATAAGAGACATCTTCAGCGAAGCTGTTCTGTTCTCCGATGAGTATACCACCCACTTCCATCCGTGACGAACTGATGCATTGACCATAAGGTATAGAGCCATCGTAGTCTTACCTACGTTAGAGTGACCGTTGATGATGACGAACTCCTTCTTGTATCTGAAGTACTCGTCAAGCTTTTGATCACCAGTATCTAGACCTACAGGTATACGTCCGTTAGCGTAGTCGTCAATCCATCTGAAGTCCTCATCGTCTGATGAGATGAAAGACATATCACCGTCATTGATAAGTAGGTCACGCTGAGCCTCTTGCTCACGACCAATGATATCCTTGATAGGATCTTTCTTGCCGACCTCGATAGCCTGCCTGATAGTAACCTTAGCTGACTCTTCTGAGTCAATGTCTCGTTTACATATCTCACGGAGGAGTACACGAACAGCCTCTTCTTCTTCGATACGTCCTGCTGCAATGTAACCACCAGCAAGGCGTGAAGCTCTGAGTAGCATGTTGTGCTTGTCACCATCGTCTGCCTGTCTGATCATACGAGCAGCCAGATTGAGCTTCATGTAGTCAGTGAACTCACCTTTGCGTGCCTCTTGTACCTGCTCAGAACGTTCGGTTGCGAATGCACCAAACTTCTTAGCGTCAGGCTTGATGATGATGTCAGGATCGTAAGACTCGAAACATGCACGAGACTCGTTAACACCTGACTCATCTACCTCAAGAGTGTACTGCTTACTGAAGTAAGTTACTAGCGCTCTGAAGTGATCTCTGTGTCTCTCTGAGTTTGTTACTCGAACGAGTGCTTTAAGACCGTCACCAGAAGGAGAAACCCAACAGCTATAGACATAAGGATCAGTCGCCAATGCTTGCTTGGAGGTCTCAACATTGATATGATCAAAATCCAGAACAATAAAACCACTGTGCTCAAACAGAGCATCGTCATTTCTTTCAGTGAACTCACCACTGAAGCAAACAACTGGTAGCTTTTTCTTAGCGTCCTTGTCACCATCACGTACTAATTGTATTGTGTCTTTAGACTTACCGTCACGAATCCTGTCCAGCGCTGACACTATGCTTACGTGATGTGGCGCTTGCTTGTCGTAGACGTTCTTGAAGAATGTTACTTTCATTGTATTCGTGTTCTAATAATAATTCTAAATAGTGAATGGCTTTCAAGATATCTTCGGCTCCATTCTTTAACCGATGTCTGCATACGTACTTAATTACGTTACCCTCTGTGTAAGGGATGCTGTTCTTCATGATGAACTCTACTGGCTGTATAGGCAGGTTGTAGTGCTCACCACCTTCTTGTCGTTGTGACGGTTTCATAATGCTTTCTTAGTTACTTTTCCTAGTTGAACTTCATTGTACATCCTACGGATCATGACATGCTTTTGACCTTTGTACTTCTTAGCGTAAACAACCTTCCTGATTCTTTCCATGGAGATAGGATCTCGCATGACTTCACCAGGGGTGCGACATTTAGTCACTAGTTTGACGGTTCTGTTGTACGTAGTTTTACCTTTCTTGAAGGACACATCTACTGTGTAGAAGTAGACATGGGGGAGGTCGTCATAATCCATTTCGTTTTTATTCTTTCTGCAATCCATTTCATGTTCACCCTTGAACCCATACTGCTCAAGCAGTCCTCACGAGTAAGAAGAACAGCATTGTCTCCTTTCTTATTAGGGATATACATGATTAGGTATTGCTCGTTAAACTCTGGGATCAAGAGAGAGAAATCCTCTGCGTGATCCTGCCACGATACTTGGAACGTTAGTTCCTTTCCTTCTTTACTTCCGCAGAAAGAGAAGGGACTGACGAACTTAACGTTCTTCAGCCCCCACTCCATAGCGGCGTACAAACCTATCGGTTTAGAAGGGTAGGTCTGCAGTCTCTGCTTCTGCATTCGTCGCAGCTTGCTTTTGTGCACGCTTCTCCTTTGCAGCTTCGCTGTTAGGATTGAATACTCTAGCGCAAGCTTTGCCGTTCTTACTCATGAATAGAGTAATGTATGCGTTACCTCCGCGTCCTTCGGCATCACGAGTAGTGATGTACTGCTCAAGGATGTCCTTGATTTCGTTGTCCTTAAGACGTAGGTTCCAAGAGATAATCTCTCCGTTGTCGTTAACCTTTGGTTGGTCTGCCCAACCTACTAGTACTGAGTCGTATTTCTGTTCGCTCATAATAAATAAATTAAAAAATTAAAGTAAAATACTACAATAATATGTAGTTGTAAAAAAAGTGATCAAATATATAGAAGATTGCTCCATAAAGCAAGTACTTCCCTAATTTACACAGTGAATTGTGCATAGTTGTTCTCAGATGGTTTGCCTTCATCCAACCATCGCTTGATGTTTGAAACGGCCTCGTTAAACTTCATCTCCCCTGTAAACAAAGTCTCTTCCGAGCACTTCACTAGAGCAGGGTAATATGGGTATGTCTTCTCTTGAACTACCCAGTAGTAGTCCTTGACTCCGAATACCTTCGTGTAGATATAAGCTTGGATATCATAGCTCCATCCCTTTACATCGTAACGGAACTTACCAATACCACGAGAGCTTTTGCTGTCGGTAATGAATCCATCTCCAAGGCAATCAAGGAATCCCTTTACTGGGATGCCATCAATATCCTCGTTGAACTCAACCTGGTACTTACCTTTAAGGTATGTGTTAAGTAGCCCACATTGATCGAGTCTGTCGATCATTTCGTTTGCTTGCTTCCAGTCACCAGGTGAGCATATGATTCTGCCGCTAGCTTCAGCTTGCTTAGCCAAGTCTTGCTTCACGAGCTTGTACTCTGATGTCATGCTAGGTCTCTTAGCGTCCTTTGTTTTAGCTGAACACTTCTCTAGAATAGCATCTTCAGACAATATCGTGTATGTCTTCATGGCTTTATCACGTTCGAATAAGAGCATGTCATACAGCGTACCGAAAGTAAGTGCATCAGACTCTTTCCTTAACTGCCCTCTCATGTACATCTCCCAGAGACGCATGTCTCCGAGAGCGTGCTTTGCAGAGGAGTAAGAGAGGTGCCCTTTACCAACAGCGTTCTGCAGTTGTTCTCTCATACTCATTATACGAACTTCTTGATTCCGTCGAGCTGCTTCTGAGTAAGATCAGCCTCGTACTTAGACACGATAGAATCGAAAGCTTTCTGCTTGTCAGTCGATGACTTGATGTAAGCAATAGCTTTGCTCATAAGCTCAGGATCTTTCTTAGTAGTCTTCTTTGTAGTAGACTTCTTAGTAGTCTTAGCAGGTGCAGTTTCTTCTTGCTTAGCGATAGCATCGTTTACTTCGTTAGCTGAAGCGATAGATGTATCGATACCAATACCCATCATAGCAAGAGCTCTACCGATAGCTGATGTCTCGCAGTTCTCTACGTAGCTAGTCTTGTTGATGTGTGAAGATGAACGCTCTTCGTGAGCATGACCTGAAGCGATCACACGCTGATTCGTGTCAGCGATAATACACTTGCAGATACACATCTCTGAATCGATGTGAGTAAACTCAGTTGAGATAGTCCAGTTCTTGTACTCGTCTTCTTGACGGAAGAACTTGATACGTTCGTTAACTTCGACGTACTGCTTGCCACGGATGTTCGTGGTCTTGAATTTGTAATTAGACATTGAATTTAAATTTAATTGATTCTTTTTCTTTTTCTAGTGCTTCAATACAACTATGTAACTCACTGAGTTTCATGTTAATATCGTGCATTCTATCTAGGCTTTTAGACTTCTCTAGTTTCTCGAACATTACAGCACAGATAGAGCATGCTTCTATATACTTCTCTCTGTATCCCTTCCAATGTTCCAGACTATCCTTGTGTGTCTTTCTATAATGTAGCGTAGTCGTTCTGTCTACACCTAGAAGCTCTCCAATAACATAATAGGGGATCTTAGAATCAAGCGCATTTGATAG
>Ga0181395_1000215_pt1 | contig 23777 bp, 35 predicted proteins | sample 18SPOviralmetaG_FD_130124 | JGI IMG/M metagenome (GOLD analysis project Ga0181395, IMG submission 130124) | Marine viral communities from the oligotrophic San Pedro Time Series (SPOT) site, San Pedro Channel, CA, USA - 18 SPOT_SRF_2010-12-16 | ecosystem: Environmental > Aquatic > Marine > Strait...
TAAAGTAAAGACCATACGTTTTGGTCAACAAGGCGTGAGTACAGCAGGTGCACCAAAGAAAGGTGAGTCTGATAAACAAAAAGCTAGACGTAAATCATTTAAAGCTCGTCATGGTAAGAACATAGCTAAAGGTAAGATGTCCGCTGCTTACTGGGCAGATAAGGAGAAATGGTAATGTTTAAAAATTGGTTACAAGAAAGAATTAAAGAAAGAACAAGTATGGATGGAGCGGTCTGTATAGCTCTAGGTCTTATGATATTATTTCTAGCGCCATTAGCCAAGATTGCTGCAGGACTCGCGATCGCTTATGGTATATGGACAATATGGAAGAGTGAATAATGGCAAAAACGTTTAAGGCTGTCTTAGAACATGAAACTATTAAGCATGGTACATCTATTGGTCGTAAGCCTACAACTTCCACTATGAACAAACATAAGAGAAGAAATTTAAAACGTTATAGAGGACAGGGAAAACGATAGTGGTAATAGAAACGAATGAAACGAGACTAGATCGTATCGAACACAAAATAGATAAGCTTGCAGATGCTATGATATCTTTAGCAAGAGCAGAGGAGAAAATAATAGCATTACAAGACGATCATGATAATATGAGAGATCGTATGAATAAACTCTCTGTCAAATTGGATGACATACAGAAAGCGGTTGATGATAACGCTCGAACTGTAAGTCTTATAAATAAAGTGGTATACGCTGCAATGGTTGCAGCAGTAGGAGCCTATGTGGCCCACATGTGGATGTAAAGGAGATAATAATGTTAAACAATCCATTCAATATACATAGGGCCAATGTCGAGGTCCTAAAAGAAGATCCAGCACACTATGCTGCGATCGCAAGAAATAATGCGGCTAAGCAGGCTGAAAGAGATAAAAAAGATCCTGAAGCTGCAAAGAAAAGAGAAAAAGCAAAAGACGCAATCAATAAAAAATTTAGTAAGAATCCGGTAACACCAGGTAATAAAGCTGATATGAGAAATCCAACAGGCTCTATGGTTGGTACAAGAGAGTCTACAATGTATGTGATTCCTGAAGAGATACCTGCAAATGAGAGAACTGCTTTTCATGGTGCGGCTGCCGCAGCTGCAAAGCAAAATAAGAAATCATTTGAGTTCGGAGGAAAGACTCATCCGGTTACTATGAAAAAAGACTTAGCTACTAAGATTGCAGATCAAAAAGAATCAATGTCTTTTAGAGAAAAGTTATTGTCATTATATGAGAATGACAGAGCCAAACACTATAAAGGCGCAACTGAGCCTGAAGGAATGCATGATAAGAGCAAGTCTTCAAAGGGTGCTATGGACATGCTTAATATTCCAAAGAGTACTGAAGCAGATGGCATGAAAGCTGCAAAAGATACTGCAGCAAATATTGCAAAGAGTGCACCAGGTAGAAAAATGAGAAGTACTGACAAGAAAGATGGTGATAATACTATCATTCCTGCAGCAACACCAGTAAATGATCCATCAGGTAAGACGCAGACTATGGAAAATTATGGAGTATCAGGTAATAGAGTGTCTAATACTTTATTGGATGCCATAGCAATGGTTGAAGACATGGATAAAGTTCATACTGTTGATATTGATCACATGACTGGAACTGCTGGTTCACATGAAAAAAAACATGGTATTACTTTAAAGAAAGGTAAGAATTATGGAAAGGGACCAGGATCAAACATGGCAACTGATGCAACTGGCACTAAAGCTAACTTACAAAAATATTTAAAGAAACACTATGACGGGGATCATAAAGCTATGCATCCTGAAATTTATAAGTAAAAGGAAATATAATGCAACCACCAAATTATCAAAGAGATGCTATTCCAACAACAAGAGGTTGGGTGCATCCGAGAACTGGAGAGCTTTTAGTTTCAAGAAAGATTTCTGAAGCAGCAATTGACGAGTACTTAGGTATTGCGCCTGAGCCTCAGATGCTTAAAGAGTCACCTACTAACTTTGCTGAAACTAAAGCTGAGCTCATGACTGAAGATAACCTTCCTAGTGAATATGAGAACATGACTAAGACTGAACTTGAAGCTCTTGGTAGAGAACATGGTATTGAACTTGATAGAAGAAAAAATAAGTCAGCTTTGATTGAAGAATTGAAAGAAGTAGTTTAAAAACGCATATATAATTTTATAATGATTTTTAATGAGCTAACCGAAAAGAACTTATTCCTGTATGCAGCAAAGCATTATAAGAATCCTAAGTTCGCCGACATAGATGAGTTTTATGAAGACCTCAAGAGGTTTAAGTACATAAAGCGATTACTCAATCGCTATCTTGAGACTGATGATTTGGCAGAACGATTATTGTTAAATCACTTTATAGTTGTCTTTAATATGTTTGGTATTGAGGCTGCACTTAATATATTAGAGTTAAAACTTGAAAGTAAGCACTGGCCTATAGTAAAACCATTCTTAATATTCTTAAACTATATTAAGAACGATGAGTACACTGGAATTGCTATGGATCCTAATGTTATAGAAGAGTTAAGGAAGATTTAATGGGTATATTAAAAAATGCAGCCGACACAGTATATGCATTTCGATTCATAAGAATGATGGTTATGGATTGGAAGAGCTGGGATGCTTATAAAGAAGGCATCATTGACGAGAACGGAAAACGAGATAGGAACGTGAAGATTGACACCGATGACAAAAGGTCTGCTTATACTCCTTTCGTTCGCCTTGTGGCTAACATCAAAAGGCTCGTCTCAAAGCTTCCAGGAGGTGGAAGTAAACTCGGATCTTTTGCGTCAGCGCTTTATCTCGTTAAAGAAAAAGCAAACATCGGGGAAAAAGGTTTAAAAGACATATGTGAAAAATGTGACATTGAAGTATTAGATTTCTTAAATGAAAACAATCAATGGTTCTTATTAGAAAATAAACAGTTATCTCCAGGAGTCTATCGAGTTGAAAACCCCAAGCTACTAAATAAATCATGTAACGAGATGGTGTGGCCTAAAGATCAAATTAGAATTGAGCAAGAATGCTATCCGGTCGGAGATGTATTTGGTGTTGACATATATGAGGCAACACATATTAAGACAAATCAAGAAGTATACGTTACAGCTAGTGAACTGATGAGATGAGAATAGCAGGTAGACAAAAAGGTAGTAAAGTAAAACCATATACACATATATTAGTACAACCAAGCGCTCCAAAAACTCGTTATGTATTTGCTTATTATAGTTCTGAAGCTAAGGCTAAAGCTGCACATAAAAAGTACGAACCGTTAATTGGCAATCCTTTAAGAGTAGTTAAACAATCTGGTAAAAGTGCAAACACCGATATTCATGAAGCTACAAAAAGAATACCAAGAAAAAAAGGACAACCGGCCGGTTCAGATAAACACAGTGATTTATATACAGATGAGAATCCAAAGGGTACGATTCACGGTTTGAAATTTGCTACAGTAGATGATGCAAAAGCATCGGTATCTAAAATTAAAAACTCTGGTAAGAAACACGCACACCAAATACAGGCAGCGATTGCAATGGAACAGAGAGCGAAAGTCATGGGTAAAGCCGGACCTGCTGCAGTGTACAGAGCTTTTATAAACAAAATGAAGAAGAAGACAAAAGCTATGCAAAAAGAAAATATAGAAGAAAATCTTTGGGATAATATACGTAAGCGTAGAGCATCAGGAAAAAGAATGCGTAAGAAAGGTGAGAAGGGTGCACCTACTGCAGATGCAATAAGAAAAGCTCAGGCAGAAGATCTTGGCTCAGGTGGTGGAACTACTACTTCTTCAATACCTAATCCTGCTCAAACTGCTATGGGGCCTAGGCTTAAAATGACTACCATGCATGATAAACGTAGAAAAAAAGATAAGTTTCCAGTATTACTAAAAAGATTTAGAAAATATATAGAAGATCATGGCTAGGCTATATATTCTTTTATTTATACTTGCTATATTAGCAGGTATTGGTTATGGTGCATATTTCATATATAATGATACTATGCAACGTATGGCTACACTTCGAGATAATAATGCAAAGCTTGAAGTTGCAGTTAAGTCAAAAGATTCTACAATAAAATCACTACAAGAAAATATGCAAAAACAAATTAAGTTAACTAAAGACTTAAATAATAAGTTAACTATTGCGGAAGAAAATAATAAGAAGATTTCAAACCTACTTGCTAAAACTGATATAATTAAAAATAGTTTAGCAGATCCTATAGGTCAAGAAAAGAGAATTAATGAACAGGTTAATAAGATTTTTGGTGGTATCAACACTGCTACTAAGTAGTTGTAGTTGGAAACCAGAAAAAGAAATAGTAACTGTTGAAAAGGTTATAACTCCTACTATTGCTATAGCACAGAAAGTTAAACCAATAAATATGTTAGATGTTAAAGTTACTGTCATAACTGAAAAGAACTTACCAGAAGTTATTAAGAAAGTTAAAGCTGGTATGGGTGAGTTTGTAATATACGGTTTAGATCCACAATCATTTAAGAACTTAGCAATAAACTTTGAACAAATAAAAAGATATATAGAACAACAAAATGAAGTTATTTTTTACTATGAAAAAGCAGTAAAACCTAAAGAGGAGAAAAAATAATGGAATTTATAATAGATCAACTTGTCACTTGGTGGCAGTTCACTGTCGTTGGTGTACTAATTATTATTGGATTTATAGTTAACGTGTTTGGTGTTGATTGTGATGATGTCATTATTGGATTTGAATATAAAGAAATGCCAAAGCTACAACCTATAGCAATACCTACAGCTGGTAAAGGTTTTTGGGGAGCAATATGGATGTGGCTAATAGGTACGCGTAATTGGAAACTCGCAGAAGACTGGACTTTTAGAATAGAAGGAGATTGGTATGTCATTCCAGCAGGATTTACTTTTGATGGTGCGTCTATTCCAAAATTTTTACATACATGGCTATCACCTACAGGCGTACTGCTAATGGGTGGATTAGTACATGACTTTGCATACAAGTATGAAACATTACTGAAAAAAAATAAAAAGAAAACTATAGGAAATATTACTCAGAAAAAAGCAGATCTAATATTTCGTGATATAAATATTGAGCAAAATGGATTTCATCTATTAAATAAGTTAGCCTATTGGGCATTAAGAATAGGTGGATTCGTTGCATGGAATAAACATAGAAAAGTAAACGCAAAAATCGTATAGGAGAACATAATGGATTATGATTTTGAAGGTGAAATGTTAGGTGCTATTAAAAAGCACGCTGAAGGAAAGATTGCGATGGCGAAGGCCACGGCACAGGTTTATATGAATAATCCTGTAGGTATTGGTGAGCATCCACAAGTTATGGAAGAACTTGAAAAGCAAATGATGGAAATGGCTAAGTACGATGACGTGTTGCAAATGATTAAAAAATATTTTGATGATATTGATTAAAAAGTCCTTTACAAGATCGTAAAAATAATATATAATATCTAAATACAATAAAAAAATAATCAGAAATAAGAGGTAGAAATGCAGCAATCATTTGTTGACACAAGGAATTTTTTGTCTCAAACTAAATTCTACGAAGGATACTCACGCTTTAAAGAAGATGAGTCAAGGTATGAATCTTGGGATGAGGCAGTTGATCGTGTTATCGACATGCACGATAAAAACTATATGAATAATAATAATGAATTAACTGGATATTTAGAAGAAGCTCGTGGTGCATATAAAGAACAAAGAGTTCTTGGTGCTCAGCGTGCACTCCAGTTCGGTGGAGAACAATTAATGAAACACCAAATGAGGATGTATAACTGTACTTCTTCATATGTTGATAGGCCAGAGTTTTTTGGTGAGGTGTTTTATATCTTATTATGTGGAGCAGGTGCAGGTTTTTCTGTACAAAGACACCACATTAAAAAATTACCAAAATTACAAAATAGAACAAAGCAAGCGAAAGGCTATATAGTAGAAGACTCAATAGAAGGCTGGGCATCAGCACTTGACATATTGATGTCTTCATTCTTCGTAGGTGGTGGTAAATATCCAGAATACGAAGGTAGAAGAGTATACTTTGACTTATCACAGATCAGACCAAAAGGCGCACTTATTTCAGGTGGATTTAAGGCTCCAGGTCCAAATGGTTTACGTAGGTCATTAGATAAAATAGAACACTTACTTCAAGGTATTGTATTAGATTCCAAAGAACCAATAGCTATTCAACCTATTCACGCATATGATATTACGATGCATGCAGCTGATGCTGTATTATCAGGCGGCGTACGTAGGTCAGCGACAATTTGTCTTTTCTCGCCAGATGATGAAGAAATGATGAATGCTAAGACAGGCAATTGGTTTATGGATAATCCTCAAAGAGGAAGGTCTAACAACTCTGCAGTTATTGTAAGAGATAAGACTACACCAGAGCAGTTTGGCAAGATCATGGAATCAGTCAAGCAGTTTGGTGAACCAGGATTCGTTTTCGTTGAGTCTACAGAACATACTACTAATCCATGTGTGGAGATTGGTATGTATCCGCAGATTAATAAAAAGTCAGGTTGGCAAGGTTGTAACCTAACTGAAATCAACGGAGGGAAATGCAATACCGAGGAAGACTTCTATAAGGCATGCCGAGCAGCGTCTATCCTCGGTACCCTACAAGCAGGGTACACCGACTTCAAGTTCTTAACTGATACCTCAAAGAAAATCTTTGATAGAGAAGCATTACTTGGCGTCTCAATAACCGGATGGATGAATAATCCTAGCATACTATTTGATGAAAAGATACTAGAAAAAGGTGCTCAAATAGTTAAGGATGTAAACCGTGAGGTTGCTAAAATCATTGGTATTAATCCAGCCGCAAGAACGACATGTGTTAAGCCTAGTGGTAATGCATCTGTATTATTACAAACTGCATCAGGCATACATGCAGAACACTCTTCTATGTACATCAGAAATGTACAGATGAATAAAGAATCTGAGATAACTCAGGCTATAATGAAAACAAACCCGTACATGGTCGAGGACTCAGTGTGGTCTGCCGGCGGAACTGATGTTGTCGTATCATTTCCAATATTGCCTAATAAGGGTTCAATGTACAAAGATGACTTACTAGGAATTAAGCACTTAGAACTCGTTAAGAAAGCTCAAAAGCACTGGGTTGAAACTGGTACTAATGAAGAGTTATGTGCTGATGAGGGTATAAGACACAATGTATCAAATACTATCATAGTTGATGACTGGGATGAAGTTGAAAAATATGTATTTGAAAATAGAGATGCTTTTGCTGGAATATCTTTCTTAGCAATGACTGGCGATAAAGACTATAACCAAGCACCTAATACTGCCGTCATAACTGCAAAGGATATGGTTAAGAAGTATGGTAATGCTGCAGTGTTTGCTTCAGGTATGGTTGTGGACTCACTGAAATGCTTTCCAAACTTATGGGATGCTTGTGCCACAGCAAAGGGGTTTGGCCAAGACATATCTCTCGAGTCATCAGAGAATGCTATGAAGAAAGACTGGATAAGAAGGTTTACTAAGTTTGCTGATAACTACTTAGGATCAGACAATAACTTAGCTGAGCATTGTCTTAAGGATGCGTACCTCTTACATAAATGGAATAAGATACAATCAACTTTAAAGACTGTTGACTGGAAAGAAGACATAACAGAAAGAAAGTATACCGATGTTGATACACTCGCTGCAGCCGCATGTGCCGGTGGTGCATGTGAAATCGATTTCTAAAGTTGTTTCTCCTTGCGTTAAAGTATGTACTCTCAAGGAAGACTTTTGCATAGGATGCGGAAGAACAACGCAAGAGATCGCAGAATGGGGTAAGGCAACAATAGAGAGAAGGAAAGAGATCATTGAAAGACTACCAGATAGAATGCGAAGAATGTGATGAAACTTCGTTTGTGGCATCGTATAAAAAACCTTCTTACTGCCCGATGTGTGGAAGAAGAGCAGAGCCTGAAGAAGTTCAGTCCGTGGACAAGAATAAATAGTCAAAACATGACAGATAAAGAAAAGATGGATAAAGGCTTTAACGGTAAGACTTATTCAATAAATGGAATCGATGTGGACTTTTAACGAAGAAGAATATAATAAAACGCCAGAGGATTATCAAGGCTTTGTATATCAAATCACCGAACTGGATTCCAACAAAAAGTATATTGGAAAAAAGAATTTCTGGAAACCAAAGACGCTACCAATCACCAAGTCACGCAAGAGGCGTGTACGCACACGTACGGAGTCTGACTGGAGAGAATACTATGGTTCCTCAGATGAAGTACGCAGACTTGTGGAATCACGAGGACAAGACAAGTTTAAGAGAGAAATAATTAAACTTTGTAAGACGAAAGGAGACATGTCATATTATGAAGCTAAGATCCAATTTGATAATGATGTTTTATTTCGTAACGACTACTACAACAACTTCATAGGTTGTAAAATTCACGCAAAACATTTAACAAGTTAATAAAATAACTGTTTACAAACCTAATTTTTTATGGTATAATAGTACTATAAAATGAAAAAATATCTAAACACATTGTGCCAATAATGGTGCGTAATTAGATACAGGAGAAAAGTATGTCTAAAAAATCAAATGTAATAAATTTTAAAAAAGAAAAGCTAAAAAAGTTTGACGAAGAAAATGAAATCATCTTCACTGTCGATGATGAAAAATATACTCTAGGCGAGTGTGTTGAGCAATCGCAGAATGATAATGGAATGGAATTTGTATTTAGATTGGATTTGGAAGATGACGAAGAAACTATTCACTAAGATTGAATTATTAGAAAAGCAGATAGCTGAAGAGGTTAAAGAAAAATATACTTTATATAAGCGTATTAAAGAATTAACTGAAGAGATAAATGCTTTAAAGAATAAGAGCACAGAGATGCCTAGCATCTCTGGTCCAAACGATGTTCAGAGGTATCAAACATAGTTAACATGTTAATAACAAAATTTAAATTAATTGCATTTTTTCCTTTACAAAGCTTAAAAACTAGTGTATAATAGATCTATAAAATGAAACAAGCGGAGAAACTAAAATGCAAATTCAAAAACAAATCAAAGACATTCAATTCGATAATGATGGCGTATCTGAAGCCATCGTTATGGCCTCAGCTGCCGGTTGGTACGTCGGCAAGATAGATAAGTCCGAAGGATTTATCCAGCCGTACAACAGGTACAGTGGTTACTTTGCCACACCTGAGGAGGCACAAAAGGAGCTAGAGCTTTATGCCTAGTCCTTCCGAAATACAATCGATGCTTCCACTATATTTTCAACTCCTCTTCTTCGCAGTAGCTGGAGCATTGATTGTAGGCGTCTTCTTTTCCATAGTTGGTTGGTTCTTTCGTAATGCAGTTTTTATTATGATTATCGTTGCAATACTATTTGCAATCAACTATGGTTATATTGATTTAACTAATTTATTTGGAGCTGTTAAAAATGACAATGCATTTATTACCGATCTATTACAACAATAATAATACCAAGAAAAAAAAGCAACCTTTTCGTAAGCCCGGCTGGCTCAAGGCTCAAGCTGAGCATGATAAGTGGCTTAGGTCTCGCGGTGTACATCCTGATCAGCTAAAGCACAAGTCTAAGAGTTCAGGTAATAAAGTTCCGGTATATAGTAGTGGTAAGTCACTTCCTACTTCAAACTATGTAGGTCCAATAGTCGGTAAAAAAACTGCCAATCAGTATACTGGTGATTTTATTACAGGTATAGCCACTATGCATAAGTCAAACATGGTACCTGTTAGTAAAAATGCTGATGCTAAAGAATATGCCACCATGAGACGTAATTAACATGTTAACAATAAAAATGAAAAAAAGTGAAAAAAGTCCTTTACTTTTCGGAAAAACTGTGATAGAATATATCTATAAAATGAAAAAAGCGGAGTTCAAATATGTTTAATTATGCCAATATTATCAGACAGCTGGAAGCAATGTCACCAACTCATCAAGATGAGTTTGCTCAAAAGCTCATCGAAAAAAATAGTGGATTAGGTGCTGCCATATCTACTAAGATTAACATCGCTCATCAGGATAAGTACTATACTGACACTGATGCAATGCATGAGTCTCTTAAGATAAGAGGTCATGCTTAATGAAGAATCCTATTGCTAAGTATTTAATGTGTGCATTTGCTTATTATCAACTTGACACTAACTTAATTCCAGATAGTGAATTCGATCAGTTAGCAAAAGACATACTTGCAAATTATGATGACATTGAGCACATGCATAAGCACTTAGTTACTAAAAAAGATTTAGATGCTGGTACATACCTAGGAGAATATCCTACTATAGTACGAAGCGCAACACTTAATTACATAAACGAAAACAACATATAAATGGGAGTTTAATATGGGACTACAAGCACTAAAAGGCAAAAGAGCCAAAAAGAAAAACGTAAGAGCTGGAGCAAGAACTGGATTAGCAGGTGTTCCAATTGATAAAGGATTTGATGCGGTAAAAGATTACTTTCATCTACAAGTTGATAAGAAAGATTGTATAAGTCAAGTCAAGACATGGATTAAGAAAAACTTTCCTGTACCATCAAAGTACATGCTTTGTAATCCAGACTATCACTTTACTATGACACACCATGCGGCCACAGCCTACTGGTATAATAACAACTTAAATAAGACTATGGAATCTGAAAAGGCTGCTGACTTTCTTTCACACCTCTTTGAAAAGATGATACCTCTTATTGAAACTGGTAAGGTCTTATATAAAGAAAGACAACAAGAAAAGAAAGCTAACTTAAATGTGATATCACTGTCACCACAGGATAGGTTAGTACGTAAGATTAATAATACTATTATGCAAGAATTACTTGAACTTGAAGACAAGTGGATCGAAGGTGAAGATGCCACTATTAACTTATACGATAGATTCAAGTATCACGGCTTAACAAACACTGCAATAAGTCACGTTAAGCCAATGGTTGAGGGCTGGCTTCTTGATTATGAAGACGCATATCATAAGAGATGCGAACAAGCTGTAGAAGGTTACTCCCACCTTAAACGGTCGGTCCTCAACCAAAGAATTAAAATATGTACGTCCATGCTAGAAGACCTTGAAAGAATCAGGTCAGCTACTAAAGCATCACGTACAGTTAAACTTAAGAAGCCTAAGGCTGCAGATAAGCAGGTTTCTAAAGTGCAATATAAGAATGAGGATAATGATTTTAAGATCGTATCAATTCATCCTATTCAAATTATTGGTAAGTACAAGCTATATACTTTTAATACCAAATATAAAGAGTTATGTGTCTATGAAACTGAGGCATCACGTGGATTTGAAATATCTGGTTCTACAATTAAGAACTTTAATACACAGGCAAGTTTCAAGGTTAAACTTAGAAAGCCAATGGAAATCTTTCCAACTCTACTTAACAAGAGCTATAATCAAATAAGTAAGTTCTTAGATGAGAAGCTCCAAAAGGTTAAGCGTAAAGACGCAAATGGTCGTATCAATAAAGATACGATCTTATTAAGGATTTTAGACAAATGAAAATAGAAGAACAATTTTTATCAAAGTCTAAATTTACAAAGCTTATCGAAGCTACCGTAGTAGATCTTAAAATTCCATACATGGATGCAATCATTAAGGTCTGTGAAACTAACAATATAGAAATCGAAGACATTCGAAAGTTTATATCGCCAGTTATTAAAGATAAGCTTGAAGCTGAGGCAATGGACTTAAACTTCTTACCTAAGAAGAATGCTATTGACTCATCTTTATTCAACTAAATGCTATTATATATAGTATTACATTTCAGTTAATATTTCAGTAAATAAGGAGACAATACTATGTCATTCGAAACATTAAAACGCAGTCGCGGTTCAAATATCAATAAAATTATCAAAGCAGCAGAAGCCACTAACACCGGTGAAACAAAATCTTATGTAGATGAGAGAATGTGGAAGCCAACTGTAGATAAGGCAGGTAATGGTTATGCAGTTATCAGGTTTCTTCCTGGTAAAGATGACAACCTTCCATTCGTAAGATACTGGGACCACGGGTTTAAAGGCCCAACTGGTCAATGGTATATTGAAAACTCGCTTACTTCAGTAGGTCAGCCTGATCCTGTTGGCGAGCTTAACTCAAGATTATGGAACTCAGGTATCGAGTCTGATAAGGATAAGGCAAGATCACAAAAGAGAAGGTTGCACTACGTAACTAATATTTATGTGGTTAATGATCCATCAGCACCTCATAACGAAGGTAAGGTATTCTTATATAAGTTTGGTAAGAAGATATTTGATAAGATTTATGATCTTATGAATCCAGCTTTCGCGGACGAGACACCAATCGATCCATTTGATTTCTGGGAAGGCGCTGACTTTAAGCTTAAGATAAGAAACGTTGAAGGCTATAGAAACTATGATAAGTCAGAGTTCTCTTCAGCATCTCAGTTCTTAAGTGCCGATGAGGCTAAGTTAGAAGAAACATATAATAATATGCATGACCTAACTGAGTTCACCAATCCTAAGAACTATAAGACATATGATGAACTTAAAACTAAGTTAATGAGAGTCTTAGGTGAGGAAGCAACTGCTGGTGCTTATACTGTAAAGGAAGAGATTAAAATGAATGATCCTATTCCTGCTCATGAGCCAGTAACTGCTGAAGAAATCAGTAGTGAAGATGAAGATACTTTATCTTATTTTTCTAAACTTGCAAAGCAAGATTAGTTATAATAAAAATTGATCTTGTAAATCGTTAATAGGTCCTTGAGAAATGATCGCACTACTGTTATTATAAACATTAGTGCGATTACTATTATCAATAGTAGGTGCATTAATTCTGGCACCATTACTACTACCACCTTGCTCTAAACTTCCAGACTGTAACATGGGAGTAGGTTTAGGATTTATGTTCGTTTTATTTAATATATCTTGAGTTTTATTCATAAGCACGCTTAACTCATCTATCTTTAAATTAGGATCTAAAAAACCTTTCTTAAAATCAGCTTCAGGTATTCCATCAAAATACCCACTTCCAACTTTTCCACCGTTTGCCATTGCGTTTAACAAATCAAGTTGAAGCTTCATACTACCAATCATATTTTTTACACTTTTATCAAAACTTTTTAAATTTGTTTTTCCTAGTTTTTGAACATTATCACTGAATTTACTTAAAACATCTGATAGCTTATCTAGATTTGAAACAGCTTTCATGTCTAAATCTTTTAAAGGTAGTATAGAATCAACTATGTCTTTCATCATACTCTTACGAGCTGCAGCTTGATCTTCAAAATTAGTTCCAAATATAAAATTTGAAGCTTTTTTAGCAGCATCTACTATACCATCAGTTAATTGTCCAAGGCCTGTTCCACCAAAGAAAGAAGCTAATGATAATCCTAAACCTCCTAAAGCTTTAACTTTAGACCCAATATTATCTGGTAAGCTGGCAAGTTCATTCATCCCTGCTGCAATGTTTTTCATAATTTTACTAATGCCACTACCGTCAACACCCATGTAATCTGCTAATTTTCCAACGCCAGCTAATCCACCTAAAAATGCACCTAGACCTACACCTACTAAACCTAATCCCACTGCAACCGTACCACCTATAGCCAATCCTCCTGGAACTGCTCCAAATATAGCACCAGCCGCAAATAATCCCGTCATAGCAGCAAGGCCTTGAGCGTCAAAAGCACTTAATCCTTCAGCTATATTTTTAAGAAGACCACCTAAGTTACTTCCATTAGATCCTATTACACCACCTAAAGCATCTAAGCCGGCTAATGGTGTTAAAAATGCTGCGATGCCAGCGCCAATAGCTCCCATTCCTACTGCAGCCTTTGCTGTTTTACCAACTCCAAACAAAGCTCCTAGTGCGCCACCTGCTCCCATTAATCCACCAAGCACTATAAAATTTTCACTAGTGAGAGCGCTAAGCCCTTCACCTAAATTTGTTAAAAATACTTTTAAATTAGCAGCAGTAGATTCCATTGCGCCTATGGCCATATCGCCTCCAGCTAAACCTGTAAAAAATGCAGCTAAACCTACACCTACTGCACCGATACCAATACCAGCTCCTATTCCACTTAATCCTGGAACTGCACCGAAAATTGCTCCAGCTCCTAATAATACACCAAATGCTTTTAAATCTCTATCTGTAAATGCAGCTAATCCATCTGCAGTATTTGTAAGAAGTTTTTTAACATTTTCTCCACCATTAGGTAAAGCTTCATCAGCTTTTGCTAGCATAGTGAAGAATGCTCCTAGACCTACTGCCGCTGCACCTATTCCAACACCGGCACCTTTAATTAATTTACCAAGACCAAAAGCTAGAGCGCCTAATCCAAATGGTCCACCGTCTATATTATTTGTTACGTTTGCGCCACGCGCAGAAGTTGCTAATTTAGCTTTACTACCACTAGACTCTCTTCGAGCTTCAAGCGCTTCTCTATTTTGTTTAACAAACTGCTTGGATAAAACATTTGTTAAACTATCAACGGCGTCCATAGTATCGAGTTGAGAATCATTATTTGCTTTAAGCTGATCAATAACGTCTCCTAATGTGGAATATCTTCTTGCCATTATTTTACTCTTTCTTGTTTAGCTTCTTCTTCTTTAATATGATCAATTAACATTGATACGTAAACTTCTTTTTCCCACGGTATAAGTTCGTCTATCTCATTTAAAGAATATTTGTGATGTTGCATTAAGCTAAAATTAGTTTGATAATAATTACTTAATGAAGTATGAGATAGACTAATTATAAAAAACTTTGCAGACCCTCCAATGTAACTGTATTATCTGTACTACAATTGGTACACGTATAGTTTACTTCATGTGTCAGCCTAGGTATTTTTTCTATGTATTCTCTTATTTTACTGAATTGTTCTTGAGTCATAGATTCAATAAATTCTTGAAATTCTTCATCACTAGTATCTTTAATATCTATTCTTTCATCTTCCGTTAAAACTGCAGCTATTGATTCTTGTATTAATCCAAAAACCTGAGTTGTTTGAGAATCAGTAACAAGTTTTTTATTTTTACTTATAGATTCAAAAGAAGGATGTTTCATTTCAACATAGATAGTATCTGAAATTTTTACTTTATCTTCCATTTGTGTTACATTTAATTTGATTGTATCTAAATCAAGATTAATTTTATTTTCTGTTTCACAAGATTTACATTTAAACAGCAATTCTGTTTTTTCACCTACAGATTTTGCTCTTATTTTTAAAAATAAATATTCAATATCGTATGATTTTAAATCTTTTTTATTAATATCTTCAAATATGCATGAAGTAACTGTATCAGTTATTGCTGTCGCAATTTGCACAGGATCTTGTGATTCTAAAGCTATTAATAATATTTTTTCTTCTTTAACTAAAAAAGGCCTAAAACTTATTTCTTTATTAGTTGAAGGTACCTTCATATTATATTTTGGTACATTGTTTAATTTTGGTAAACCCATTTCATTTCACTCCTTATAGTATATCTAATCCACCTAATGGCGTATCAATATCCATATTAATAAATCCTTGCGTATTTGTAGCTCTCTTCCAGTTAGTATACGCAAATGTAACTGTTAATTGTACAAGACCATCTAATTCATTATTTAATTCAATAGCGCTTGTTGATATAGGAAAAGCTTCAAGTAATTCTACTGAATAAACACTTCCTCCTCCAAGTCCTAATCCAAACCTTATTGGACCTACTTGTTTACTAAACCCTGCTAAAGGCTGCCTTAATTGATGAACTGTAATACTTTTTGCGTAACTACTTTTATAGTTACTAGTAAACGCATTGCTGCCTTCTTCTGGTATTACTGTATTACGCCATGCATCAAAATATTCTTTTACTCCGTAATCATTCATTAAATAGAAAGTCATACTGATATCATCTACAGCATAACCATAAGCTACTTTTTGAAACTCCATACCAATTCTTCTATCGGATGTGAGCGTAATTTTTGCAGGTAATGTGGTATTAGAGCAAAGTATATTAAGCTCTCGGCCTGAAGCACCGCCACCACCTACATTAAGTAATCCTAATACGCTACCTAGTATTCCACCACTACCACCAAAACTAGTTGGAAACGTAACTAAAAACCTATTTGGCCTAGCAAATCCTAGTTTAGTATTAGCTAAAGCTTTTAATTCATCTACGGTATTAGCCATTTGCTATCTTCCTTGAATCTGAATATACTCTTCCAGCAGAAGCTTTTTTCCAACTTGCAGTTGGTAGAAATGTTGCAATTTCCCATTCAGGTGCTGGTACTTGCGAAAATCTGGATTTAACATGATCTAACAAATAATGTTTAAAACATGGTTGAAAGTATTTAAATCTAGATGCGCCTTTAAGTAATCTATATGTTAATGTAAAACGTGTTGATTCATCATATTTTTTATTATTAACTACGTCAAGTAAACTATCTAAAAACTTTGCTCGTAGAATTGGTGGTATATAATGTAAGTTTAATCCTTTAAACCCGCCATCAGCTTTCTCCACTGGTATTACTAACGGAAATGTATCATAATATGGAAGTTTGTCTTTAAATTTTGGATCATAGAAAAACATCATCATACTACCAAGCATTGGCCTACTAACTTTGTTAATTTCATCTTCTCTCATAAGAGCTTCACGATTTACTCGAGTAAGTCGCTGTACTCTTTTACGAAACCAATCACGTGACTCTTGTGTACGAGGTGTTATACCTTTACGAAAAGCTTCAAGTTCTAATTTTTGAAATAAGTTACTCATAAATCTATTTATATCTTTTTCTTACGTTTTCTTCGAAATGGTTTTAAAGGAGTATATTTCTTAAGTTTACCTGGAACTGGCTTCTGCATTAACTTCATTTCCTGTAATGTTTTTTCAGTCCAAACCTGAAACTCCCATTTTCTATCTCTTGCATATTCATTTGCCGCTTCCCATTTATTCATATTCTTAACATAAGTTAAACCTTCAGCGACATATCTCTTAGTTCTTTTAGATCCAGTTGGTGGCACGGTTTCTCTTTCAGGCTTTATCTCTACTAATAGCGTTTTATCTTCAAATACTATTTTAAGATCAACATAATACTTATGATATTTTTTATCAACATCATAATAATATGGAATGATAACTTCTTCAGAAGACCACCGTTTTACTTTCGGATTGTTATCGCACCAACCGAACACAGAACGCTCCCAAAGCGACCTATAAATAACATTGTTAAAGTCACCATTGTACTTTGTTTTGTTTTTAACTATGTAACGACCTGAATAAACCATATAAATATAAAAATAATACTTTAATATATGTATAAGGAATTATAATGTCAATATTCGATAAAGTCGGACCTTTAGGCGAAAAATTAGCGCCAAATGCACAATCTAGTTTTACAAGTATGAGAAATGCACAAGGACAATTAGAAGATTTAGCTCAAAGAGGTTCATCTTTATTAAAATCAATTCTTTCATTTGGTGGAGGTGGACAAACGTTTAATTATCCACTAGATATTGAAGGTAATCCAGCATATGCTGCAACTGTGTCTTTTCAAATTCAAGAATTTAGAGCGCCAAATCCTGGTAAATCTCAAAAGTCACATCTTAAACAACAAGATGATAATTTAAAACAAAAATTAAAAGAAGAAGATGATGCGCGTAATGCCGCGGCTGGATTAGGTATGGTCGATGATTTTGGATCAATGAATCCAGGATTTCAAATGTCTAATGACGCTAACAGTCAATTCTTAGGAGCTACTAATCAAGCTACAACCTTTGTATCAGATACTGCTGCAGCTCCTAATAGGTTTGCTGGAGGTGACGACGCTGCTGCATTAAATTTTTTGGCTAAGAAAGATAGTCAAACTGAAAATACACAATTAAAAAAAGTAGTTAGTACAACAAATAATACGCCTGATTTTTTTCCTAAAATAGGAGCGACTGGCGTGAAAATGTATTTTCCGATGTCACAAGTATTTTTAGATGGAGTTCAGTATCAAAGTCCTGGATTAGGAATCACTGGAGGTGCCGCTGAAGGCGCAGTTAATGCTGGACTTAATAATCCGATAGGAGCTATGATTTCTAGTCTTAAAGATGATGTGGAAGCAGCAGTTGACAGTTTACTGAAACAACGTGATATTGGTGCATTAGGAACTGAAGAAGCAAGATTTGCAGCAACAAGAGCAGCTGCTAGAGGTACTGGATCTAATGTTGTTAATAATATCACTAGAATGGCTGTTAATCCAAATATTAGAACTTTATTTAATGGAGTTAATGTTAGAGAATTTTCTTTTCAATTTAAGATGATAGGAACTTCTCCAGAAGAAGGCAGAGAAATTCAAAATATTATAAAATTATTTAGAACAGAATTATACCCTAAAGCATACGATTTACCCGGTGACTTTGGAATTGAAGCAAAATTAGGATATAACTTTCCTAATGCTTTTAAAATAAGATTTAATTTTAAAGGCATTGAAAATGCTAATATACCTAAGATAAAAGTTTGTTATTTAAGAAGTATGTCTCATACAGTAAATCCAACTGGTGGCGGATTTAAAGTAGATGGTAAACCAAATGAAATTGATTTAAGCTTACAATTTGTGGAACATACAACGCTAGATCAAGACGATATTAAGGAAGGTTTTTAATGTTATATTTTAATGAATTTCAAAATGTATCTTATAGGTTTGGTGACGAAATAGATCAAACTATATTTCAAAATATTTCAATATTTGCAGATGTAATAGATGGCATAAAAAATGATATAACTTTTTTAAACTCTTTTACCATACAAGAAGGATTTAGACCTGACCAAGTTTCACAAATATTATATGGAACACCAATTCATTATTGGACATTTTATTTATTAAACGATGACATAAGAGAACAGGGGTGGCCGTTAATAAGACCTGAGTTTGAAGAATATATGAAAACTGCTTTTCCTAATACAACACTTACAACTCGTGATAGTGACTTAGTTACTAAGTTTAAAGTTGGTCAAACTGTGACTGGTAATACTTCAGGTGCTAATGGTAAAGTATTAAAAAGAAACATAGATTTAGGACAAATAATTATTGAAGGTGTTCAAAACTTTACTGAAGCTGGTGAAATTATATCATCAACAAACAGTACAGGAACTGCTGAATCAATGGTAATAATTTCAAGTTCAAAAGAATACTTATCAGCAAGTCATTATGTTGATGGCAGTAATACTATTACTGATATTGATTTTACAGTAGGGCCTGGTGCTTTACTTACTGAAAAAACACATGAAGATGTTTATTTTGCTGTTAATGAAAATTTAAGACAAATCGCAGTGATAAGGCCAGAGCTTATAGGTTCTTTATCTTCTAGTTTTAAGAAAGCTATAAGAGGTTAACATGAGCACAGCTAATAATGCAGCTGAAAGTGCAACCGAATATTTTTTAGTTGAAGCAACTATAACATCAGATAGAGCTGTAACGGGCATCGATATCTCTAGAGTTGTTAATGCGATGAAAATATATGAACATATAGAAAAACCATATCTTACTATGGGTATTTCTTTTGCAGATGAAGAAAATATAGTACAAGATTTTGATTTTCAAGGTGGTGAAAAAATAACAATTAGATTTGTTGAAAATGAAGAAGCAGATACTGGTAATGAAATTAAAAAAGAATTTGTTATTGATAAAATAATATCTTCAACTAAAATTGAAGAAAGAATAGAAGTTGTAGTTTTGCACTGCACAGAATATCACATGTTTGAATCAATCGTTCAAAACATTAATAAATCCTTTACAGGTTCTCCTACATCAATAATAGAAAAAATAATAAACAGCAGTCTTAGTAAAAAAGCTATAATAGATGGTGCTGATTCTATTCAAGATATGAAAGTAGTGATACCTAATATGCATCCTATAGAAGCTGCAATGTGGCTTAAAAAAAGATCGACGACAGCAAGTGGATTTCCTTTTTTTGTTTATTCTCCTCTTGGCATTGACAATATAGTAATAAGAGATTTGGATAAAATGTTAACTCAAACTGTCCAAAACTTAGGACGGCCATACATATATGCTCCTAGTGCTAATGTAGGAATATCTAGTATAAAATATTATACAATTAACAAATATAAATACGAGTCAGCTGAAAATTTAGTAAAACTAATACAATCAGGAAATGTTGGATCTAAAAATGTTTTTTATGATACGTTAAATGGTATAAGTGAATCGATTCATTTTAATGTAGATGATTTATTTAAGGAAATAGTGAAAAAAAATATGCTAGGTGGTGATAATAGTAGATATGCTTTTTCTAATGAATTTAAAATTAATGGTAAAAATATATCAAGTTATGATTCAAAAGTAATATCTACAATAAGTTCAACTGGAGCTTATAATAATTTAAATACTGTTTTTAAAAGCTATAATGATGAAACAATTAAAGGTAATCAAAATAAAAAAATTAAACAAGCAGCACTTAAAAATTTCTTAGCAAAATCACCATTATCAATTACCGTAAAATCAAGAGAATTTTTAAGTGGAGATGCAAACTATACTATAGGTAAAGCCATAAGAGTTGTTTTTTTAGATACAAATTCAAATTCAGACGAAAACAAACCAAGTCTTGATTTAAAAAAGTCTGGTGACTATATAATAGTAGGTGCTACTCATTCTTTTTTTGGTGAAGCATTAGAAACAACTTTATTACTTGGAAAAATTGCTAGCTTAGGTGTGGAGATTCAGATATAATGCAAGACTATTATGGTGATAACTTTAGGTGGTTTATTGGTGTTGTTGTAAATATTAATGATCCTTTAAAACTTGATAGAGTAAAAGTTAGAATACATGGTATTCACAGTGAAAGTACTGTAGATATACCTGACAACGATTTACCATGGGCGCAAGTTAATATACCTGTAACTGAAGATGGTAGCTCTGGACTTGGTGGAAATTCAAGACTTAAAAATAGAGCTCAAGTTTTTGGAGTATTTTTGGATGGAAAAGATTCACAACTACCTTTAGTACTAGGTTCAATACCAAAACTTGAATCTTTAAGAAATGATGTCAATCAACCTTCAACCACTGATAACTTACAATTAGATGGAAACACTAATATTGAAAAAGCATTTAATTTTTTTATATCACCAATTGGTGGTTCATTTACGCCAGAACAAGCATGTGGTATGATTGGAAATTTTTGCGTAGAATCTGCAGCCACCGCTAACGGTGGAGATATAAATCCTTTAGCAAGATCAGGATTTAAAGATGAAAATTCCTTTGGTATTGCTCAATGGAATCCTGCAAAAGCCGCAGGCGAAAGATTTAAAAAATTAGTAGATTATTCTGCAAGAATAGGTTTAAGTTATAGCACGATTGAAGCTCAACTTAGATATGTAAAGTTTGAATTAGAAACAGAATCTTTTCTTGGGTTAGGTCAATTGCGTAATGCAGAAACTGTAGAAGAAGCTACAGTTGTTTTTCAAGATAAATATGAAAGACCAAACAAAGCACTAGCACACACAAAACAAAGAATAGCATTTGCTCAAGAAACTTTTAATAAGTTAGGAATTGGCGGACAGGAGCCAGAAGAATGAGTTTAATTGAAATAAAAGCAAAAGATGGAAATGATGGAGCAGGTAGTACCTTTAATGGTGTCGTATTTACTTTTGCTAGTAATATTAAAATTTTAGAACTTGTAGATGTTAGAGTTAAAAAAAGCAGAGCTGCTGCAGATAATCCTAATGCATTCTCGCAACGTTTATCTAAAGAGAGATATATATTCAACGGAACATCTATAGAACTTCAAGTAGGTAGACAAGAATTTATTGCAGTAGAGTTTACAAGAGAAATATCTGAGTCTGAGTTTAATGCATCAGCAACACCTGAAATGATTCAGTTTAGAAAAGTAGTTTTACGTGGAATTAGTGGAGATCTAAAAGGAATTGCTGAAAGTGAAAAAATGAAGAATGTTGTTGCAAACATGAGCTCATTTAATAGCGCCGGAGAAATAAAAAATGGTATGAAAAGTTTGCAAGAAGGCGCAAAACCAACAAGTGATTTTTCTCCTAGAGTTAGAGTTGTGCAGCTTCAGCCAGGAGCGGCCGATGGATCAGCGGATAAAGTAGATGCTAGTGTTACTGCATTAACAGGTTTGTTTAAAAAACAAAATATGACATCAAGCGGAAATCTTAATAAATCTGTTTTTTCTTTTGGCAGTACTTCATCAATATTTAATGTACTTCAAAAGCATACAACTTTATCAGATCAAAAAATAAAAAAAGAAACTGAAAAAGTATTACCAAGTACTATAACACCAAAAGTTTTACAAGTTGCAAAGGAAGCAATATCGGATAAATCATTAGGTAAAACACCAGCAGATAATATAACGCAAGGTGTGAAAACAGAAGTAAGTAAAAATCTTAAAGAAAATAATTTTGCTGGCTTTGATTTTGATCCGGAAGGACTTATTCCAGGCGCAAGTAGATCTGGTGCAAATGCTTTACCACATGGCATTGGAAAACTATTAAACATTGCAAAAGATAAATTGCCAAAAATTGGTGAAACATTAGCTGGAACAGCAAAAGGTGTTGTCATACCAGAAGGTAAGAGCGTGCCAAATTTGATAGAAGGTTTCGATAGCCAAACTGGTAAAGTATCTTTAGATACCAATGTAGGTAAATTTATACCTAAAGGATCATTAATAAGAAATGTTAAACCCGTCACACCAGTAATTGTCTCATCAAGTCCTACTACGTTTAAAGGATCAAATAGTAGTAATCATAAATTTGAATTTATAGATACAGTTGATGAGTTAATTGACGAGCTTGCTAATAGTACACGAGTTAATAGTTTAACAGATGAAACTATAGGCTTTTTAGTAGTAGGTTTCACTGGTGATGAATTATATGGTGGACCTAATAAAATGAATGTTGAAAAATTACATCAAATTGAATTGAAAGATGATAAAGAATTTTTAATAGAACAAGGTCTTGCATCTGGATTATCTGCAACAGTTGCAACTCAAAGAGCTAATGCATTAATGGAAGACGTAGGTCTTTCTGATTTTTATGGCATACAAGCACATTATTTAATTTTAACAGATGGTAGAATACAAAGAGGTAGACCGCTAGGTAAAACACGCGCACCTGACAGAGATCCATATTCTAAAACGGGATTAGAGTTATCGTTTGTTGCTGGAGGAACAAATCCTGTTAACGGCGAACAACTACGTGCATTTGAAGAATTACTAGAAAGAATGTATAAAGTATTACCAGGTCTTAATGTATTTGGTGACAATGAAATTGATTCAACTTTATTAGGACCAGGATTTGATGTAGGTTCTTTTAGAGATAAATTTGATAAAGATTTTAAGATAATAGAAGACCCTTCTTCAGAAGAAAATAAAGACATTGACAGAAAAACACTAGCAATAGTACAGCCGCCTAAAAGTGTAATAGCTAAGCAATCAGTTACGCAACTGCAAAACAAAATTAATATTACAAATCCTACGAGTATTACAAAAGCGTTTGAAACTAAGGATCCTAAAACAGGAGCTGAAATAAAAGCTGATATAGACACAGAGTTAGCTAATATTGGTAACGTTATGAATGATATTAAAACAGGCAAAATTGATATCGAATCAGATATTGAAGTAGCTTCTACTAAGTCTTTTGCAGCCGCAGAAAAAGGCTTTGCTGATTTAAATATAAATACAAAGACAGCTATAAAGGATGCAAACATAGGAAAAGTTGAAGATTTTATGAAGTTAGCAAAAACTAATTCTTTAGATATAGCTAAAAAAATTAAGAGTATATTTTAATGGCTAAAAGAACAGAGAAAAATTTTAATATATCACAGGCTGAAGCTGCATCTCTTAAACAAA
>Ga0181395_1000217_pt1 | contig 23765 bp, 42 predicted proteins | sample 18SPOviralmetaG_FD_130124 | JGI IMG/M metagenome (GOLD analysis project Ga0181395, IMG submission 130124) | Marine viral communities from the oligotrophic San Pedro Time Series (SPOT) site, San Pedro Channel, CA, USA - 18 SPOT_SRF_2010-12-16 | ecosystem: Environmental > Aquatic > Marine > Strait...
CTGTTAGTAATTGTTGTCTTTGTGATTCAGATAAATTTACAGCAAACCCCCCATCATCTTGTGGTTTAAATACTACTGCTCCACTAGGTCTTGCTCCGTTACTTAGTAAGTTAATATTGTGTTTGCCTGACATATTATGTTGGTCAACTTCTATAGCTGCTGCGGACATAGGTGATAACCCATAAAAGTCATCTAATGGATTCCATAGCTTGACATGCTTGACCTCACTGAATCCTGTTCTTTCTTCTACAGGATATGTAGCTTGTACTCTGCCATTTAAAACATATTCATACCTGTCAGGTATCGGATTACTACCACCTTTGACAACCATTCTGTCAGGTCTTAACAGGTGTAATTCTTTAGGTGCGCCTACTTCTGATCCTACTTTAAGAATGTAAGCGTTACCGCTAAGGAGTAAGAAACCAAAGATGCTGTTGAAGAACTCACTATGGGATTGCAACGGATTAGGTCGGCTCAGTAGGGTGACGATAGGGTGACTATCTAAGACCTGATCTCCTGCTTTTACCATAAATGGTACTGCACTAGCACCTTTGGCTATCTCGTTTACGCATCTAAAAACAATGCTGTTTTTCATGTAGCCTTCTTCGGCTAAATCTTGATACGAATAGTTTTTTGATTTAGATGTACCTACTCCAAAATATCCAACCATATTACCTGCGTCTTTTTTTTCAGGTTTTGTTGTAAATACATTTTTTAAATTATCTAATACTGATGCCATTAGCTTATTCTCCAATTTACTGAACCTCTAGACTTGCTAACTTCTGTTAAACCCCAAACTAAGGCATCTAATCTATCAGGACTTGGTTTAGGTCTTTCTCCAGTGTATGTTGTCATTTGTGATTCTAGTTCTGGAAATGTACCAATGTGATGTACTTTTCTTTGCTCATATAAAGCACTTATAGGCTCTGCTCTTACAAGCTTACCTCTTGTGGCATGTACACTTTTGTAATTAACATGAGGGTCTATGCCTCGCAACAGTCTTTCCACTAAATCACCGCCATTATTTACTTCTGCTACTATTTGATCAGCTTCCCATTCGTAGAAAAGATTAATGGCTATTCTTCCCCATTTATCCGCAGAATACTTTCCGCTCTCATCTTCTAGAACATAATACTCGTTATTTGCATCTTTGCCTACTACTACGATACCTGTTTCATCTGAACCTGCACCGCTTGTTACAGCAGGGTCAACTGCCACAATAATTTTTGTAAGTTCTCTTTCTTCATTAGCAGGTAATCTAGCTTCGTCAATAAGTGCATTTGACCATAAAGCACCTTCTACTGAATCTACTACTTCAGCATATAGCTCCTGTCTTCCTAAAGTTGTGCCTTCATACCTTTCTTTAAGCATTGCCAATGCGCTTGGGGCTAAGTTATCTACATTTTCAAATGTACTACCTGATGTGACAATCACATCTTCTCTTTCTATAAGTTGTTTAATAAGAGGCGTTGGCTTAGGTGTTGTTGTGATAATACATTGTGGATTTTCGCCTAAACGTAAACCAAACATAAGTTGATCAAATGTTTCAGGATATCTCCATGCTGCTAACTCATCACACCATGCTCTATGAAACTGCGGACCCCTTAGTCTGTCAGGTTCTATTGCTGCATATCCTATTATTTTGCTACCATTTGCTAATCTGATCTCTGCAGTTGTCTCTGAGTATGATTTTCTACCTCTAGATGTAAAGTAACAATCATCAGGTATTATTGATAACAAGCCACTAGGTCCACCAAAACAAACTCTTTTTAAATCACCAAATGTAGGAGCAATAACAGCACAAATACTATCAGGATTTCTTAGTGCATATAGGGCTATATCTTGTGCGCCTGTTCTAGTCTTTCCCCAACCACGTCCTGCAAGTATCAACCATATGTGATGTTCTTCTTGTGGACTTATTTGCTTTGGTCTAGCTTTAGTTAACCAATCAGTGTACAGACTTAGCGTTGCCTTTTCTTCGTTGCTCGGCAATGTTGTCCAAAAGTCCCAAAGCTTCTCTGAATGTTTCATCGTCTTTTGCATTTGTTTCTACGTTTACGTTATCTGTTGCTTGTCCTAATGCAAGTTTGCCTACTTTTTGAACAGAGCCTAATGCCTGACTTAAAGTATTTAATACTTGTGGTTTAATTTTATCTTCTTCTGTATTTTGTCTTAATGTTTGTGCTATTTGTCCCATAAGACCTTTTGCTAGTTGCAAGCTAGTCTTATCAAACTGCACTGCTTCTTGTACTAATTCTTTTCTTTTTCTTTCATCCAGTTCAATAAGATATTTATCTTGGAATCTTTTTTGTTGAATAGACCAATCTTCTCTTTGTGCAGTCTTGTAAAGAGTAGGCTTAGGTATGCCGTAGTCTGATGCTAACTCATCAATGGTGAAAAGCTTACGTCCACCTTTATTGTCTTCAATGCCCTGTACAAATTTATTTCTTATTTCTTCTTTTTTTGTAAGGGTTAATTTTTTGTTGGTAGCCTTTTTTTTAACCATTATTTATCAGTATTTATATCCTGTTATTACCATTCTATCTATAAGTCTTAACCAGTGTCAAAAAAAATAGTACATTTTGTGCAAATAAGTGTTTACATTTGTAAACATTTACCCTATAATCACTATATTAAGTTAATTAATTAAAGGAGATAAATTGAAATGAATAACTTACCAACCATAACAGACAGAACATTTGGAATAGAAATGGAGTTTGAAGGTGCAGATATACACCTAGTAGCTAACACTCTTAACCAAGTGGTTGAATGTCACTATGAAGGTTACACACATAGAGTGATGGAATCTTGGAAGATTGTTACTGATGGCAGCTTACCTAATTACACTACTTGCGGTGAAATAGTATCGCCAATCTTAAAAGGTGCAGAGGGTGTAGCTGAGTTGTTAAAAGTATGTGAAGCTTTAGATTCTATAGAGGGTATAAAGGTCACTAGAAATTGTGGTTTACACATACATCTTGGTGTTGATGATCTTACTGTTGGGCAGATACAAACTGTTTATGAAAGATACGCAGACTATGAAGCGCAGATTGATCTTATTATGCCTAGAAGCAGAAGAGGTAACGCTAATTGGTGTGACAGTGTTGTGCCTAATAAAAACACAATCAAGAGACAAAATTCAAAAAACAGACTTGCTCATGCAGCAGGTAAATACTACAAAGTAAATCTTAACAAACTTACTACTTACGGAACTATAGAGTTTAGACACCACAGTGGTACTTTAAATTTTACTAAGATTGTTAATTGGTTAAGTTTCTTGCAGACCTTTGTTGAAAGAAGTGTTCAGCTTACTAGCACAAGAACATCTGCTGCAAACAAAAACAGACCTTACAACATGATAAGAAACATCTTAGAAAACAATGGATATGATGTTACTTATAGCAGAAGGCACAATGGATGGATAGTTGATAGAAACGGAGTTGGAATTACTATACTTAGAAACTCTATATTGAATGATCTTTATACAGGTGCAAGAGAAAGTTCTTTAGATAGAGACGCTGCTTACAGATACCTTTGTGGAAAAACAGGTAATAGTGAATTACAGGAAATTTGGGTCTTACAGACACAAACAGGCAATGTTGCCACAGAACAAGATGGTGGATGGCTAGATGGTGTAGACCAAAGAGTCAAAAACTACTTTGAAGAAAGAGAAAATGAACTTAACTAAAAAGGAGAAAAATATGAAGTTTAAATCTTACTTATACGGAGCCTACGGAAGCAACCTCAACTTAGGACAAATGAATCTTAGATGTCCTGATGCAGAACCCTTGGGAAGCTTGTTATTGCATGGTTGGGAACTAAAGTTTAGAGGTGTTGCTGATATTGCAGAAACAAATGATGCAGTTGTACCAATCGGACTTTGGAGAATCACACAGAGGTGTGAAGCAGCTTTGGACATATATGAAGGCTATCCGAACCTTTATGGTAAAAAAATTGTTACTGTGCCTAACCTTACAGATGATTTTGATACTGACAAAGTGATGCTTTACTTTATGAATAGTACATCAGTATATCCTCCATCAATGCCCTACTTAGATTGCATAATGGAAGGCTATGATGATTTTGGTCTTGATGAAACTTACCTTAAGTATGCAATAAAAGATGCGTATGCTAGAGAAGAACAAAGAGACTTTAGATTAGTAAAGTAAACTTAGATAAAAGAGACTTCGCAAGAGGTCTTTTTTATTGCTCAACGACTTGCAAGCCTTATGATTAGGGGGATGCTATACCATTACCCATGACCCTATCGTTGCTTAAAACGCTTTTCTGTAACCCATTTTTGCTAGTTTTGTGCTTTACAAAGCATTAATAGAGCATTTGCAGGTTCTTCTCCTAATACTCCTTTAACTATATCTGCTTCATCTCCACTAAATACTAGATTAAGTCTATAGAAGTTAGCAGCTTGTACTGCCATAGTTCTTTCTTCTTCAGTTTTTGCTTCTGCAATTTTCTTTTCTACCTGTCTTTGTTGTGATAACGCTTCAGGTGTTAAAGCCTTGATCATTGTTCCATCTGCGGTTTGATGTTCTGTGCCACGAACACTATCTTCTGATGAATCAGAATCAGATGGAATCCATGCACTTCCAAATTCTTCATCTGCCATTGCCTCAGGAGCAGGTATATCCTCTATCATTCTTTGTAATTCTAGATCGTCCATCATCAAGCTATCTTGCGCCCAATCTAAAGCACCTAATTTTTCTAAGTCTCTTAATACCTCTGATGTAAGTTCTATGTCCTCTGAGCCTCTTGCTCTGTTGTGTCTCAATGTTGCTATTCTTGCTTGTTCGTAAGTCATTGGAGTTACTACGATAGGTATTTCTTCATAACCTAATTCTTTAGAACATCTCCACCTATGCTCTCCATCTACTATGCGAAACATACCATCTTGTTCTTCATGATGTACACATACAATAGGTTGTGTAAAACCATCTTCGGTCATTGATCTTTTTAACAATTCAAATTCATCATCTGATTGTCTATTGGGATTGTATGTATTAGGAACAATTTTATCATGTGTTATGTATTTAATATCTAAAGCCTCTAGTACTTTATTTTTCTTTTCTACTTCAGCCTTACCTTTAGTTCTAGCCATAATTTTCTCCGTATTTGTTATGATGTTTTGTTACGTTAGGTGATTCATCTATTAATGCTCTATTTATTACTGGTCGCATCCACCAATATTTATGTTTGCCATGATATAAATATCTGCAGATATATGTTACGCCTTTATCATTTGTGTAGTTTTCATCAACGCCATAATTTTTAATTTTATGTAGTAACATACCATAAAGAAGAGGATGTTCTATATCTCGTATATACCAATGCGGTGCTATGTCGGCATATGTCTTTGCCCACACCCAATCTGCCTTTTCTATCTCTTTTTTCAATTCCGATGTGTTCATTAAAATGTAGGTTTGCCTCCCCAAGTTCCGCTTCCTTCTCTAAAGTATTCGGGTTCCATATATGGAAGTGTGCCTTGTTTTAATGAAAAAGGGTCTCCGTTATACATATTCATAGCTAGCTTTTTCCATGAACCATTTGGGTTGGCTCTTATAGAATTAACTTGTGGAAAATCCATATCAGAACCATTTTGTCTGCTAAATTTTCTTACCTCAGTATCCATGATTTTTACTGCTCTTTCAGAAATCCATTGTGGTGCTTCCTCAATACATTCTCTTTTAAAACATTCTTCCCATGTCTCTCCTGATTTTCGTATTGGTTGACATGATATTTTTCCAAACTGTGCTGCAGTTCGTATACCTTCTAATCTGTGACAGACTTTATCAAACCACCGAGGCCAAGCTTTCTGCGCTAATTGTAAATCAGGTATACCTGCAGTAGTCATAGTAAGCGGTGCTATGCGTAATTTGTTTTTTGATCTTCCGTGTTTTACCATAACATCATAAGCATGATTGTAATCCCATTTGAAATCAGAAATAGCTTTCCAAACATCTCCATCAGTCCAATCATAGATCGGTCTTATGTATTTGACTCCTCTGTCATTAGGTTTTGTAATGTGTCCTTTGCTTGAAAATAATCCCATACGCCTGTTTGGGCTTTCTTGTACTCGTAACCCTATACAAGCAAACAAGTCTTTTCCTTCTTCTACAGGAAATCTTTCAGGTGTTACTAAACCATTTATATTTTTTTCATCTATTCTGTAGGCGTATTCAGGAGGCTGTCGTACCCAGTCTGATGGTGCAAGATTTTCATCAAATATCCACCAATAAGGTAAGTTTCTATTAAATACATTTACGACTGGTTGTCCTGCATACAGATGATGCATGTTTACTTCTGGTCTAGCGGCTACCCTGTCTAAATATTCGTAAGTATTAGGAAATAATATTTCTTCATCCCTATGAACTACGTTTATTGGTAACTTGCCTGCTGCATCTGCAGCCATAATTGCCATTTCCATACAGATAGTTGAGTCCTTACCACCGCTTTGTGAAATTACTACTGTATGACCTTGCTCATATACTTCCTGTAACCGATTTAAAGCGGCATCAAATACACTTATGTTAAGATTAAGCTTCATACCTGCAAGATAAGAAGATAATACTTACAGTTGTTGAGATCATGTTTTTTATGTTCCATGTCTGTATATATAGCCTCAACTGAGTCTTTAAATTTAAACGATCCATTTGCATCATTGTACTCCAAACTGGAAAAACCCAAAATGTACGACCAATCATATTCCATTTTTTCTAATATGTCTTTAATTTCTTTATATGTAAATTTGACAGTTTCTATATCTGTATTCATTTGTTCATGACATAAAGCATTATATCCACCATTTTTATTTATGAATGTTAAATACATCAACCCATTTTTTTTAAGGTGTCTGCTCATTTTTTGTACACCTTCTACACCGCAATAATCAGAGACTGCAAAAAGACTTATGACTAAATCAAACTTATTGCTTTCGTCATATGTCATAAAGTCACATACGTCAAAGCTTATTTCAGGATGTTTTTTTTTGGCAATATCAATCATTTTTTTACTAATGTCTAAGCCTTGATATTTACAATGCCATAAATCCTTTTTAAACAAATCAACAAACAAACCAGTTCCTGATCCGCAATCTAATATTGTTTTTGCACCTGTGGTTGGTAAATTTTCATAAATAAACATATTTTCAGCCTCAATAAGCTTTGCATTATCTTCGTTATACATTGCGTCATATCTAGATGCAGCAGCATCATATAATTCTTTAACTTGCTTCATTAAACTGTGTAATTGGTTACGTCTAGTTTTCTTTCTTCAAAAACTCTTTTTTTGTGATTATAAACAAGTGTGCATTGTCCTATTTGCCCATACAAACCTTGTTCTCTTATTTTACGTGTAATTATATTTATAGAATCATCATCAAAATCTCTGTGTACAGTTACTACTGCATCACTCTGATTATGCCAATGTGAAGCGCCTGCAATGTCGTATGCAGTAGGCGGTGCATATCCTCCATCAGTTTCTTTTTGCATTTTAGTTGGATGTGCAACAACCCACACAGTGCAATCTGTATTTCTTGCAAACTTTTTACAGTTAGATATAAAGTCACGTATATGTTCATCTTCTCTATAATTACCCTGCCTTCTTGCATCTACTTCATTGTATGGGTCTATGACAATTCCATTGATACCAAATTTTTGTACACTCTGTTTAGCAATCTCTAATATTTTTTGTATATTAGGTATGTGTTCTCTAGTCTCAATAAAATAAAAATGCTCTTTTACCCAATCCAAAGCGTGATGCAATTCATCACTTGACATTCTGCCCTCCAAACCTTTGTCAAAAGGTTTTTCTGTAACTATCTGTGCCAATCTTCTTATGTGCATGCTAGTAGAATGTTCAGGACTAAACATAGCAAACTTCCAGCCATGTCTTTGCGCTATGCTAACCAAGAATTGATCTAATACTGTAGATTTTCCATGATTTGGTATTCCTGTCCACACATGAAATGTGCCTTTTAAAACTTTGTATATGCGATCAACTGAGGGATACCCTACCTCTATAGGCTTAGTGTAATTGCCATTGTAAAGGTCTATAACTTGTGATGTGTAGTTATTGACTGTATACAAACCATCAACAGGATATGGTTTTGCCTGATCTACAATTTGCTTAAGTTTTGCTGCTCCATGTGTAACCAATATATCATTTGCATCCTTGCAATCTTTAGGCACCTCAACGTACCAACATTTATCCTTTCCATACCTGTGCAATAATTCTTTGTTAAGATTCTCACCTGCACCATCATTATCTACAAAAAGAATAATCTTTTTAGCTTTTTCTAAGGGATGTGTCTGTAAGCAGCTAAACCTTTTGTCCCCCTCTCTTAAGCTTACTTTTGCAGGCGCACCATCAGGCAGTGTTGTTGCATTTTTAATGCCCACCTCCCAAAGACTGAGCACGTCTATTTCTCCTTCTACAAAAACTACAGTGCTAGAATCTTTTACTGCGCCATAGTTATATAAAGATTTTTTAGCATTAGGTGTCTGTTTAAATTTTTTATCTATGGTTCTGTATTTAATGTTGTCACATCTATTGTTGTGTGGATTGTAAGGCATAGCTATCCAATTATTATCTTTTGAATGTATGCAGAAATGTTTATAAGTGTCTCTAGAAATTGATCTGTTTATAAAATATTCATCTAAAAATTTAGTATCACTAACTGTGTCAATTTTTACAGGCTCAACTATTTTTTTTTGCACAGGTTTAATTTGCTTTACGTTAGTTCTATCGTCATGAACTGAACCTGTGTCTTCACAATGATGACAAAACCACACGACATTATCTACATCTATTGTTACTGATAAAGGTCTATCTTGTGAATTATGTGGAGGTTGACATTTTGGACACTTTACCTTGTGCGTACCCTCCGTGTAACTTTTTAATCTAATACCATTTTCTAATAACTTATCCTGCAAGATCATTTTTACCTCCTTTTTTTATCTTTATTGTATCTTTAGTATAGGTGGAAGCTCGCGTCCTAACCATAAGGACATGGGTGTCCACATTAAGAAAATACCTGTTTGACGTTCCAAACCTACGTTGTTTTGTAAGTAGATTATTTTTTTCTAACCAGTCAATACATCTACGTACTTGCCTATCTGATATTCCACAAAGTTCTGCTAAATGTTTTTCGCTAGGAAAACAAGAATGATCTTGATCTGCATAGTTTGCTAACCAAACCAATATAAGTTTTGTGGATGGTGTATTACAATTTTTGTTTTTGCACCAGTTGATAGCTTCTATTGACATATACACCCATTATGTACTACTTATTTTTAGCAGGCAAGACATAAAAATCATTTGGGGTTACTTGCCCGTCTGTCAGACGGTATATGATATACATTTCATCTTGTCTAGGTATGCGTTGTCCTTGACACCATTTAGAAACTGCATGAATACTAAACTCACCACCTAATTCTTTAGATGCTTGTAAAAAGCTTAATTGCGTAATTTTGTTAAATTTTAAATACTCATTCAGTTTCATGATTACAGGATACATCATTTAATATTGCATATCCACCCATTTTGTATTAATATACATGCAGATTAATTGATATATAAAATGAATACAGTAAGTAACAATCCTTTTCAGACGCACAATGTTAATCATTTAAGCGCATCTTCAATAAACGAATACATACAAAATCCTACACGTTGGCTATTAAAAGTAAGTGGCTATACAGAAAACTTAGGCATACCTGCTTTTTGGAGGGGTACTGCAACAGACAACGCCATAGAAAAATCTTTAGACGATATGAGATTATCTGAACGCAGCTTGGTTGATTTTGCTTTGAATGTTTATGATGAAAAAGAAAAAGAAGCTAGACAGGGCAATCTTTATTTTGATAGAACTAAATCCAAAACTGAAAGAGACATGCTCATAGAGTACGTAAAAATATCTGTTCCGTTTTACAGGCAACTAGGCAAACCTATAGAAACACAGGGTAAAATTAAACTTGAGTTTGAAGAAATACCCATTCCCATTATTGGCTACTATGATCTTTATTATGATGGTGTGGTGCGTGATATAAAGACCACCAGTCGCATGCCTAGTAAATTACCAAATTCTTATAGCAGACAGTTATCTATTTACGCAACTGCGTTAGATGCTGTTCCTTTAATTGACTACGTATACGCAAGCAAGACCAAACAAATGGTCAAGACTGTGCCTGTATCTGATATTGAAGAGCATTTAAGAGTGGTCAGAAGAGCCTGTAACTCTATGATGGAGTTATTATCTTATTCTGATGATATTAACCAAATAGCAAGATTACTTGTTCCTGACTTTGATGATTGGAAATGGTCAAACAAAGAAAAAGAAGCTGCTATTGAACTATTCAACTTGAGGTAAACATGGATAAATTGATAAGTGCAATCGTTGAAGCACAAAAAAAAATAAGCGATGCAAACAGGTCAGCAACTAATGATTTTTTTAAAAATAGTAAAAATAAATCAGGTAGTCCATATGCGACTTTAGAAGATGTTATACAGGCAGTTAAAGAGCCTTTACTAGAACAAGGTGTTTTGTATCAACAAATATCTGAGCAGGTAGAGGGTGGAGTTTGTATAGAGACTGTATTTATAGGTCATGGTTCTAAATTAGAAACAGGAAAAATATTTGTACCTGCTGACAAACAAACACCACACGGATATGGCAGTGCGTTGACATATGCACGCAGATACTCTTTATCTTTGGCTTGTGGTATTGGTGCTGCTGATGATGATGGCAATAAGGCAGAAGAAATTACTAAAAAGATAGCTAAATCTAAACCTGTTTCCAAACCTAATGTGATTAAGGAAGATGCTAAATATCTCTTAGTAAATCAAGAGGGTAACTTGCTAGCATCTGCTGATGATGAAGAGGCATTTCTTGAACTGTGTCGTAGTTTTTTAAAGCACCCTGATAAAGAAACATGTCAAACTTTATATACTGCCAATAAATCAGTTATAAGTAAGGCGCACATAGCTGCAGTCAATGCAACTAAAAAATCATTAAATGATTTAGTAAATTTATATGAAGGAGATAACAATGAAAAAGAAGAGTCCTGATTTGAATCTCTGTGTGTATAAATGTATGGAAAGTGGTCATTGGTGGACATTTTGGGACTTACAATCTGAAATAAAAAGAGTTACAGGAAAATTTTTTGGGGAACCCACAATAAGCGCAGCAATCAGAAATATGCGTAAAATGGAATGTAGAGAAAGGTTTGGACTGCCGCTTGATATGAGTGTTGAGGTTGTAGACCGAAAAAAGATCACAGGCGGCAAAGGTTATAAATATAAATTAATAAAGGTATAAAAATGGAAAAAAAATATGATGATGAACTAAAAGGTGCTTTTTTCCCTGAGGGACAATCAGAGGTTGTCTTTAGAGGTAATATGCAAATCAATGGTGAAAAGAGGTATGGAGTTATTGTAAAAAGCCAAAATCGCGATGGTAAAGAGAAGCACGAACTTATGTTTAGTGCAGGATTAATACACGTTAATTCGCCTGAAAATAAAATACACGAAAGAGTTCCTGACATTGGAGGCAGAGTGTATTTTGATAAAGAAAAATATAAATTCGGATGTTGGAATCAAAGGGCAGATTCAGGTTTAGAATATCTGAGCGCAGGTCTTTCTGTTGATGAAGAGAATGCTCCTTTTTAGTTGTGAGTAAAACTTATAATGTTCTGCATATATCAGATGTGCCAAATGAAGAAGGGTTATTCATAGAATTGATAGAATACAAAAACCCACCTGATTTAAACGAAATGCAATCATGGACAAAAAGCGGTCTAATTGAATTGATACATGTATTGCACAACGGAAGAGAGTGTCATGCAATAATAGATGAAGAGGGTAAATTTGATAATACAAATGAAGTAAATGGTTTGGCTACTATGAAATGGAGAAACTATCTTAAAAACAATGACTTGACTGCTTTAGGTGACATGATTGTTGGCAAATGTTCAGTACTAACAAACTATGATTTAGAATGAATGAAGAACAACAAGAATTGTGGATTCATCAAATACGGAAACTATCTAAACCCATTCGTAATGCTGAATATGAAATATTAAAGTGCGAAGCTGATATAAAAAAACTACTTGCACAATTAAAAATGATTGCTATGACTGAAGGTCATAAGACTGTGGCATCACAAGAAGTTTATGCTGAAAATAATCCTGAATTGTATAAAACAAGGCTAAGACACGCAGTAAGTAAATCTAATCTATCTAGCTTGCGCATAGAACTTAAGGCTCTTGAAATAGGATTTGAAGAATGGCGAACAAAAATGGTTAACAGAAGAGAAGAACAAAAAAGATATAATGCTTAAATGAAGGGTAGAAACGCTACTTCTAAAGAAAAAATACACATGGATAAGGTTAGGCAGCTAGGTTGTATAGTTTGTCGCTTACAGGGCATGTATGGTGTTCCTGCAGAGATACATCATATTGAAGGCAAAACTAAACTAAATGCACATTTTATAATATTACCTTTATGTTTTGAGCATCATAGAATGGGTAGCGATAAAGAGCCTATAAGTAGACATCCATACAAAACAAGATTTGTAGAAGCTTACGGAACTGAATATGAATTGTTAGAAAAAGTGCAATCATTATTAAAGAAAACATCAGACCACCTTCCTTTTTAATTTATAAATAGCACAAAATGTACTTGTTTATTTTTGTAAACATGTATATAATTTACATATTAAGTTAATAAATTGGAGAAATAAAATGAAAAACTTAAATGATGTACCTAATAATGGAAACCCAAGCAGTGATGACATTATCCATAATGTTATGCCACAACTCATACAAACTATAAAACAGAAAGCATATGTACAAGATGCTGCACCTAGTGATGCTGAGGTGTTAGGTCTGATTGTATCTAAGTTTAACCAATGGGACAGAGATAGTATCTTTGAAACATTTGTAGAGGCTTTGGAAGACTCTAATCATCATAGTGATGTAGAAATTGTAAGGGAGTTAGTTTAATGAAAAAAATTGTATTAGAAGTTACAGAACATGAATTAGTTCTGTTGGGTCTTGCCACACAACAATTATCAAAAAATGCTCTAAGTCCTAATTTACGAAGGGATGCAGCTGAGTTAGTGCTTAAATTGGAGAGCGTGTAATGAATACTTTATTATTTGGTGATGCGGTCAGACTTTATCAACATGATCGCGCGGATAGTGGGTTCACATATTGCTATCCTGTAGAAGAATTATCTGCAATACATGGATTATCTGATAAAAAGTTTTGGGTGTTACGTGATCACACAGGTTACATAGCATCAGTTAATATGAATGGAAAGGTGATTGTATGAGTAATTCAATAGTTGAAATTGAACCAATGGTTCGTGATCTATGGAATCTAAGAGACAGAGAAGATCTCTTTATAGATTGTTTGGAGTACGTTGAAAAAGTTAATTCAGTCAAGCCAATAGTTATCGCAGTAATAGATTTTCTACAAATGACTATAATGAAAGGCGGTCTTTCAAATGAAGATATAGAACAAATGACAGAATACTTTTATGATCAGGAGTATGACAATGATGGCACTTAATCCAAATTTATTGCAAGAAATACTTGAAGAGTTCAGCGTCAAACATGATGCAGATTTAATCAACATGACTTTAGGAAATGTAAAACAAATATTAACCAAAGAAGAATGGGAAGTTGTGCATGATGTTATAAAGTACGGAAAAGATAAAAGAAAATATCACTAGGTGTTTACAAATGTAAACAATATGTTATATTATCATTACATTTTCTACGGAGATAAATTGAATGAATAAATTAATATTAGAAAAACTACTTCATACTTACAAAACTTTTGATTCTAGATATACAAAAGATGCAAATTCAGCTTTCAAGAAAAATTGGTTTATGCCTGATCATATGGAACCTGATGTTTTAACCACAGGTGATATGTATCAAAATTTTAAGTTGTTGACGCGAAGCATACAAAATTCACAAAAATTTTATATTGACGTAAAAGAAGATGCCTTAACAACAGAGGAAGCTAATAAAATATCTGAAGAGATAATTTTTTGCTTACCATATGAAATGTGTTACATGCAATTTGATGCAGGTGAGATAGTTATCAATATGGTTATTTGTGACATGTTGTGGGATGTGCCATCAAAAGATATTGATCAGAACATACAAAGTCAATTTAGCGTATGTTCTATTCCATATATTCCTGCAGATGATGCTTTTTTGTTTGATCCGAATCTATACCTGCTTGAGTTTTATAAAAACTCAACATTTAAATATATGTTAAATGAAAATGAAGAAACAAATCCATTTGCACACTGCACAGATTTTAGTGCTGATGAAAATGGTATGTACACAAATCGTTCACTAATACGTTGGGCAGAAAGTATATCAACTTGTATAACTACTTTTATGTTAATGATGCACTTTCCGCAAATAACTAATACTAAAGATGTGCAAGGTATAAAGCCACAGGTGTTAGAAAGCCGCAGCAGGTACAAAGTAAGTGAACTAAGGGCAAAGCCTACATGGGAGCATAAAACTCTTAAATTAGACCTTTATGGCAGTGAGAGCGGTACAGGTTGCAGTAATGGCAGCAGGTCGGAAGGAACAAAGTTTCACAGTGTAAGAAAACATTTACGCAGACTTAACAATGGCAAGCACACATTTGTAAAAGCGCATTTTAGAGGTAGTAAAGATGTTGGTGTAGTACAAAAAGATTATGAGGTAAAACTATGAATATATTTGCAGTAAGACTAGAACCAGATTTGGCAGCTATAGACTTGCCTGATAAATTAATTTGCAAGATGCCGCTAGAAAGCGCACAAATGCTATGCACCGCACATAGACTACTATCACCCAAGCAGTATTGTGATGTTTACAATCTTTACAAGCCTGCTTTTGTAAATCACCCTTGCACTATATGGGCAAGAACAACTCATGAAAATTACAGGTGGCTTTTGCTGCATTGGGTTGAGTTGTGTTCGCAGTTTAAATTACGATATGGACATAACCACAAATCATGGGGAGATTTGCAAGAAGGTCTGTTGCGCTTTCCCATGAACATACAAGAAGGTGAAATGACCAGTTTTGCACAGGCTATGCCTGACAAATATAAAAGAAAGTATAATCACATTGCAGCTTATCGTGATTACATGATTAACGAAAAACACTATGCTGCATGGAACAAAGGTGTTAATAAACCTAAATGGTGGAAATAATGGATGGTAAAGACTTAAAACAATTTAGAAATAAGTATGATCTTACGCAATCAGATTTAGCTAGAGAACTAGGTTACTTCAGTGGTGGTATTCCCAATAGATCAGTTATTTCTAGATGGGAGAATGGCAAAGTAATGATAGGCAAAAGAGCAGAACTTGCTTTGCTCGGTGTTATTTATAATTTAGAAAACAGAGTGAGGTTATAGCATGAGAGAGCCAAACGAACCACATGACGAATGGGGTAGACCATTAGAAACCATAAATAAAAATAATAGCATCTTAAATACTATTAGAGATATATTTTTCTTTACAGTTGTTGGACTTTTATTTTTAGCTTTATTTGGTTGGATATTAATAGTATTTTTACCTTACTATTTCGGTAGAGCCATATGGGAAAAGTTTGAACTTTGGTATATAAACAAATAAGAGAACTAAAATGAATCTTAAAAAATTAGATAAAACGTGGAGAGAAAGCTGCCCTGATGAAGCCACTGGATTAATCAGGAAGCGTAAGAAGGGTAACATGTGGAACAGGATCATATTATCTTCTGAGGCTAAACAAAGGCTGAACAAAGATAAGAAATAATGAACAGTTGGTGGTACGCATGGGATGCAGAAGTATCTGATGTAGATTGTGAACAGATCAAATCTTTGTTCCATACAGAAGCCAAACAAACAGGTAAGGTTGGTAATGATCACACAGACAGTAATATTAGAGAGTCTACAGTGGTTGGATTCCCATATGGCACTAATGACAATGTAAAAATAAACAAATATATAGAAAAGTATATTGTCATGGCTAATAGTGAATGTTTTGGATTTGACCTTAATGGATTTAGAGAATTCCAAATAGCAGAATACAAAGAAGGTAGTCATTATGACAATCACTTTGATATGAGAATGGATAACAGAGCATCAGTAAGAAAACTAGGTATTACAGTACAACTTTCTGATTCCACAGAATACGAAGGTGGAGAGTTTATGTTTTCAGAGGATATAGGTACACCCAGTCAAGACATAATCAAGCAGAAAGGAACTGTGATAGTATTTCCTTCTTTTTTATATCATAGAGTCATGCCAGTTAGCAGAGGCAAAAGATATTCTTTAGTTGGTTGGTATGAAGGAAATAATTGGAAATAGAAAATGGTTGATTTAACTATGGATGGTAGTGGAAATGTAACTACGGCAGGAACTGTTACCTTTACTACACCACAACTAAACGAAGACACAAGTGCTTTAAAAAGAAAGATTGAGAATCAACAAAAAAAATTAGAGTTACAAGAACAAAGAATACAGTTGCTAGAAAGAGATTTAAGACTAGCAAGAGCAAGTAATAGTGGAAATAATCTAGGTTTTACAAAAGAAGAACTAACTTTTATATTGTCTAAAGTGCATCCTGATAGAAATCCAAATTCAAAATTAGCACCTGATTTAACAAAAAAAATAATTAACAATAGAAAGAAATGACATCATTTATATATAACAAAAGCGATCCATATGAAAAAAACTTTCAAAGATGGTGGAAAGCAAAAAAATTAATATCAGAAATTAAAGAATACAGTTCATATGCTACGGATAGTGAAGAGCAAGCAAGAAAATTGTTTGCACATTATTTTGGACACAAAAAAGTTAAGGTAAAAAGAGTAAAAAAATTAGCTAATTAGCTTCTTCTTTTTTTTCATGTGCATACATAATATTTAATCCGCTCAACGTACACAGGCGATTTTTTTCGTTAAGACCTAGCGGAGTAATAGAAACATTATCACCTTCTTTAGCTACAAAACCTTCACTAACTAATTCTTGTAAGTGTTCTTGTGGTGTGTTCTCTTCAAACATTACAGATAGAATTGCACCTAGACGTTTGTTTTGTTTTTTAGAAAGTGCCATTAGACTGTAAACCAATCTTCACCTGCAAACATCTTAGCTTCTGCTTCTCTACGTCTTACAAGACCATCTAACACTTCACCATTTGCTTTGTTCCATCTTCTTATCTGATTAGGTACTGCATGATAATCACCTGCGTTCAACATTTTAAGTAGCGTAGATGATTGCAAGTTGCCTGAACCAAGATTAAAAACCCATGCAACTAAGGCATCAAATTGATGTTGTTCTAGTGGTACTGTGACAAGGTCATTGATAAAACCTTCATACTCATCTTCTATCTCTTCTTTTAGTATGTAACTTGCATGATCCATAGTCCATTTATCATGTTCTTTTACTGTTTTTGTGTGTCCATATCCGATGGTTAAAACACCTGCAGGACATGTGTATGGTATTGCTAAACCGCCTGACGTTGGACAACCTTCAAATTTCTTTATAAGCGATAAGCCTTCTTCTGATATGTGCATATTATTCTCCCCACGTTCCATCTTCTCTGACTTTAGCGGTTTTTGTACCGCCCCAATATTCAACTGCGTGTCCTTCATTGATAAGTTTTTGACAAATATCTTCACCATCTTTTGTATAAGGGATGCCCAAAATTCTGCCATACTTACCTTTACCTAATGATTTAACTTTAAATGTGCCTGAACACAGTTCTATTAGTCTTTCTTTTGCTTTAAGACCTAATGCTTTTTCTTCTAGGTTTCTAGTTCTTGATTCAGGTGTATCTATTCCTGCGAGTCTGACTCTTTGTTTGTTTAGAAATACATCAAAACCAAGATCAAGTGTGCAATCTAAAGTATCCCCATCCACTACCCTATCTAGGGTTGCTCTATATACGAAAGCATCAGGGGATTCACTCATTACTTAGTCTGCGGTGCTTTGTCTTTAGCCTTAGCAATATTTATTGCTACCAAGTCTATAAACTTATATACCTTGCCTAAGAGTGCATCATCTTTAGGTGTAGGTGTAGAAGCTGCTATTGCAGAAGCTACTGTGACAGCCATAGTGATGTAGTTAATGATATCCATAATTTCCATAATTAACCTCCTTATTGAAATTATTAATTAGATTCTACTTGATTAACTTCTCTCTGATCAAGTTCTCTGTAATATTTAATAATACTTAATATGTCTTTTGTGTACCTAGTAATCTCTGCCATATCCATTGATAAATTCTCATACTCTTTACTTGATAATGAGTAGAAGGCTCTCTTAGGTGCGTTGCCTGCCTCTAAGTTATCTAAGTATTCCTGCATGGTTGTAGGTGTCATTACCTCCCAATCAACTGAAGATAGGCTCATAGGATAAGGTAAAGGTGGATGATATATAGGTGATCTTTCAGCTATTGTTTTTACCTGTACTGGCTTTACTGATTGCAACATTGAGCAACTAGCAAGGACTACAGTAAGACTAATTAGTATTAGATTGCGCATTAAATTGTTCAGGATTGGTTATTTTTTCAAGTTCAGTCATGACTCTTGCTGACCCTTTATTGATTCGTGCTTGAAGATCGGTAGGGTTTGCAAGTGCAGATTCATCTAGGTCTAGATTAGAGAATGTCTTTCTGAGTCTGTTTACGTTCTCCATAGCCTGTCTCTTCTCTTGTTCAAGCTGATTGAGTTGTTGTTCTTGTGCTTTCTGTTGTTCTAGGTATCGGTCTATAGAAGCGTTCTGTTCTTCTATCTGTGTTTCTAAAACTATCTGATTACCTTTGAGAGTGCTGATCTGATCTGCTTGATAGTCAATGTACCAAGCTGAACTGGCGATTGTTAATACTAATAAACCGCCAAGTATTAATGATAATTTTATGCCCATGTATACACCTGTAATGGTTCTTTTTTACCTTTTGCCTCTATAGGCTCTAACTTTTTTAAAGTATAGTCACTCTTTATAGCAGTATTATATCCAATGAGCAAATCTACTCCTGCATCTTTTGTACCGCTTTCCAACCTTGCTCCTGTATTAACAGCATCGCCTATAGCTGTATAGTCAAACCTTTGTTCGCTGCCCATATTACCTATTACTGCATACCCTGTATTAATGCCTATTCCTATTGCAACTGGTTTGATGCCTTTTTCTAGCAACTCATCATTTAATATGTCCATGTTTCTTTGTATGTCTTTGGCACGGTCTATGGCTTTATTTTCGTGATGATCTAAATCTAAAGGTGCGTTAAAGATAGCCATCATTGCATCACCTATATATTTATCTACCATCCCACCATGAGCCTGAACTGCCTTTTGTTGTGCAGTCAATGCTTTATTCATTATGTAGGTCACTTCTTCAGGCTCTAGTGTCTCAGATAGTGAAGTAAATCCACGTACGTCTGTGAACAGGAAAGTGGCATAGCGTTTTTCACCTCCAAGTTTTAATTGTTCAGGATGTTTTTGCAGTTGTTTGACTTGTCTAGGGTCTAAGTAATGCTCAAATTGTTTTTTAATTTGTTGTCTAAGCTTGTATTGCTCAACAAATTTTAAATAATACGAAATGCTTGCAAGAATAAATTGTGATATTAATGTCCAAGTAACATCTACCAAGTAACCATTCTTTATTGTATAAATGCCAAAAACGAGCGTAGAGACAAAAATAGATGTAAAACTAAGTAACCCTATGGTCATAGATAGTTTTTGCGTTAAAAGCCATGAAATTAGCACTAAGAGTATAAATAAGCTTACCTCTATGGCTAAGTGTAGTTCAGGTATTTGTGGTGTGTTAGGAATTAACAGTGACTCAGTTATAGATGCCTGTAGTTCATGTGGATATAAAAGACCTACAGGAGTAGATACTTGTGGCATTATTCCACCACCACTTGTTCCTACAATTACATAAGCATCTGCTGCTTTGTCTAATTCATTAAGACCAATAGTAGGTGTATCAACATAACTAATCCATTTACGCAACATACTATCTACCTTTATAGGTGGCAGTGATGGTACTGTTATCTCACTATCATTCATATTTATAATGAAGGTATCTTGTTGTACCAGTTGTTGCAAAACTTCTAGAGAAAAAGAAGAAGCAAAACCATCATCAGTTCTTAACAACAAAGGTATCTGTCTTACCAAGCCATCTACGTCAATAGGTGCAGAAGCTATACCTTGTGCAGAATATTGTTTTAATATATCTATATTTTCTACAACACCTCTAGCAATGAAACCACCGCCTGTATCTTCACCTAAAATGACTGTTCCTGTTGTGGGCGGATAACTACCATTATCATTTTCAAACATAGACATTACAGTTGGTCCATAGTTAAGAGCATTGGCAAACGCTTCGTCTCCTCCCATTCTGTCAGGTTGTGGAAAAGATAAAACCCAACCAACTCCTAAACTGCCTGCTTTTAATAATTCTATATGTATTTCTGCAAGTCTTTCTCTAGGCAGAGGCCATCCGCCTTCTTGCGCTATGTCCTCTTCTGTAATATCTAAAACAATAAAATTACCTGTTGGTTCTTGTTTAGGTATAAAAGCATCAAAAGTTTTCAGTTTTAAAATCTCAAGAGGTGTGATCTGAAATAACAAAGGCAACAAAAGTATTGTTGTTACTAATATGCCTGTATATTTTTTCATCAGTTACCCTGTGTTATCTTTATTGTATTGTCTGAACCGCCATTAACTTTGACTAAATTTTCTACACCATTTTGTGTCAATAACAATGTGTAAGCACTAGAACCATCTAAGTCTAACCTAAAAGTATCGCCTACAGACCTTCTAATACTAATTAATTGACCAGTTATTATTGTTGTAATTTGTGTGTCTTTGTCTTGTCCAATATCAGTACCTGCAATTCTTATTCCTGTAGCTAATTGATTAAGCTTGTCCTCTTCTTCTGATACTGCAAGCGCATCTATAATATTTAATAAATCCTCTAAGAAATTTACGTCAAGATAGTTTATATCCAATTCAGTAAAAGATAATTCTTCAGAGTTGTCTAAAAAATCTTCAGCAAGAAAATCTATATCTAAATCAGAAAAATCAAGATAGTCAGCACTTCCTTGTTGTGTTTCTTCTGTAATCAAATCAGCTTTCTCTTGAGGAGGATTTACTATAAGCATGTTATCAATCAAATCTAAACTTATATCTAAGGTTACAGGCTTAGAAGGTATAGATGTATAGGTTGTTGTAGTAGTAGCCTGATAAGGTTGATTTAGCACTACTTGACCTGCTGCTGTTTCTACGGATATTTCACCACTAGAATTGCCATATTCATCAGGCAATAGAATGACCAATGATGCTCCTGTCTCTGGAGTTGTAGTGATTGTAAAATCGGTACCTCTTACAAAAACATCAGCACTAGGTGTTTGTATTCTAATTGCTTTTTTATTATTAAATTTACCTGTGACAAAACGAGCAGTACCACTAGCAAACCGCAAAGCCATTTGTGATTTTTTTGGGTTTGGGTCGTAGATGTATGAATTTATAACTAACTTGCTATGGTCCATAACTCTCACAACAGTATTATCTTCAAACCTTATGGCAACTCTACCTGCCTCTGTCTTTACGTTATCTAATTGCTGTATGGGAAAAGCTAATTCAGCACCATAGGCTTTATCTCTGTAAACCTGCGCGTTGCCTTTTAGTTCGCTGATACTACCTATATCAACAGCCTGTGCTTGTGCCTTGATCGTTTTGGATAACACAGACTGAGCTAGTAGTAGAACCAACACTAATAATCTTAAGCCAGTCATTGTCTTGCGTACTCTGTTGTTGAATATTAAAAGTTCTATTACTACCAGTATGGTCTAGCCAAAAGTAGCCACCTGCATAGCCATCGCCATTATAATTGACAGTATTATCTGAACCATCTATGTCCATATAATTAGTAGCACCATCAATATCTATAGCAGACGTGATGCTGTTACTTGACCCATTTATAATCCAATCTAAATCTAATGTAGAAGCTAGTGCAACAGTAGCTTGATTTAAAGTAAATACATTGCTGTTACCTGTCACGTCAACATTCACATTTGAACTGTCTGCTCCAAATGTGTTAGTTTTGTCTGTATTCATATTAAATGTATTGCTGTTACCATCAAATTCAAAGAAACCAGTATATGAGTCTGCGGTGATGTCACCTAAAAACTTGTTACTGTCTCCTATCTGATTTATGTCAAGAGTCATAGCAGTCCCATCTAAATCAAGACCAGTCATTGAACCTGCTGATGCGTCTATACCTCCAATTATGTTGCCTGAACCCAGTTGCTCTAAGTCCATATTAGAGTTTGACGAACCGCTGCTCTGATCAACAAAGATTTCATTGTCAGCACCCATCAATGGCATAGCTAACAGAAATGTGAGTAAAATTTTTTTCATTTGTACCTCCAAAAATTATTTTTAACTCCTTCTTCTATTGTCTGAAGCACTGCTGTTTCTATTGCAATCTGCAAAGCTATGCTCATTGGCTCATTCTTTACAGTACCACCTTCCAATTCTATCAGTTCTGTCTCATCAGAGATAAATCTAAATACATCATTATCTAGTGATGCTGAAAAAACTGTTTTTGTAACTAATGTTTCTATAAGCACACGACCTGTAGAAACAGAGACTGTTCTTAGGCTGATAGTTATTTGATCACGTCTAATTTTGCGTGACATACCAATACCTAAATACCTTGCACCTACCCCACCACTTTCTATGTTGGCTTCGTAAGATAAGACACCACCAGTCATTATCATGTCACCAAAAGTAAGAGGTAGAAGCTTATTTTTTTCTTCAAATGTTTCTCTAGTAGAGCGTATTAATTGTCGTTCTTTTGTTACCGCTTCTAGTGATACTCTTTCTACTACCTCAAAGAAACCATTTTTGTTTGTACCTGCGTGTTTTAATGCCCTTATAAGGTATGCGTGTGGTGCTTGTGTTACTGCTGTACTAAAAGTGGCATATTTTGAGTTTGATCTTCTTTGTCCTGTTTGATCTTTAAAGTCATTTGCATATACAGCAATAACTGGTTTTCTTTCAGGTTCATCTACATTTGCTAGTTCTGTATGCAGTACAACTGTATTTGCCTTTTCTACATACTCTACAGGTGGTAGATTATTTTGTAGAGGGTCAATCATTAAACTACAACTAGAAAGTAAAACCGCCAATAGGCACAATGACTTCTGTAACATTGCCATCCTCATCTGTTATGGTTACTCTAACTTCTTCTTCTGTTATCTCATATTCAATAGTATTGCCATCTAATTCCATTAGTCCTGCTTTACTTGTTTCTTCGCCGAATAATGATGCTTCTATTTGTCTAGCAAGGTTCGCATAGATACGACTGGTAAGATTGCGCATAAACCTAGCTTCTACAGTATTATTTTCTTCTCTCTCAATTTCATCTCTCAATGCTTCAATTTCTTCTTGTATTGATTTATTGCGGTTAAATTCTTGATTTTGTATTGTTAAATAATGGCTTGATGTACCCTGTCCATTAAAAGAAGGTGATTTAAAATCGTGTACCATTTCATCTGCTAAAGAACTTGTAGCAACAACCAATAAGATTATTACAATACCTGTTATTGCTAAGTATTTATCCCAATCAGTCATTAGTCTTTACGTTGATCATCCCTATCTGCTTTAGCTATTTTGTTACTGTCAATCAACTGTGGTACTCCTAAGATTGTCTTAATGAGCGTGTCTTGCCTAATGATCTCATTGTCCA
>Ga0181395_1000218_pt1 | contig 23749 bp, 34 predicted proteins | sample 18SPOviralmetaG_FD_130124 | JGI IMG/M metagenome (GOLD analysis project Ga0181395, IMG submission 130124) | Marine viral communities from the oligotrophic San Pedro Time Series (SPOT) site, San Pedro Channel, CA, USA - 18 SPOT_SRF_2010-12-16 | ecosystem: Environmental > Aquatic > Marine > Strait...
CTTTGACGAGTCAAAGCAAAGGGCTGTTTCGACCTTTGTGCCGGCTCAAGACTTGGTTGTTCCTTACGCTGCGGCTGATTTACAGTCGGCATCTAGGGTTACTCATGTTTTGCGTATGGATTATAACCAAGTTCGCAAGATGCAGATTGCTGGGTTTTTTAAGGACATCGAGTTACAGGCGTCTGACGCGGAGCCTGACGAGGTTCGGCAAAAGGTTGATGAGATACAGGGTACATCTCGCACCTATCAGGACGAAATCTACACGTTGTTGGAGATGCATGTTGATCTGGACGTTGAGGGATTTGAGGACATGTCTCCTGATGGGGAGCCAACGGGTATTCATCTGCCTTACATTGTTACTTTGGACGAGGCTTCTGGCAAGGTTCTAGCGATACGCAGGAACTTTGAGGCTGAAACAGACTTTGCCAAGAAGCGTCAGTTCTTTGTTCACTACCGGTTTATGCCCGGTCTTGGGTTCTATGGCTTTGGTTTGATCCACATGATTGGCGGTTTGGGCCGCGCTGCGACCAGTATTCTGCGTCAGTTGATTGATGCGGGTACTTTGGCAAACCTGCCGGCTGGATTTAAGGCTCGGGGTGTGCGGTTACGCAACGATGACGAGCCATTACAGCCCGGAGAGTGGCGTGACATAGACGCCCCTGGGGGCAACATTAGGGACTCTATTATACCATTGCCGTACAAGGAGCCTAGTGCCACTCTAGCACAGCTTCTAGGCGCTCTGGTGGAGGGCGGACGCCGCTTTGTATCACTGGCTGACGAACAGACCAGTAATATGAACCAAGAGACACCTGTTGGTACGACTGTTGCTATGCTTGAGCGTGGCATGAAAGTGATGTCAGCCATTCACAAGCGGCTGCATTATGCTCAGAAGAATGAGTTCCGTATTCTGGCTCGTATCTGTGCAGAGAATATGGATCAGGAATATCCGTATGATGTAGCTGGTGGCGAAAGAAGCATTAAGGCGCAGGACTTTGACGGTCGGGTAGATGTTATACCGGTGTCGGATCCTAACATCTTCTCGATGGCGCAGCGGGTTACTTTGGCTCAAACGCAGTTGCAGTTGGCGCAATCTAATCCTCAGATGCATAACTTACACGCGGCATACCGGCGTATGTATCAGGCGTTGGAAGTACAGAACATTGATGAGATACTACCACCGGCACCAAAGCCCAAGCCGTTGGACCCTGCTATTGAGAACGCCCGTGGTTTGATGGGTGAAATACTGGTGGCCTTTGAAGAACAGGACCACGATACTCATATAGCTATTCACGTTATGTTTATGAGAACGCCTTTAATTATGACTTCTCCACAAGTTATGGGTACGTTCTACGCACACCTTCAAGAACATATCTCAATGAAGGCGAGGGCGAGTATCGTTCAAGAGATCCAAGAGTTGGTTCAGAAGGTACAGCAACAAGTACAACAAGGTTTGATCGATCCTATGGTGGCGCAGATGCAAATCCAAGAAGTACAGCAGCAAATGCAGAACCCTGCTGAGATGGAGAAGGCTGTTGCGGCGCAAGAGCTAGAGATTATGAAAGCCACTCTGGATGAGATTACGCCTCCGGGTCAAGATCCTATGTCGGATCCATTGGTACAGATCCGCATGAAAGAGGTGGAGATTAAGGACAAGGAGCTTCAGCGTAAGGCACAAGAGGACGAGGCCCAGATTATGCTTGAGTCTGCTAAGATGGAGCAACGCGCTGTTACGGATGCCGCTCGGATTGAAAGCACTGAAGAGATTGCTCAAAACAGGAACGAGGTTAACCGAGAGCGTATAGACGTTCAACGTCAAGCTATGGCTCGTAGGGGGTAAATCCCTAGTTAGAGATGTGTTATGATAGATCCTGTCACAGCCTTTGCAGCAGCTAACGCGGCCTTTAAGGGCGTTAAAATGCTTGTTGGCGCCGGCCGTGAAATGCAGGATGTTAGCAAACAGCTTGGGCAGTGGTACTGTGCTGTTGCGGACATAACCAAGGCAGAGTCTCAGCGTAAGAACCCAACGTGGTTAGATAAGAAGACGCATGGAACCGATAACATAGAGCAAGAAGCTATGGATATCGTGATCCGCAAGAAGACCTTAATTGAAAAAGAGAAAGAGATTAAGTTCATGCTGGACTATAGGTTTGGCTTGGGGACTTACGACGAGATGTTGGGTATGCGGCGCAAGATACGCGCTGAACGGGAAGAGACTGTTTATAAGGCTATGGAAGCCAAGCGCCAAATACAGAACAACATGGCTATTGGTGCGTTAAGTCTTGGAATAATTGGTGTTTTAGGTGGTGGTATGTATTTAATAGTATTGGTTACGCAATGATAAACGCGCTTATTTTGTCTGTAAGTCTTGCGGGGGTGGCTAATCCTGAACACGTACAGTGTCATCTGTGGAAACGGCTTACGGGCGAAAACGGTCAAAAGGTTTGTGTTTATAGATTTACAGCGGGTTATGGTGGTTTGGGGTATCACTACCCTACGAAAAGTTTTTCCGAGTGTCCGAAGGTATTTAGTTGTATTTACGAGAGGAAGGATAAACGCCCTAGTTTATCGGAGATATTAGATGGCCTGAAAGGAGGTTTCTAATGACTATGGAGAAGTTTTTGGCGTGGAAGGTTATGCCTCGGCTTATGATGTTGGTAATGACGATTATGTATATTCGTGTGATTGAGTGGTTTATGTCGTTGCCGCAGGATGTTGTCAGTACGCAAGCTACTGCGCTGACTGCAACCGTAACGGGCGCCATGACGGGCGCATTCGCCGTATGGTTAGGATCAGAAAAATGATGGCATTACTAGGCAGTTTACTAGGCTTCGGGAGTTCATTTCTCCCCGAGGTGCTTAGTTATTTTAAAGCTAACCAACAACAAAAGCATCGTATGGAGATGATGCAACTAGAGACAGAACTTGCTCAGAAACGTTCTGAGATGAAGCTGGTTGAGTTAGATAAGCAGGCGGATATCGCGGAAACGAAGGGGTTGTATGAGCATGACCGATCTATCGACGCTGGCGGATTTATCAACGGTCTTCGGGGTAGTGTTCGTCCTATTGTTACTTATGCCTTTTTCGGATTGTTCGTAGCCACGAAGGTAGTGATTATGGTTAAGGTTACGCAGGCTGGTGGCGATTGGATGCAGGCAGTTGATCTAATGTGGGATGGAGAAACCTCTGGTTTGTTCAGTGCTGTGTTAGCGTTTTGGTTTGGAAATAGAGCAATCTCTAAATATGCGGGGAAATAATTATGGGATACAAGTTAGGAAAGCGAAGCCTATCAAGGCTAGAAGGTGTCAACGAAGAACTGGTAACGGTCGTGAAGTACGCTATCGGCGTTACGAAGCAGGACTTCAGTGTGATTTGCGGTCTGAGAACGATAGACGAACAGAGGGCGTTGGTCGCAAAAGGGGCCTCGCAAACCATGAAATCAAAACACATTGACGGCAACGCTGTTGATCTGATGGCTTACTGCGAGGGCGGTGGCCGGTGGGAGCTAAACTTATACGACGAGATTGCTGATGCCATGAAGGAGGGCGCCGCGGCTGCGGGAGTGAAACTACGGTGGGGCGCTGCGTGGACTATTGACGATCTAGGAGATTATCCTGGGACGGCGGAACATGCGATGGTTTCCTACATAGACACTCGTAGATCTCAGTCACGTAGGCCCTTCATTGATGCTCCACATTTTGAACTGATGTTCTGATGCATGTATTCGTTCTCATGCTGTATCTAGGGTATGGGGACGAGCGCACTTTAGTTATTGATGACATGTACTTTAAACAGGTGAACTACTGCAACAAGGTAGCGGAGTCATTGGTTAAGAGGTACTCTACTCATGGGATTGGGTTATCAGATCGCGCTGTAGCGTACTGTGTGCCAACACGTTTAGAAGATCCAACGAAACATTCTATTTATTAAGGAGACAGTCATGTCTGTAGAAAAATCACTTCGACCTAAATTACGCCCTAAAAAGAAGAAGGAAAAGACTCAAGCGGAGCGTATTGATGAGATGGTTGCGGACGTTTTGCACCCAGATGGGGCTCCCGGCACAGATTATAAAGATGATGACGGTAAGATGCGTAGTCCTGAACAAGACACAAAGCCTCGGGAGCAAAAAGATTTTATCGATAAAAAAGATAAGGGCAAAGCTCTGAAGAACGGCGGCATGATTAAATCTAAGGGATATGCCGCTGGTGGACGAGTTCGCTCTGGTGATGTCCGGTTCAACAACAAAAGGGGTATGACGTATTAATGCCATATTTACAAAGTAACATCCCACATTTTAAATGCTGGGTGCGGCGTGAATACACATATAATCATAACGGGTATCACGGGGAGTTCTTACATGCGATGGCGATTGCCGTCACCACCATGCCTAATAGGTGCTTGAGTTTTCAGGTTATCTTCACTGGTTGTGAAGCTGACATAGAAGACACACCTAACGTGCATGGTGGCGCAATGTGGGCAAGAATGCCAATCACGGCGTTAGTGGCGGATATTCCATACGAGGAGTGGCCTATGCCAATGGCGGTGCATTCGGCCCAACCTTGGGATTGTTCATCGCATACTCATGCGGTTTACAAGTTAGACAGGGCAACGCCTTGTCCTTGGATGGCAAAGATAGACAGTGAGTTCTATCCTGCAAAGTATTTGTTTACAGTAGATTACACGGACAGCGAGATAGCTGATGATCCTGCCCAGCATAAGCAGAGCCATGTATTGGAGTTGTTGGATGCGGGTGAATACACGGGTAATATTGTAGCTTTGCCTAACAATCGAGTGCGGGTAACGCACCCTGCTTGGTTTGAAACGGGGGAGGGCGCCCCTGACTTTCGCCCATCTCAGCACATTCACTACTCCAAGTCTGACTTAGATTACACGTTAGACGTTACTAAAATCTTCGACAATATATACAACGACGATTGACAACGTCATAAGACGGCCATACGGATACAATCATGGATGTCGTAGACTTTTCTAAGTACTTATACAAAGTTCTTCGTGCAAGGGAGAGTGACATTGCATTCGCTATGTCCCAAGGTAGCGTTAAAACTTGGGAAGACTACAAGATGCTTGTCGGGGAAATTCGGGGCCTTTCCCTAGCACAAGAAGAAATCAAGACCCTGTTGGAGAGTAATCAAGACGATGTCGAAGACATTATTTCTTCCTGAACATGTAGCTAAAAAAGTTAAGGACAATCGATCTAAAGATGTTTCCGAAACAGCGTATGTTCCCCCCGAAGCTCGGGTGTTAGACCCTTCCCTTCTGGACAAGACCTTGATGGAAAGATTACCACAACCTACCGGATGGCGGGTTTTGGTTATGCCATATCAAGGAAAATCAAAAACAGCTTCTGGCCTGCATATACCGGACGAGGTTCGGGAAAGAGAAACTATTGCTACTGTTGTGGCATATGTTCTCAAGTTGGGCCCTCTGGCATATAAGGATCAAGACAAGTTTGAAGGCACACCTTGGTGCAAAGAAGGCCAATGGGTTTGTATCGGCAGATACTCCGGATCTCGATTTAAGATTGATGGCGGAGAAGTCCGTATTCTTAATGACGATGAAGTAATCGCAACATTGTTGGAGCCAGATGATGTCAGACATGTCTAACGAGGTAGAAGAAGAAATTGAAGTTGAGATTGAGGGTCAAGAAGAGGAGCCTAAAGAAGCGAAGGCTTCTCCTGAACCAGAACCCGAGGTTGAAATTGTTCCTGAACCTGTAGCGGAAGATCCGGAAGAACTGGATGAGTATAGTAAGGGTGTGCAGAAACGCATACGCCAACTTAACCAGCGGTATCGTGATGAACAGGTTAGCCGAGAAGAAGCGACTAAGATTGCGGAAAAGCTAGCTGAACAAAACAGGCAGCTTCAGGCAAGAGTTCAACAATTAGATACTGGGTATCTTAATGAATACGGAAATCGTGTTCAGTCTGAGACATCCGCTGCGGAGAAAGCATATCTTCAAGCCGCGGACGAGGGCGATACTGAAGCAATGTTGGCCGCGCAAAAGGCTTTAAACAGGGCTCAGTACGATGAAAGCCGCTTTGAAGCTGCCAAACATCGGGTAGAACAACAGGCGCAACAACCTGTTCAACAGCCGGCCGCTCCTCAACAACAACAGTCACCACAAGTAGATCCTAAAGCAGATGCTTGGGCTAAGAAAAACACTTGGTTTGGTGACGATGACGTAATGACGGCGTCTGTGTTTGCTATCCACAATAGGATGGTTACTCAAGAAGGGTTTGACCCAACGTCCGATGACTACTATACAGAGGTAGATAGGCGAATGCGTTCGGAGTTTCCAAACAAGTTTGCTGTTAAGAAATCGGGAGGGGGTGCCCAGGTCGCTTCTGCTGCATCCTCAGCCTCTCGTAACACTAACCAGAAGCGTACTAAGTCGGTCAGGCTGACCCAGAGGCAAGTTGTGATGGCGAAGAAACTTAACGTCCCTCTCGCTGAATACGCAAAATTTGTGAAGGATTAGACCATGGCTGAAAGAAAAACTCGAGAAAGCTCAACTCGCGAAAATACTGAGCGGCGTAAACCATGGGCTCCGCCCCAACGATTAGAGGCTCCCGACCCCCCGGTGGGTTATGTGCAACGATGGATCCGAATATCCATGCGTGGTGAGGAAGACAAGACTAATGTCTATGCCAAACTTCGCGAAGGATGGGAACCTGTTCGCGCAGATGAGTACCCCGACCGTGCTTACCCCACAATAGATGAGGGTCAGTATTCAGGGATAATCGGTAACGGTGGACTAATGCTTTGCAGACTGCCTGAAGAAACAGCGAAAGAACGAGCCGATTACTACGGGTTACGGACCCGAGATCAAATGGTCGCTGTAGATTCTGACTTAATGAAGGAGCAACATCCTTCAATGCCGATTAGTAATAACCGGCAATCCCGTGTAACTTTCGGAGGTCGCGGAAGCGGGTCCGAATAAAATTTGAGGTGCTATCATGGCAAATTCTAATGTCGCTTTCGGGTTCCGCCCGTATGGTGTTTTAGGTTCCGCCGCTAACACCACTGGTACAACTGAATATCGTATTGCCGCTGGCAACACTAATAGGATCTACCAAGGTATGGCGGTTATTCCGCTTGCTGCGGGGGTCATTGACGATCTGCAAGCTGCGGCTGGCGGTAACGTTTCTACTATTGGTGTGTTCAATGGATGTGAATACGTTTCTTCAACTACTGGTGAAACGATCTTTTCCAACAACTGGCCTGGATCTGGCGCGGACACTAACTTCCCTGTAAAAGCGTTTGTTTACGACAACCCTGCACAACTGTTTACCATCGCAACGTCTAACGTTGTTGCTGGTGCTAACACTGAGGCAGAAATTCGTGCTGCGGTTTTCGCTAACATTGCGTTAGCTACAGGTAATAGTGGTTCTAATACCACTGGTATTTCTTCTGCAACTGCGGATTTAAATACCATCGCAACCACCAACACATTGTTCTGTCGTATTGTGGGTGTTCTTGATGACCCAGAAAATAACGACTTTACTGTTGCTGGTATCCCGTTAATCGTTCGTTTAAACAACCACTTCAATGCGCCGACAGGCTCCATTGCAGCGGCCACTGTTTCAACAACTGGCGTATAAGGAAGGGTATAGATAATGGCTATTTCTCGCGCACAACTAGCGAAAGAGCTAGAACCCGGCCTGAACGCACTGTTTGGAATGGAATACGACCGATACGAAGGTCAACACGCAGAAATCTACACAACAGAATCTTCGGACAGAGCGTTCGAGGAAGAAGTTATGTTGAGTGGATTTGGCGCTGCGCCCACTAAGGCAGAGGGCAGCAATGTAAGTTACGATGATGCCAACGAAGCGTACACCGCTCGTTACAATCACGAAACTCTGGCGTTGGCCTTTTCGATTACGGAAGAAGCAATCGAGGACAATCTCTATGATCGTCTTGGATCACGCTACACAAAAGCCCTTGCTCGTTCGATGGCTCACAGTAAGCAAGTTAAAGCCGCTGCGGTTCTTAACAATGCGTTTACTGCGGGTGCTTCAGCGGGTGGTGACGGTGTTGCACTTTGTTCCGCAGCCCACCCACTGACTAACGGTGGAACCCTTAACAACGTGTCAGCCGCTGATTTGAACGAAACCTCTCTTGAGGACGCTCTTATCAACATCGCTGGTTTCGTTGATGAGCGTGGTCTGAAGGTTGCTCTTCGTGGTTTGAAGATGATTATCCCACGGCAACTACAGTTTGTTGCAGAGCGGATCCTTGCTTCCAACCTTCGTTCGGGTACTGCGGACAATGACACAAATGCAATGAGATCTATGGGAATGTTGCCCAGCGGTTATGCTGTTAACGACTTCCTCAATGACCCCGATGCGTTTTTTGTTCTGACCGATGCTCCCCGTGGATTTATCCACTTTGAGCGGACGCCTCTTTCAACCAACATGGAAGCGGACTTCGACACTGGTAACATGCGGTTTAAAGCCCGTGAGCGTTACTCGTTTGGGTTCTCAGATCCTCGTTGCGTTTTTGGATCTCCTGGCGTATAATATTGCGATACAACCTCCCTGTATTGTAAACTGGGGCCGTCTTCGGATGGCCCCTTTCTTTTTTTAAAAACATATTGTATCATGTTTTCATCCCTGACAGTTGCATGGTGCGACTGACCAACCCAGACAGGAGAATAACATGGGTACAACAACTTTTTCAGGCCCTATTAAGGCTGGAACAATCAAGAACACCACCGGAACAACGGTTGGTTCGGACATGAAAAACACTGGATTTGTGGTCATGTCCCAGACAGCAGCGATTGACCAGACGGCCACAACCACAACCACAGACATTATAATTCCCCCGAACAGCCAGTTGATTTCAATTGATGTGACTGTAACCACGGCGTGGAGCGGCGCAGCTACAACTCTTGGTCTTGGTGGTGTTGGTGCGGCAACCTCTCTAACTGCGGCTGGAGCCATTCAGGGCAACGCAGTAGGTATTGTGGCTGCAAGCCCAGGTACTGATGCAACGCGCACAGGAAAGTGGCTGAACACAGGCACAGGAGATCACAGGCTGATCGTGACCGCGGCAAACACAGGAAATGGTGTTGGCGCAGTCACTGTTGTCTATGCACAAAGCAACAACGCTTAGGGGTAAATAGATGGCAGGTTCAGATATTATAGCAACAACGATTGTAGACTCCCAAGCGGCGTCTACAACATACGTTGCCGCTGCAAATAGGCCAGCTACGACTTTTACAATAGCCAACTCTTCTTTTACTGCGGGTCACGCTCGTAAGTTAAGTGTGACAACATCTGGAACGGGTGATAACGGAAAAACGGTTACTATAGTTGGTACTGGCTTAGACGGAGAATCTCTTACAGAAGTGATAACTTCTACGGGTTCTGCGGCTACCGTGTCAGGTACTGAGTATTTTAAAACCATCGTTTCTGCTACATGTAGTTCTCAGTATGCAGCAAATGTTTCGGTGGGAATGTTAAGTGAGGCATCTGCGTCCTTTTATGACCAGAGAACTCGATTAAAAGCATTCTCAACTATCTCTAACAGTGCTTCTCACAGAGTAACTTTTATTGATGGTTTGGCGCCCGGCTCTGGAACTTCTTCTTTTATTACAAAAACTAGCGGCGTTAACAACGCAGCGGATGATGTATATATTCCTGAAGAAGGGGTTTTGTTTAAGGTTGGTTTAATCATAACATATGACGTAGCTGGAGCGCACATGGTTACTGCGTTCCACGCCTAGATCATGGCTGACAAGCCTATAAAGCGGAATAAGAAAAACTACCGCCCCACTAAGTCTGGGGCGGGGATGACCAAGGATGGAGTTGCGGCCCATCGAAGAGCCAACCCTGGTTCTAAGTTAAAGACCGCGGTTACCGGCAAGGTTAAGAAGGGCAGTAAGGATGCAAAGAGGCGCAAGTCTTATTGCGCTCGTTCTGCAGGACAGATGAAGAAGTTTCCGAAGGCTGCAAAAGATCCAAACAGCAGGCTTCGTCAAGCAAGGAAGCGTTGGAAATGTTAGGTAAGCAGTTCATAGTTATCGTGGCTACTGCTTTTATTGGCGGCGTTGGCGCGGTTACCTATAGCTGGGCAAGTTGGGCAACTAATACTTTAATTTCTGTAGATAAAAAAACGGAAGTTATTGCATCAGAGATATCGTACATAAAGTTGTACATGGAGCGTGATTATGGCTATGTCCCGAGGGCAGATGAAACAGCAAGTGTCAAATCCACCCAGTAAGGCGCCTAAAGGGCTCGTTTACTATAAGAAGGGTGGAAAGGTTTCTGCTAAATCAAAAGGCAGTAAGATATGTCCTGCGGGAAAAGCGTGGGCCCAGCGCACATTTGATACATATCCCTCTGCTTATGCGAACATGGCCGCTTCTAAATACTGTAAAGACCCAAACTATGCAAAAGGCGCAAAGGGCAAAAAGAAGAAGAGAGCGTAATGGGTGAGCTAAAGAAATGGCGTGATCAGAAGTGGGTAAGGATAGGAACCGATGGCAAGATTAAAGGTGAGTGCGGTACTTCAAAAGACAAGAAGAACCCTGACCGATGCCTTCCGCTGGCTAAAGCACGTTCTCTTTCTAAAAAAGATAGATCTGATACTGCAAAGAAAAAAAAGGCGGCTGGCAGAAAAGGAAAAACCGTTGTCAGCAACACCAAAAAAGCCAAGGTCAAAGGATACCGACTCGGCGGAGAAGTCAACGGAGCAAAAAGGCCGTACCAAGGCAAAAGCAAAAAAGGCGAAGCGGTCGCGAAAGGCTGCGGAGCGGTAATGGCCGACAGGCGCAAAAGCACCAAGGGCGTGGTGCGTCAGTTTTAAAGGAGTACGGATATGAAAAAACCTACAGATGACCAAGCCGGTTTGAAAAAACTGCCTACAGCGGTTCGTAACAAAATGGGCTACATGAAGAATGGTGGTAAGGTCAAAGCCAAAGGTATGGCAATGGGCGGCAAGGTAAAGTCCAAGGGTTACGCTATGGGCGGTAAAGTCAAAGCCAAGGGCATGGCAATGGGCGGTAAGGTCAACACTAAAGGCATGGCAATGGGCGGCAAGGTCATGGGCTACAAAAACGGTGGCGCAGTGACGGTTAGAACTAACCAGAAACCACATATGAGTTAAGGCCATGACAGTATCAGGATCCAGGGACTTCAACCTCGATGTCGGTGAGGTCATCGAAGAAGCATATGAACGCTGCGGGATTGAAGTTCGCACTGGGTATGATGCTCGTACCGCTCGTAGATCGTTAAACCTTATGTTCGCTGATTGGGCGAACAGGGGCATTAACATGTGGACGGTCAAATCGGAAACGGTAACTTTAACGCAAGGGACTAGCGCAATAACGTTGGCCGCGGACGTTGTTGATGTCTTAGAGATTGTGTTGCGCCGCGATGGAACAGACTTTGAGATTACAAGAATTAGTCGTGGGGAATATGTCACTCTTCCTGACAAGACTACTCAGGGTCGGCCTAGCCAGTTTTATTTTGATCGTCAGATTACGCCTATCTTAAATCTTTGGGCAACACCTGAAAACTCTACAGATCAACTGGTTTATCATTATGTTCGCCGCATTGATGATGCAGATACGCTGGTTAATACAACGGACATGCCGTTTAGGTTTTATCCCTGTATGGTAGCTGGCTTGGCGTATTACATTGCAATGAAGAGAACGCCAGATCGTATTCAAATGCTAAAGACTGTCTATGAGGAAGAGTTCCAACGAGCGTCTGATGAGGATGAGGCAAGAGTCCCCTTAAAACTACAGCCTAGCTTTCAATACTTGAGGGTCTAGCATGGCATATGCTTCGGACAAAAACGCTTATGGAATATCTGATCGATCCGGATTTCGGTATCGTCTAAAAGACATGCGCGTTGAGTGGACCGGAGCTAAGGTAGGTAAGGACGAGTTTGAAACAAAGCACCCGCAGCTCTTCCCTCCTCGGGTTGGGCCCGATCCTCAAGCATTAAAAAACCCACGGCCTGAGTCTAATCTAGAAGAGCAAAGAAACTTTCAATATGGGTGGAACCCTGTCGGTGGTATTGGGGATGGAATCTTAACACCCAATACGTTTATTCTTAAAGGTGAAGTTGGTAATATCACTATAACCATAGGCCCTAGTCAGGAAGATGTTGCCAATGTCGTAGGTGTTTATGGCACTGGCGCTTTAGGTTCTGTCACCATACCCTCAGCTTCAGCACCAAGATTTGACAGCACATCTATTACACTAGACTCAACAACCGATACTTTTGATGAGGGATAAGACATGACTTTACAAAGCGTAGGAATAGGAAGCAGTGCAAATGATGGCAATGGGGACACCCTTCGTTCTGGTGCCACTAAAATAAATGCGAACTTCACTGAGATATATGCGGCTCTTGGCAACGGCACCACACTTACAGATATAATAGACGGTAACGGTCTTATTAATGTAAGTTCTGGAGCCAATAAGATAGTTTTCTATTATGCTAGTTTAAGCGACTTACCTAGCGCCGGGACATATCACGGCGCGGTAGCGCATGTTCATGCGACAGGCGGGTTATATTTCGCACATGGTGGAGCGTGGATTAGGTTAAACGATGAAACAACTGGTCCTGTTACGCAGTATACTGCGGGTGTAAACGGATCGACTGCTTATACATTTACTGGGCCTGGCGCCACATCTGGAAACAACCCAAACTTTACTTTCTACAAGGGACACACGTATCTGTTAAACAACACGGCAAACGTAAGCAGTCATCCATTGCAGATAAGAGTAGCTTCAGGAGGTTCCGCTTTCACAACGGGTGTTACGGACAACTATAATTCAACGTCAGGGTTAACACAGTTCATTGTTCCTCACGAACCCTCTGACAGTTCTTTGGTCTATCAATGCACCAACCACAGTGGTATGGTCGGAAACATAACAATAGTGTGATGTCATGAGCTTTACTTATAGTACTTTAAAGACAGCAATCCAAGACTACACTGAAAACGATGAAACTGGGTTTCTTCGTAACCTTCCTTTGTTTATTGAAATGACAGAAGAAAGAATACTAAAGAACGTTCAACTTACTACATTTCAAAAAAATGCTTCTGGTGTGTTAAGCCAAAACAATCAATTCTTACAAACACCTTCTGACTTCATTGCCCCGTTTTCTTTAAGCATGACTGTTAACAATGAAAAAGTTTTCCTGCTGTTTAAAGATTTAGATTTCGTACAGACGTACAATCCAAACCCTGCAACAACGGGTGTTCCTATTTACTACGCTCAGTTTGATGATGAGAGTTTTCTTGTAGGGCCAACACCAAATTCAAATTATACGGTGGAGCTAGCTTACTTTTATAGGCCTACAAGTTTAACTAAAAGCAACTTTACTCTGACCATGGGCCTGAGACAGGCGGGGGCTACTGCATTTACTACTGGAGAAACGGTTACTGGAAATCTAAGTGGGCAGTCAACTACCGTTGCTTCCGTTCCTTCTGTTATTACTCTTGAGGTTCAAATTCCATCTGGATCTTTTACTGTTGGAGAAACAATAACGGGATCAAGCAGCGGAGCATCGGGGGCTATTACGGCCATCGGCCCAGATACCACCACCACTTTTCTTAGTGACGATGGAAGGATGACCTTGTTGTATGGGTGTTTGTCTGAAGCATACACATACATGAAAGGTGATGCTGATATGATGACCTTGTATGAAGGTCGATTTAGAGAGGGATTGTCCAGGCTTAAAAACTTGGGAGAGGCGCAAGAGATTGCAGATGAATATCGTTATGGTCCGATCCGGAAAGCTAGAACATGAATATGCCATTTGAAATGTCTGTTGGTAGTGTTGGGGTTAAAACTACTAACAATCGAGGATTTACCCCTGAAGAAGTTGCAGAACTATGCGTTGATCGACTTATGCTCGTTTCAAATGACGCACCGCCCGTTATAAAAGATCAAGCCTTGGCTCACAAGGAACGTATGAAGGCTGTAATTGCAGTCTACATGAAACAGGCTATCCAAAGTGATAGAACTACTGTATATAATGCAATCAGTGATGCTGGTCATAAAAAACTAGCCGAATATATAAGGAAAATGTAAATGGCTTTTAATGGCAACTTTATGTGTACCTCTTTCAAAGTAGAAGTTTTGAAGGGTGTCCACAATTTTACCGCAGCGTCTAACGTGTTTAAGCTGGCGATGTACACCAACAGTGCAAGTTTTACAGCGGCTACCACAGCTTACACCTCTAGCAATGAAGTTAGTGGTACAAACTACACGGCTAAAGGTAACGCTATAACCACAGTTACTCCTGTCGCATCTAGCACAACGGCTCTTGTAGACATGGACAATGTTGTATTTAGCAACGTGACTATTTCTGCCGTTAGAGGCGCATTGATCTTTAACGAGGCAGCTTCAGGTGATCCAACGGTATGTGTGCTTGACTTCGGTTCTGACAAGGCTGCAAGTGCAGGTGACTTTACAGTAGTGATGCCAACCGCAGACGCGAGTAACGCTATTATCCGCATCGCCTAAGTAAAGGGATAACCCATGCCACTACCTTTTTCTGGCTGGGGCCGTGGCGGTTGGAGTTCTGGCTCTTGGAATAGCTTACAAGTAGGTGTATCCGTTACAGGCGTAGCGGGTACAGGGGCTGTTGGTAGCGTAAGCACTACCAGTGGTGTTACTCAACCTGTCACGGGTGTATCGGGTACAGGGTCAGTAGGCTCTGTAACGGTTATTGGCGCAGCAAACCTAACGGCTACAGGTCTGACAGGCACTGGGTCAGTAGGCTCTGTAACGGTTACTGGAGTCGCAAACTTAACTGCTACAGGTATAACAGGCATTGGGTCCGTGGGGTCAGTGACCACTACGGGCGTAGCTAACATAGCAGCTACGGGGGTTAGCGGCACATCTGTGCTTAACACTGTTGTAACTGAGTCTGATGGTAATCTTACGGTACTGGGCCTTAATTCTATAGGATCAGTCGGTACAGCATCTGTATCGTCAAACTCAGTAATTCCTGTAACGGGTGTTTCTGGGACAGGTTCAGTAGGTGCCGCTACATCTAGAGTTGGTATTAACGCCAACATAACAAGTGGTGTGGTAGGTACAGGCTCGACAGGTAGCGTTACAATAGACCTAACGGCTAACATACCCGTAACAGGGGTCACAGGTACAGGCGCAGTAGGCAGTATAACTCAAACGAGTTCTGTAAACCAGTTAGCAACAGGGGTTGTTGGCACTGGGGCAATAGGTACTACAAGTAATACCAGCGGCGTAAATCAGACTGTAAATGGTGTATCGGGTACAGGTGCTTCTGGTTCGGTAGCTGTAAGCGCCAAGGCTAATACTACTGCAACAGGAGTATCTGGCACTGGCGCGGTAGGCAGTATAACGCAGACAAGCTCTGCAAATATACCAGCCACAGGAGTATCTGGCACTGGCGGTGTTGGCTCTGTAACTATAACAGGCGTAGCTAACCACACCGTTACTGGTGTAGCAGGCACAGGGTCTTCGGGCGCTTCAACTATTGATTTTGGGTACTATGCCACAGGGGTAGCAGGCACAGGCGCTGTAGGTACTGTTAGTGTAAACCAAGAGTTTTCTGTAACGGGCGTATCTGCTGTAGGAGAGGTAGGTAATAATGCGTTTGTTTGGAACGAGATTATCCCTGATAACACCGCAAATTGGAAAAAGATTGCGTCTTAACGATAGGCGCGGTACAAACTAAACAACTTATCTGCTTAGGAAACTCACATGGCTAGTACATATGGAAATGATCTTCGGCTAGAAGAGATTGGTGATGGCGAACAATCTGGTACGTGGGGCGCTACAACTAATACAAACCTAGAATTAATTGCAGAAGCTCTTAGTTTTGGCACTGAAGCCATTACCACCAACGCCGATACGCATACCACAACAATTGCAGATGGAGCCACTGATCCGGGTCGCTCTCTGTATTTAAAGTATACAGGAACGCTAGATAGTACCTGCACCATTACAATCGCGCCCAACTCTATTAGCAAGACATGGTACATTGAGAACGGCACAAGCGGCTCTCAAAGCATTATTATCTCGCAAGGCTCTGGGGCCAACGTAACAATTCCAACAGGCCAAACCAAAATCGTGTACTCAGACGGCGCAGGTTCTGGCGCAGCAATGGCAGAGATTGGTACTTTAGGCGTCACTAATCTTGCTGTAACTACCAACGCAACTGTTGGTGGCACTCTTGGCGTCACGGGGGTTCTAACAGGTACGTCATTAGATATTAGCGGCAATGTAGATGTTGATGGAACTCTTGAGACGGACGCGCTTTCTATTAACAGTACAGCCGTTACGTCCACTGCGGCTGAATTAAATATTCTTGACGGCGTTACTGCTACAACCGCAGAACTCAACATTATGGATGGCGTTACTGCCACAACTGCTGAGTTAAACATTATGGACGGCGTTACGTCCACCACTGCCGAGTTAAACATTTTGGATGGCGTCACAAGCACTGCGACTGAAATAAACCAATTAGACGCTATTACTCGCGGCAGTATTCTGTACGGCAATGCTTCTGGCGCAACGGCTAGATTAGCCAAAGGCGCGGCTGATACTGTTCTTACTTCTGATGGTACAGACATTTCATGGGCGGCGGCAGGGGCCACTGCTGGTGCTTTGTCTAAAACAGCGACAGGGGCAGTAGCTATACGAAAAGGAGTTCAAATACGGCCTGATGGAAATGCTGAACAAGTAAAACTAGCTGCTGCTGGGGTAGTCCCCGTTAAACTTTCTGGCCCAACTACATATACGACTTCAAGTACGGGATACTCTTACTGGGCTATAGCCGTAAATCCATCCTTTACAGAATTTGTTCACGCTTTGCAGGCTGCAAGTGGTAAGATAGTTGCATGTACTATAAATGCAGATGGGACTGTAACAACTTCTTCTGAAAGTAGTTGGGCGGCTGATCCAGCTACTAATTCAAATTATCAATACGGAGGGACTGCTACTGCGGATCGTGCCTATGTAATTGGTTTATACGGGAACAACGGTCAGGCATATGTTCGTGGAGCTTACACAACTGGAAATGCAGGTAGTGTAGTTGTAAATTCCGCAAATACAGTAGCTATAGACGGCGGTAATGCTGCGGGGAATTGGGAAATAGGGTCTTTTGAAGAAGGTTATTTTTTCGTTGTTAAGTTTGAAGATTCTAATGCCTACATAAAATTTGGAAGTCAAGATGCTTCTAACGGCCAAATTTCTTTGGCTAGTAGTTGGACTACGATAGCTTCCAATTACAGTACAAAAAACATCGGCGTTGGTGTAGATTACCATACTAAAAAAGTAGTTGTTCTCACAACCTCTAATGCCAACACTAACGCTGATATATATTGCACGACAATTCAAAGAGGCTCTGGAACAGCTTCAGGCACTAAAAGTGCTACTGTCGATGCTGGTTGGAACAGTAGTAATTATGGTGGAATTGGTTTCATAGCTTTGACTCAAGATGGAACTAGCAAAAAAATGATTTACGCTAATCAATATGGCAAAGAGGGTCAGGGTGGCGCTACTAATAATACTACTTATGGAACTAAGGGTTGGTTTACCATAATTGATACAAGCGGAACAGACCCCGTATGGCAAAATAAATCAGGAAATAATTTATACGATTTTCCAAAGGAGGGTGATCCGAACATAAACGGTACAAGTCGTCCATATGGATCAAACACTACGGGGGCTAGGATTATTACAAGTTCTGGAACTATAGTTACTATTACCACTGATGGTACAGAATCAGGAACTAGCTTAGTCGAAAACTCTTTTAATGTAGGTGGTGTATCCCACATGGCTTTGTACAAGCAAGATGGCTCTGCGGTAGCTGTTAATGATGGTTACGGTGGCAGTACGTCGGGGACAGTTGTTCCCTTTGGCTTTGCCAATCTGGGCGCGACAATAGGTATATCCAGCAATGCTGTAAGTAATGGTGGTACTGTTAATATTACTACTGTTGGTGGTTTATCAACAGGCCATAGCGGTCTTTCTCCGGGATCACGGTATTATGCGAACCCCACCGATGGAGCTATAACAAGTGCACAAGGTACGGACGATCAACAGTCTGTTGGTTTAGCTGTTAGCAGTACTGAAATCTTAATTGGAGTTGAGTAATGAAACCCTATTATAATTATTTAGAAGCTATAAATGACCCGTGGCTTTTGCGCCAAGTCGCGCCTTGGAACTTCTACCGACAACCTAATGTGCCAGCCGTTTTGTTAGAAGAACAATATAGAGAATGGCGAGATATAAAATTGCAAGAAACAGATTGGCGATTTGCGTCAGACCAAACTCCCTCTGATGCTTGGACAACATATCGTCAAGAATTACGAGATTTACCTACTGCCGCTGGTTGGCCTGACAGCTTATCTTCTGATAACTTTGTACCGCTAGACCCTAACGGTGAGTAAGGGGCGTATATGCCGTTAACAAAGCTACAGTTTAAGCCCGGAATAAACCGAGAAACCACTTCGTATAGCAACGAAGGTGGTTGGTTTGATAGCGACAAAGTTCGTTTTCGTATGGGCTTTCCTGAAAAAATAGGCGGTTGGGTACGTCAGTCTATATATAACTTTCTAGGAACGTGTCGTGCGTTGCATCCTTGGGTAACTTTGTCTGGTGATAAGCTAATTGGTGTCGGTACGTCGTTTAAATATTATATTAATGAAGGTGGGTCTTACCACGATATAACTCCAATACGAGTTGCTTCTTCTGCTGTTACTTTTGCCGCAGGGGCAGATACATTAAACGGCGCAATAAACGCTTCAACGCAATCTATTATTTTAAACAGCGTAACAGGTTTTCCAACAGGTGGTGGTCTTATTAAGATTGGCACAGAACAAATAAACTATGCAGGTATTACAAGCTCAACATTAACTGGTTGTGTGCGCGGGGTTAATGGAACTACAGCGGCATCTCATTCAAACAGTGCTTCTGTTACTTGTGCAACATTAACTGTGACTGATCCAAACGGAAGCGGCGCAGTGGTGGATGACTTCGTTACATTTTCAGGGGCGGCATCCCTTGGTGGGGTAATTACCGCAGCGGTGCTTAACCAAGAGTACCAAGTTACACGGATCATTAACGCTAATATTTTTCAGATTGAGGCTCGATCTGTTGCTACAATACAAGAAATTACTACGACTTCGGGTTTAAACCCCACGTTTGTTTTTGCTAACACTAGCGACAGTAGCAACGGCGGCGCTTCTGCTGTTGGAGATTATCAAATCAACGTTGGTCTAGACACCTCTGTTTTAGGTTCGGGGTGGGGCGCAGGAGTATGGGGTCGTGGTACGTGGGGCTCTGCTTCAGACTTAACGGTCCCTGGTGATACGATGCGTATCTGGAGTCATGATAATTTTGGCGAAGACCTGTTAATAAATGTTCGGGACGGGGGTATTTATTATTGGGATAAATCTTCAGGATTAAACAACCGCGCTGTTTTACTTTCTGGTCTAGCAAACGCAAACAAAACCCCTACCATTGCTAACCAAATTCTAGTCTCCGATAAAGATCGTCACATTATTGCTTTTGGCTGTGACCCGGAAACAAACATTGGAACACAAGACCCGTTGCTTATTCGGTTTAGTAGCCAAGAAAGTTTGACTGATTGGGCGGCTGAAACAACAAACACTGCTGGAGACTTACGTTTGGGTTCAGGTTCTAAGATTATATTGGCTGTTGAAACGCGCCAACAGATCTTGGTTTTTACAGATGTTTCCCTTCATGCCATGCAGTTCCTTGGACCGCCGTTTGTATTTGGTATAAACACCGTTTCTGAAAACATTACCACGGCTAGTCCCATGTGTGCTGTTGCTGTTAACGACAGCGTATTTTGGATGGGAAGAAATGAGTTTTATGTATACTCAGGAGCGGTAGAGCGGCTTCCTTGCACCGTTAGAGATTACATCTTTTCAGACTTTAATGAAGACCAAATTGAAAAAGTTTCTGCGGCTACTAACTCTTCCTTCTCGGAGGTTTGGTGGTTTTACCCTTCTGCAAGCAGCGAAGAAAATGATAGATATGTTGTTTTTAATTACGCGCAACAAATCTGGTACTATGGGGTTCTTAATCGCACTTTTTGGATTGATCGAGGTGTTGATAAAACACCGTTAGCGGCAAGCAGCGACCACTATCTTTACAACCATGAAGTTGGTTTTGACGATGGCAGCACTGTACCAGCATCCGCAATAACCTCTCGTATTGAAAGTAGCCAGATGAGTTTAGGGGACGGAGATCAGTTTGCATTTCTATCTCGAATTATTCCGGACATAACGTTTAGAAACTCTACGACCACCACCCCCGCAGTCACATTTACTTTGGGCGTAAGAAACTTTCCAGGCGGTCAATATTTAAACACAGACGCAAGCAGTATAGGTAAAACCTCTTCCGTTCCTGTTGAACAATTCACAACAGAAGTCAGGACGCGGTTACGTGGGCGGTCTTTTAACCTAAAGATTGAAAGCACTGAAACGGAAATGGGTTGGAGATTAGGCACACCTCGAGTTGAGGTTAGACCTGATGGTAGGCGCTAATGTCTAGAAACTTAGTTCGTCCGTTTTTTCCAATACCTCCTTCTGAATATAATCAAGAGTACTTTAACGAAGTACTACGGGCATTTTCTGTTTTTCTAGACCAAAGTCAAAACCCCGGTGAAGGTAGAAATACTGCCTTGGTGCTTACAGCATTACCTAATAGTGATCAGGGTTTGGAAACAGGGTCTTTGTTTCAACACAATGGCTTTGTAAAGATAACTATCGCAAACCAACCAAACTTGTTAGGTGTGCTTGCAACGGGTGCCGTTGGGTCTGTTACTGTAACTGCATAAAGGCGTGGAAAAGAAAACTACGTTCTGTTAGTATGATGTCAAAAGGATTTAAGCCATGGGTCTTATAAAATCATTAGCTGGGTTAGCCGGCCTTGCAGTTGGCGGACCAATGGGCGCAGCTCTAGCTGTAGGCGCTACCGAAGCCGCGCAAGGTGGAGACTTTAAAGACATCTTGGGCAGTGGTTTAAAAGGGTTCTTTGGCGGCACGGCAATCAACTCGGGCCTTGGCGCACTGAAGGGCGCCGGCATGATGAACACTTCAAGCCCCGCGGCCTTGGCTCAAGCAGGGGGTGCGGCGGGTAAAGCTGTGCCTCTTAGCGGAATGGCGGGTGGCGGCGGCGGCGGTGGGATTGCATCTCTGGGTCGAAACATTTTTGGCGGTGGGCCTGCCGGCGGTGGCGGCACAGGCTTGATGGGATTAATGAGAGACAACCCGTTGCTAACGTCCCTAGCGTTACAGATGTATGACGAGAACAGATACCCTGACGGTGTTAAAACCAGCACTCCCCTGCAAGAAAGACAGTTAGCCACTGGAGAAAGACTTCCTGACTATGAAGGCAGGGTGTTTACTCCTATGCGTTACGCCGCTCAAGGGGGCATGATCGAAGGACCAGGGACCGGCACCAGTGATGATATCCCCGCAACGATCTACCAAAACGGAGAGCCGGTACAAGAAGCACGGTTGTCTGACGGTGAGTTTGTTCTTCGTGAGAAGGATGTTCTGGCTGTTGGTGATGGGGACAGAGAAAAAGGCGCCGCTCGATTGTACGCGATGCAACGAAATATAGGATAGGGCCATGGCTGATCAAACACAAACCGTTCAACAGTTGCAGCTCCTTCCGGAGTATCAAGAGAAGTACCTGAAAGACCTATTGGCTAACGTATCATCGATTAGCGAGAAATCTCCCCTTGCAGATGTGGCCGCACCTGATGTCATGCAGTTTACCCCCAACCAGCTAGAGGCAATCCGCCTTGGTCGGGCAGGCATTGGCGCCTACGAGCCCATGATGCGGGAAGCAGAGGCTAGTTTTGATACAGCGGGTACAGCATATGACTCTGGTATTTCTGCACTAGCAGGAACTACAGGCGGCTTTGATCTAAGCGGCTATGCTGGAGATGTGGCCGAGGGTCAAGAAGGATTGCGCGGAACAACGCAGATGTTTGCGGACAGCGCCGATCAGTACATGAACCCATACGAAGACACTGTTGTTCAACAAGCGTTGGCCGATATTCAACTGGCTGGACAGGAACGTGCTGCCAAGATTGGTGGCGCAGCGGCTGGCGCAGGGGCCTTTGGCGGATCTCGCATGGGCGTAGAGAATGCTATGCTTAATCGAGACATCCTAGCGCAGTCGGGCAGAACCGCTGGGCAACTACGTCAGACCGGATATGAAAGCGCACGTAAGGCGTTTGAGGATCAGATGGCGCGAGAAGGTCGGGCTGCTACGGGCATCGTGAACATGGGCAGTGATTTGGCAAACAAGGGCATGTCTGCTTTTGAAAACCAGATGAACCGCGGTCAACAGGCCAGCCAGATCTTTGGGCAACTGGGTCAGGGTATTGCCGGCTTGGGTGCTAAGGAAGCAGCCTTGGGAGACATGGCGCAGAAGTCAGCGCAGAGTGACGTTAACGCTCTGTATAACATCGGATCGTTGGAACAACAGCAGCAACAGCGTGAGTACGATGTACAGCGGCAAGGACAGATGGAACAGGCTTATGAGCCGTACAGAAGGTTTGGCTTTATGTCTGACATCTTCCGTGGCGTTCCGTCTACTAGCAGCACTTTATCGCAAACTACTGTGCCATCACCCAGCCCACTTAACGCTGTCATGGGCAACGCGATGGGCCTTGGGGCGTATCAAAACTTCTCCGGTTATTAAGGGATCAACGTTATGCAGAATGAGGTCTTTAATCGGAGGTTGTTTCAACGCAAAGATGGCGCTCGGACGCGGCTTAACCAACTGGCTAGAGCCGATCAGCCTTCGGGCATACTTGCATCCAGCCAACCCTTGATTGATGAGGCGATGAAGTCGGTTCGCAGACCGGAAACCTCAGCCATACCTATGGATGTTGCTAAGGGTATGAGCGCGGGAAGAGCCGATGGTATGCCCATGGCCCCCGCACCAATGCCTATGCCGATGGCGCCACCTCCTGCACCAATGCCCATGGCCCAAGCTCCACAGCCCCAGCCTAACCTTAATCCTATGCGCCCTGGTGTTAGGACCATGGCTTTAGGTGGAGAGACAATCCCAGGCTTTGATAGTTTATTCCGGAGTGCTGCAACACAAGAGAGAATGGCAAAAGCAAAAGAAGAAGGGGACGCCCGTAGAGCGGCTGTTGCCCCTTTAGAAGGCGCAAGTTTAAACGTAACTCCAGAAGCAAGAGTCCGTATTCAAGAACGGGCGGGAACTGTTGCAGGAGCCGAAGAGAAACTTCCGGACACATCCTTGTTTACTGCTGAACAGATGGAACAATACGCAGAGATAATGGCAGACACAGAGATGTCACCAAAAGAAAAAGTAACGGCGCTTGATGTGTTGGCAGGGGGTGATCCGGATGCTAAAGACAGGAAAGCCTCTGTTGATGACACCTTGAAGAAGAACAAACTTGGCAAGATAAACAGGAAAGCCTCGTTCCCCAAAATACTGACGGACATTAACGATATGGTTATATCCAAGGCTGGCTTTGATATTGCCAAGAGTGCTAACCCCAGAGCGGCGGTAGCCTTTGCAGAGGGCATGTCAGGCGCAGCACAAACAGTCCTTGGTCTTGAGGCTGATGCTCAGAAGACCGCTGCGGCTAACGCTGAAGCAGAGCGCCTGTTGAGACTGAAGGCATCGTTACGTGCTTCTTCTTCTAAGACAGGATTTGAAGACGAGCCCACATATCGTGAAGCCGCGTTTCAA
>Ga0181395_1000225_pt1 | contig 23385 bp, 9 predicted proteins | sample 18SPOviralmetaG_FD_130124 | JGI IMG/M metagenome (GOLD analysis project Ga0181395, IMG submission 130124) | Marine viral communities from the oligotrophic San Pedro Time Series (SPOT) site, San Pedro Channel, CA, USA - 18 SPOT_SRF_2010-12-16 | ecosystem: Environmental > Aquatic > Marine > Strait...
AGAACATATTAGCATCGTTATTTGACTCAATAGTAAAGTCTACATCGTTACCACCGTCATTTACTCTTACCCCAGTATTACCTACTTCAAATCTTTCTGTGCCACCAGTAACAATTCTAAATAAATCATTTCCATGGAATCCTGCAGTTGTATCGGTATCGCCTACATGTACAAGTACTGTTGGAATATGGAGTTCACCATTTACTGTTGCACCTACTGAAGTTGTAGTTACTCTTTCTGTGTTGTCATGAAAAAGTGTTGCGGCACCATTAACCGCAAAGGTTGCTAGATTTTCTGAACCACTTTGATTTTCTATCTGAAATGTATTACCTGTTCTTAGATATAAACTTCCAGTTGTGCTGTTTATATAACTGTGTGAGGCATCGTGATAAATTTCTAAATCATCAGAATCTCCTAAACGTATTTTTGCATTATCAGGCATGTCAATATGACTTGTTAAATTTAAAGCAGCTGCATAAATACTTGCTCTGCTATATGATACATTTCCAGTTGATGATCCTGTTGCGGTCGTAGTACCAAAAGCAACTACATCTTCGCTTTCGTCCCAACCAATAAATACATTGTTTCCTGTTGTACCTCTTTCTAATATTAATCCTAAATCATTTGTATTTGAACCTGTATTACCAGAACCTAATTCTATAAGAGCATCTGTAATTGTTGTATTGGTAGTACTTACTGATGTTGTTGTACCACTTACTGAAAGATTTCCAGTTATAGATAAATCACCAGTAACCGCAGCACCAGTATTAGATGTTTCAAACTTTTTAGAATTATCATAATAGAGTGCTACTGAACCATTTGCTGTTGCAACAACCATATCTTCAGCACCAGTCATCATCTTGACACTAGCACCATTTGATCTAAGAATTAAATTACCTTCGGCTACATCATCAAGATAACTATTTGTTCCGTCATGGAATATTTGTAAATTACCAAATTCACCATCACCAAATTGTATTTTTTCATCATCACCAAGGTTAATATCTTTAAAGAAAAGAGTTTTAGTTGATGTAACTAATAAAGGGTAAACCCCAGCAGTTGAACCTGCACCAATAGCTAGGCCACCTATTAATTGAGTAAGTTGACCATATTGAGTTCCATTGTCTTTTAAGAATATATCACCACCGTCTGCATCAATTGTAATGTCTCCAGCTGAGTCAATAGTTAAGTCACCAGTTCCATTATTAATTCTACCATTTGCACCATTATGAAAAATTTGCATATCATTATCAGCACCAAGTTGTATTTGAGCTGCATCATTGGCGAGTGCAAGAGATGTTCCATTTAATAATTGTAATGATTGAGGACCTAATCTCATACTGATGTTATTAGCACCAGCTTTCTTGGTCATAAACTCTATGATACCATCTTCTGTAGTATCACTTGCGTCTGATATTTTACCTGTAATTTTTGAGTATAGAACATTTTGATCGTTATCGTTTTCACCAGTAAATTTAATCTGTCCTAAGTAATCTGCATCTGCTGGTGAAGCTGAGTCTCTATTAAACTCAAGTATTGGACTTGCCAGATTACTATTTTCTGTACAATTTAATAATAGTGAAGCTGTTCCATCAATAGCATTATTTGTAATTTCTACTTGACCTGTTGCGGCTACTCTAAAGTAATGTCCACTTCCGTTTTCTGCTCTGATTGCATAACCACTATCTTGTCTAATATCTAGTTTAGCGGCAGCACTTGTGTTACCTATACAAAGGTTACCTCCACTGTCTATCCTAGCCTTTTCATTACCGCCTGATTGAAATAATAAAATACCTGTATTTCTAGCATTTAAAGTTAAGCTATTTGCAATGTTATCAATTACATCATAGACTCTTAGATTACCATCCGCCTCAAGTAACATACGTTCTGTACCAGCTGTATCAAATCTGATTGTATCATCATCTGTACCTTCTTCTACTTGTATTTTTGTATCAGCATCCGCATCAGTTAAAGAAGCAGATGAACCACCTCCTCCACTATCATCTGCAAAAGATAATACTCCAGAACCATTTGTTTTTAATACCTGGCCTGCTGTACCATCTGCTGTTGGGAATGTATATGCTTCGTTAAATGTAACAGCACCTGCACTAGATATTTTAAATCTTAAATTAGGAGTAGAATCATAAACCAATAATGAATTCGCTGAATCAGCTCCTATAAAACCTCTGTTACTTCCTTGAGTTTTTAATAATATAAGAGCAGGTGAACCATCTGTTCTATCTAGAGAAACAGGGTGAATAGCATCTACTACATGTAATTTTGTTGTCGGTGAACTTGTTCCAATACCTACTCTGCCAAGGGCGTTAATTCTTAAACGTGAAGTACCATCATTGCTTATATCAAAAGAATTAGTTGAGCCATAGGGTCTTCCTATGAAGAAATCTTCGTTATCAGATTCATCGTAAATAGTAAAACCTGCTTTTCTATAAAAAGGAGCTTTTACAGAAACACCTGCGATAAGACTGCTTATAGTGTTGTTTGTGCCTTCAACTAAAAGCTCTGAGCCAGTTCCTGAAATGTGTAAGTCTTTACTAGGCGAACTCGTGCCGATACCTACGTTGCCAGTTGGTAAAATCTGTAAGTCAGCATTTGCTGTAATCTTCAGGTCAATACCATCAGTACCAATAGTCCCTGTTGAACCATTGTTATACTTAAAGTTCATAAAACCTGTACCAGTAGTGTTAACTGTTATATCACCACCAGTAACATCAAGCTTTGAATCTGGGTGTGTGGTGCCTATGCCAAGGTTGCCTGATGTATCAATCCTTACTTTTTCATTACCACCTGTATGAAATTTCATTGGTTTAGTTGAATCATCAGTAGTTATAGTTGCACTTGATGTACCATGACCAATTTTTAATGTTTGCATTAATGCTGCGCCACCTGGTATAAAGAGCTCTGCTGCAGTATTTACCGTACCTGAACCACTACCAACATGTAATGTGGCTAATGGTGAACTCGTGCCTATGCCGACGTTGCCTAAATGGTTTATAACCATTCTATCAGTAGATGTTGTTTGGAATTTAAAAGCACCACCAGATGAGGATGCATTTAATATAATCCCCGCACCAACTAAACTATTACTTTCAAATGTTTTTACAGCCAAATACCTTGAAGCATGTCCACCGCTTATTCTTACAGCATCTGATGTATCACTGCCATTTGCAACATGAAGTTTTGTAGCGGGAGCATTTGTTCCAATACCAACTTTGCCATTAGGAAACGCAGATACATTACTACCGTTTGTATTATTTTGTAATTCAAATAATACTGTGCTATCATCATGCCCTCTAAATCTTAGGTAGTCTCCATCTTTTCTAATATAATGAGTTTCTGAGCCAGTTCTTTCAAACTTAATATCTACTCTTGAAGCATCTTCTAAATGTAATTTTACATCTGGTGAAGTGGTTCCTATACCAAGGTTTCCAGCATTGGATTTAAACATTTGGATAGCACCAGCTGAATTAGAGAATTGCAGGCCATATGTCGATGTTGATTGATAGGTATTTGATAATACTCTATCGTTAGTTCGAATTTTACCATCTACATCTAACGCATCAACAGGACTAGTTGTATTAATACCTACACGGTTATTAGAACTATCTATGTGTAAGATAGTATTATCTACTGCTGTGATTATTGTGTTATCGGATTTTTTGAAATAAAGCGCACCGTCCATGGTGTTCATGGCCATTTCGCCATCGCTTAAATTTGAATGTGTTGGTATAGCGTTTGCTGTATTAGAACGCCTAAGTCTAATGTCTGTCTTCTGGGCCAATTTTGGCTTCTCCTATCAATCTCTATATAGAGTTTATTTAATTTTTACCCTGTATATACAGGTTATATAATTTTATTTATATTAGTAGGTTCCGCCGTCAATAACATTACTGAATGCAGGAACTCCACCAGCCGTTGCTGTTTGTAATAAAGCACCTACTTGAGTTGAAGCAGCTGTAACATCTAGTGCACTAGTACCATCACCATATACAACACCATTGTTTGTAAATGAAACAACTCCAGTACCACCTTCTGCAACTGCAAGAGCTGTACCTAATGTTAATGCTCCGGATACATCTAAGCTACCATTTAAATCAACAGTATCATTAATTACTGTAGTGCCACCAGCTGAATCAATTGTTAAGTTACCTGATGATGTTGTAATTGTACCATCAGCACTTATACCTAAATTTAAATTACCTGCCTGGACTCCACCAAATTGAGCATCACCCCACGGTGCATCTAAATCATCATCGTCAGTTGTAATTACTTTCTTAAATACGAACCTTTCAGTTCCAGCATTTGATGCTCCACCATCGAAACCAAAGAAACCTTGTTTTACTGTACTTGACGCAGCATCATAGTATTTAAATTTAATACCTCTGTCTAATCCATCATCTGAATTAGTGCCATCACCGAGTACTTGGACTGGATCATCAATTGTTATTTCACTTGAATTAACTGATGTTGTTGTACCATTAACTGTTAGGTTACCAGTTATAACTGTATTCGCACCAACATTTAAATCACCAGTAACTGTAAGGTCATCACCTATTGTGACATCATCTGGTAAAGCAAGAGTAACTGTTACATCTGTACCTGACTTAGCTACAGTTGTAGAGATTTCATTTGCTGTACCAACGATTCTTAAATCATCTGTTAAGAGATCAACATCACCGGTTCCTGAATCACCATCGACTGTTAAAGCAGTGGCTACGTTTGCAACACCAGCTGCAGTTAATCGACCTTGAGCATCTACTGTGAAAGTAGGTATTTGAGTAGTAGAACCATAAGACCCTGCTGTGACTGCTGTATTGTCTAGGTTAACTGTTAATGTACTTGTGCCATCAACAGCAACTGTTGTTAATCCTGTTCCGCCTGCGATATCAAGTGTTTCACTATCAAGGTCAAGAGCAATAGTACCACTATCACCTCTTAAATCTAAATCTTGAGCTGTAATGTTTGTATCTACATATGTCTTAACTGCAAGTGCGGATGGTATTTGAGCATTTGATGCACCTGATAAAGTTGTATTTGTATTGACACTTGTTAGTACTTGTCCTGTTCCGCCATCACTATCAACTCTTAAACTTGCTACATTAATAGCATCAACATGACTATTCCCATTTACTATGATTGCGCTGTTTGCTGTTAGAGTACCTTTTGTATGATCCAACATTTCGGTGAAATATACACCACCGATTACTTCCTGTGCGCCAGCTATTCCACTGCCATCTTCTGCTCCGGTACCGATATATAATCTATCACCACCTGTTACACTTCCATGGGCTGCATATGAATATGCCATCTCCCCTTGTCGAAGTATTCTATTTCCACCGCTTAGTGGTACACCGGTACTATCCGATGATAAAATTTTGATTCTTGTCTTTTGTGCCATCTCTAAAATGCTCCTCCGCCGATTATTAGATTCTCATTTTCCAATTCGTTTTTATTCTCATATTGATTAGTAGTACCATTATACATTAACATTGCTCCGTCTGATTTATTTGCAGTATTTACATCTGCTAAATCTCCAAGACTTAAATTCAACGCATTAAGTTTAACAGTAGAAGCTACAATTTCTTTTTTACCATGAACTGTAGTTTTAATATTATTCTGTTGTCTAACTGAACCTTTAATCGCCATTATGCTCTCGTTACTCCAGGCGTTATTTCAATCTGACCTTCAACTATTCGTGTAACTTCTGCAGTAGATGTTTTTGTAATCTCTACATCATACACATATCTTCCAGCTTTTAACGCATTAGTTTGCGTAGCAGATAAAGATATATTTACAACACCTCCAGAAACATTACTAACACTCGCTGTAAAATCTGTTTTAGTAGATGATGAATAAGTTTTCCTTATCTGTCCAGCTACTGTATATCCTGTGAGATTTAATATATCATCATCAGAATCTTTAACATCAATGTCTACACTAAATGTTGACCCTTGGTCTATTGTTAAGTTTGAAATAATTGCCATTCTATAATTCCTTAACTATTACTATTTATACTTTTGAGTTTTTCAACCTCAGCCTTTAACTCAATATTTTGTTCTTTTAATTCTTTTATTGCTTCAATAAACAGAGCAGATAGTTGGTTATAATCTACAACCTTATGTGTATCTCCTGTATTTAAACTCTCAACTTCATTTACTGCACTAGGTAATACTTCTTCAACGTTTTGAGCAATAACACCTGCGGATGATCCTCTATCTTTATCTTTCCAATCAAAGGTAACACCATCTAATTTACATACAAGCTCTAATGCGTTATCAACTTTTTGTATATTATCTTTAAGTTTTCTATCAGATGCAGTAGTTGTTGAGAAAGCTATAATATCGTTATCAGCATGTAATGTACCACCATCTAAGAATCTGAAATCTACAACACTATCAAAGATGAAATCCACATAACCGCCATTGGCCATATCTATATAATTATTACTATTTGTACCACCGATGAAATCTACATCTGATCTTAAATCATTTTCAACACTGAATGTTGTACCACTTAAATCTAATCCTGTTCCTGCACTGTATGTTGTATTTGTTGCATCTATTGTTAATGTATCACCACTTGAAGATAAGTTTATATTACTACCTTCTTTAAAAGTAAATGTGTCTTGTTGGTTATCAGCTGTAATAGTACTTATTAAATTACCATTATTTTCAACTAAAGTAAATGTAGAGAATGCTAAGAAACTATTATTTAATGAAGCTTGTATACTTCTAGCATTTGCACTACCTGTAATTCTTAAATTAATATAAGCTGTATCAGATAAGTTAAGTGTTTCGTTATTACCTATAACTTCTGTAGCTGATGCAGCATCAGTAAGAGTCCATGAACTCATAGTACCTGCACCAATTAAGCTTCTCACTTCAGCATCTGAAATACCAGTGTTAAGTGAAGGGCTTGAACCATTACTTGTAATTGCAGGTGTACCTGTATCAGAAACTAATCCGTTTAATGTTGTTACTTGAGCCGCGGTCATTACACCGGCAGCAGATGCTGTTGCACCACTTACTGTTGTATTAGTACCATCACTTGATGTAATAGTTACTGTTGTTGTATTACTACTGTTTCCTAAGTTTGTTGCTACGTTTGTACTAGCTGCATTTAAGACACCACCAGCTGTAATAGATAAATTAGTTCCTATATCTAACCATTCAAACTTCTGAGCTGAATCATCCCAATATGCTATTCTATCATCATCAGGATCTGTTAAATCTTCAAATCCTAAATGGTCTAAATTAATTGTTTGGTTATGTGCACCAGATGTTGTTGTTACATTACCTGATAACCCTTCACCAGCTGTAATAGTAATACTTGTAATATCACCATTATTAGTTGTATATCCCTTTCCTTCAATTCTATCATCAATTGCTTTTGCAGTCATTAATACTGTATCTGAATCACTGAATGATTCTGAACTTAGTTGAATAGCAGAACCTGCAAAATCACTAACTGCCAAGTCAGGTAATCTTGCTGAAGCTAATGTACCTGAACTTATATTACTTGCATTAAGATTAGAACTAGATGTTAGTTTACCATTTAATTGTGTTTGTATATTACTTGTGACACCATCTAAATAATCAAATTCAGCAGATGTAACTCCTGTAGCTCTTAAATCTTTTGCATAATTAAGGTCAGCTACAACACCTGTAAATCCATTAAGTTTATTTAGTTCAGTTGCAGAAGATGTAATACTTAAATCACTGAGATTTGAAACTGTTCCTGTGTTATTAGTAAATCCTGTTGCTGTATTATCAAATGCACTTAAGTTAACATTTGAGAAAGCAATCTTTTTCTGTGCTCCGTTATCGATATAAACAAGATGATCAGTCCCTGCAACATCTGCAGTTTCTAAATTAAGCTCTGTTAAATCAACATCGATTTGTCCAGATGTAATATCAATTAAATTACCAGCTGAGAATTTACCTCTGACATCTGCAGTAGATAATTGAGTATTTGTATCTGTTGAAGCAATAGTAATTGTATCACCACTTTCAGTAATTGTAATATTACTACCAGCGGCTAATGTAATATCATCAGTAACACCGGGATCATCACCTGTTGATGTCAATCTAATGATTGCATTATTTCCACTATCTACTGTATTAATTACATATTTTGTATTTGTATCTGTTGTCGAAATTGTTGAATATTGGTGACCACCTGATTGATATATAATAGCTTTACCATCAGAGGCTGTTCCACCAACTATCATTTCGCTTGGCCCTACTGTATTTGCACCAATATCTGTTGCAATAGATGCACCTGCAGTTAAATCACTACTTACTGTACCTGTCACATCTCCTGTAAGAGCGAATGTTCTTACACTTGATAGTTTGGTTGCTGTATCAGCGTTCCCGGTTACATTACCTGTAACATTACCAGTTACATTACCTGTTATGTTTGATGTAATAGTTGAAGGTAGTCTGGCATCATTAATTGTTCCACTTGAAATATTAGAAGCATTTAATGATGTTAGGTTTGTACCAACTCCATTAAATCCAACCGATGAATGGAATTCTTTATTTGCTGTTAATCTTGTATTAGTATTATCCCATAGGATTGTTGGTTTACTTGCTGATGCACCAAACTCTAATCCAGCACCATTTGTTGCAAGAAGAGTAGTTGCGTTTTTAGCAAATCGTACTGTTGAATCTTCAATGTCTAGATTTGCAGTATTGATTGTTGTGGTTGTTCCACTTACTGTTAAGTCACCGGCAATAGTTACATCATTCGGTAATCCTATTGTTATAGTACCTGAACCTTCAGTAACTGTAACTTCATTATTCGTTCCACTAAATGTTAGTGTATCATTTAAAGCAATGTCAGTTGTATTTGTACCATCACTTACTGTAAAATGATCATGTTGCAATTTAGCATTTGTTACTGCACTGTTTGCAATCTTAGCTGTAGTTACTGCTGAAGCCGCAATCTTACCTGTTGTAACTCCAAGGTTATTAATTTTTGCAGTAGTAATCCCTGAATCTTTAACTCTTAAATTACCTGAAGCAATTTCAATAGTACTATTATCTACATTAATACCAAAGTCATATCTGTTATTAGTATCATCAAATGAAACACTAATACCAGTTTCTGCACCTGATATTAAATTCCTAGCATTTTCAAATGTTACTAGTGATGATGTTATACTTCCGCCATCATCAGATGGATTTGGATATACAACTTCCCAACCTAATGCTTGGTCAGATATACCTTCGTTCCATCTAAGTTGAGAATCAGCTGAACCACTACTTACACTAGAAATAGTTTCACGATTTACTCTAAGTCCTTGTTGATTTGAATCTACATCTAATTCAATAAATGCTGTATTAAATTGTAGAGTACTTCCACCTCCACCAAGTGTTAGTGTTGCACTTGATAAATCAAGTACAGTACCTGATGCAAATGTCATTGTATTACCACTACCAGTGAATGATAAGTCAGAATTGATTGTTTGAGCACCACCAGATGTCAAACTTAACTTACCAGTTTGTAAATTACCAATGTCTGTATCATTAGAATTTATTTCACCATGTAATTCTGATATTGCACCACTTACTGTAGATGCAGTTGTACCCATGGCTCCAGCTGTAATTGTACCAAGCTTAGTATTGATTGTTCCTATATTAGTTTGTGTTGTATCTACTTCATCTTCTACGGAATTAATAGCATTCACAATAGAACTATTAACTGATGTTGTTAAACTACCAAGTGAACCAATTGCTGTGTTTATATTTGCAATGTCTGTATCATTACTTGCTATATTACCTGCATTGGTATTAATCTCACCGTGTAATTCGTTTATAGCACTTGTAATATTACTAGCTGTAGTGCCCATATTAGCAGCACTCACATTACCAACTTCTGTATGTAATTGATTAAGAGCACCTGATATTGTTGATGATAGTGTACTATAAGATGTAGTACCTATGTCAGAGTTAATTGCATTTATAGCCGCAGTAACATTTCCTAATCCACTTGCAGGTCCACCTGCAGGATATGAGTTAGCACCAACTTCTGTTTGTAATTCGTTAAGCGCAGCAACTAGATTACTATCATTTGTAAATGTATTATTTAGCGCAGCAATGTCACCAAGCTCTGTATGTAATTCGTTTAATGATCCTAATACATGTTGTGATGAAGTATCAAGAGAACCTATAGATAATGTACCAGCAATTACTGTATTACCTGTAGCTGATGCAACTGTGAATTTATTAGTATTAATATCAAAGTTGCCATCAATTCCAGTAGCTCCAGCTACTCCTAATGAAGCTAAAGTTGTAGCGCCTGCACCTAATGTTGAGCCTACTACCATAGTACCTGATACATTTGCATTTGCATTTATATCTACTGTGCTACCATTTACTGTTAAGTTACCAGTGATTGTTTCGTTTCCGCCAACAGTGGTATTTCCGCCTACTGCTAAATTGCCAGATATATCTCCTGCACCATCTATATCTAATGAATCTGCTTCTACCTCACCAATGATATTTACGCCACCAGCAACTGTAGTTAGTTTCGCACTACCATTATACATTAATGATGTTCCGAATTGAGTCATTTGTGCCATGTTGACTGAACTACCGGTGTGTACAAATGATATACCTAACCCATTAGTTCTAATATTAAAGTTACCAGTACCGTCTTCGTCTATATAACTATCAGAGCCATCATGATAAATTTTTAAATCTGAACCTGCACCAAAGATAGCTTGTCCTGAGTCTGGTAATTTAATATCGTGATTAAAGATTGCTGTACCACCATCTGACATATCAAGTTGAAGTGCTGTAACATCAACTCCATTATCTTTACCATTTAATTGAATATCTTTATCGTTAACTTCTGAAATTATAAGTAAATCACCACTACTATTTGATATCTTACCAAATGTAGTTGCGCCATCTGCAAATGTTACATCACCATCATCAGCATTGAGTTCTAAATCTCCACCAATATCTATTGTAAAACTTGCAGGAGCAATAATTTTTTTAGCAGATGCATCAAAGACTGCTTCTATTTCATTAACAGCTCCAGTTAAATCAGTTGCTGAAGTATTTAAACTTAGTGAACCAACTTCAGTATGTAATTGACTTAATGCTCCAGTAATAGTATTATTGCCTGATGCAATACTATTAATATTAATATTACCTATTTGTGTTTCATGTTCTGCTATTGCTGTACTTACTGTTGAAGCAGTAGTACCCATAGCTCCTGAAGTGATAGTACCTAGTTCAGCATCGTGTTCGTTTATCGCACCTTGAAGCGTTGTTGCTGTAGTGGTTAAACTTTCTACTGAACCTACATCACCTTGTAATTCATTTAGTGCATCAATTAAATTTGCACTAAATATTTTAATGTCATCATTTGCTGCAGCCGGAGTATTAAGTTCGATGGCATTTCCGTAAGCTGTGTCATATGAGACAAGTGAACCTGAGAATTTTGCAACTGCAATTGCAGTGCTGTTATCAGGGAACCTTAAAACTGTAGAAGCACTAAAGGAACCCGTAGTTGATTTAAATAATAATTGTGTAGCTGATGCGTGTAATACTGTACCACTAAATCCACCTGATTGATTTAAGACAGTACCTTCAGTTACTTCTGAAACATCTGGCGCACCAGTAAGATTTAATTTAGCCGCTAGTGTTGCAACATGAAAACCTCCAGCACTTAAGTCTTGATTTAATTCTACATTGTTTTTATATACTCTTACTACACCAACTGAGAATCCTTCTGAATGTAATCTATCATGATTAGCAGCTGCTATAGTATTTGAACTATTATCTGTTATATTTTGTGCACTATTATATACACCACTTGTATTTGTTAAAAGAATCTTTTCGGTTGTACTTGAAACTACTGTTGCACTAAATCCACCACTTTGTGATACGGTTGCACCTGCACCAAATCCTGTCAATGAAGAAACATCATTTAAGATTAAATACCCAGCTGTATTATCTAGAGATTCTTCTGGTTTAATTTCAAATCTAATTGTTTTAGAGTTATCATCATTTCCAAAAAATCTCAATGACCCTGCAGATACATCTACTAAGTTATAAACCTTATCTGCAAACTGACCACCTAGTTGTTCATTATCACCTAAGTGTAAAGATATCTCATTAGACTTCTGCCTAAATTGTTCTAGGGTATTACTTTTTAAAATTCTTGTTTCTTTATTAGCTGCCATTATTTTTTACTCAATCCTTTTACTAGTTTCTTTAATTCATCTATGTCTTTTTGCATTTGTTCAATTTGAATATCCTTTTCCTGTAGTATTTTCTTTTGAACTCTTCGTGCTTCAAATACTGTACTATTAGTATTTATAATAGCTTTAGTATTTGTATCTTTTACAAATCCGTCTAATTCTTTTATTTTTTTCTTAGCCATATTTATCCTACGTAGCACATATTGCTCTGAAGTCCTTAATCCTTGGTACTAAACTCGAGTTAGTAGACATAAGAACTACCTTAAATTGAATAGTACTAAAACTCTTATTACTTAATGTAGATTCTATAACGTCATATCTAATTTCACTAAACCCACCTTCATTTACTGGAATAGGATCAGTAGGTGTTGCTTCTATAAATGCTTTATCATTTATATCTCCACTTTCACCACCTTCTAAAATTCTATAGAATAGTTTTATATCTCCAGCACCAGGTTTATTAGCATCAAAGAAGACTGTAAATGAATCTGCTTCTTCTGCCAACTCTACCTTTCTTGTAATATATCTGCATAACTCTGTACCGCCTCTTGCTGATGTTTCTACTACACTACTTGACTTACCAACAATATTTTGTATTGTATGTAATGATAATCTGTTCATATCAATTACAGGAGACAGTGCTTCATTAGTAGAAGTCATTGTTGCTGTAATCTCTACTGACCCAGCAGAAAGGTTTGAAATATTACTTTCATTTAGTGGTGATGCAATTAATTTTGGAGCATTAAAGAAATAGTTTCTATTCGGTAACATTGCAAATGCATCTGATGCACTAGCACCACCATAAGCAGCCTCTGAACCATCAACACTTGTACCATTAACCATTCTAGTAGAAAATGTAACCTGTGTTTCTGGTAATTGAATGTTTTCAATTACTGGGTACATTACGTTAACTAATCTATTCTCACTTGCTGTTACAGTTGTTCCTCCACCTGCACCAGTAGCTGATGCTGTATCACTATTCTTTGCAGTAATAGTATAACTGTTATGTGTTACATTACTAATAGCAAAGTTACCTTCTAGATTAGCATGTGCTATACCATTTACGTCTGAACTTCCACTTAATGCTAATGTTACATCTGCACCAGTTTCATACATACCATGATTAGGATGGTTAACTGTTACTACAGCACTACTATTTGTTGTTGTAAATGGATTACTTGGTAACTGTCTTACAGGTACTGCATCATTTATAAATGTTATTGTATTTGTTTGTCCTGTCTTGAACGATGCTCTATGTAATTTAAATTTTAAATCTTTACTTTGTTCTGGAGTCCATGTTGAAGCATTTTGAGAACTAAAGAATACACCATTATATGGTTGTTTTGCAATAGTAAAGTTAGTAGTTGTTAAATCTTGTCCACCCATTTCAGCAACATATACTTCATAGTTATCACACTGAGATGTAATCACTACTGCGTATTCTGTATCTTGTGATAGATAAACTGGATAATCAAATGCAAAGTTAGTTGCTACATTAGCATTTCCTAAACCACTATTTGCACTAGGATCAGATGGTAAGTTAACTGAACTTGGATATAATATCTTATCGGCTCCAGGAACAATCTTCTGAGTAGGTATACCATTTTCAACAGATCTTATACTAACTCTCACAGGAATGTTTGCATCCTTTGTTCTAAAGAATAAATCAACGGACTTAACAAATATTCCACCATCTTTATCAACTAAGAATGTTTCTGCTAATGGATCGATCCATGTAGTTGTTTCTGTTTCTCTATCTTCTACTAATTCTGTTTGAACCAATCTTGGTACTTTAGTTGATATAATTGTTTCTTCGGATGTTTGAATTAATCCTTGTGCTGCATATTGTGCTTCAGCAAATGTTGTTTCTGTATTTTTATTATTAAAAGAGCTATCTGATAATCTGAACTCTCTTGTACCAGTTGCAAATTTCAATGCATCATTCCTTGGTATTACAAAAGATCCTTCTACTACACCAGCTGCATTAGTTGTTAAAACACCCGATGTTGATGGGTGAGATGTTTCACCTTCATGAGTTACTACATTTGTTTGATCAGAGAATTCATACGGATTAGAATTACTAAATGTTTCTTCTCTTACAAAACTAGATACATCTACACCATCAAAGAATGGATATACTCTAGTGTTAGGTCTCATTAACTGAGCCTTAAAGTTTATTTCTCTTGATCTGATAAATGGTACAAAGTTAATTTCAACAACTCTTTGACCTGTTGACCTTTCTACTGTATCGAATGTTAATTCTGTATTAAGCCCAGTCCTAGATTGATGTTGTGTTTCAGTTATTGTTCTTGCGTTTCTATTAAAGTTACCAAAACGTCTCCACCATATTTGTTCGTCTTCAATATCTCTAACACCTCTTTCGTTTATTTCAGATCCTGTCCAATTTGTTTGCCACTCGTTCCACACTGTACCAAGAATACCAAGCTCTTCAGCCATTTCTCTAAATTGATCAAATGAATCTGAATCATCTACAATGATTTGTGGTCTTACATCTGTTTCTTTCCATTCGTCAGAATCTGGAGAAAGCTCTATCATACCACCCCATGTAAATACATTATAAGGGTTTACATTAGAAGCGAATGATGAGTATGGTTGGTCAACAAATACTTTATCAGTACTTTCCATTTCCATAGTTACTATAGAAGCATTCTTAACACAATTACCTGAGTCACCAGTCTTTCTTATTAAGTTAACATTTCTTTCATCAAACTGCGGTCTTAATATTCCATTTGTTTTATCAATTGAAGCTGCATAGTCAGGATTAGATACATCAGCAATACCATGCCCTCTAAATCCATCTACTATGAATCCATTTTTTAATCTTGGATTACTACCTTCAAATAATTGTACATCAGCAGCTGATTGTTCTAATAAAGATAAAGATGTATAATACTCTAGGTTTTTAATTCTTTTATCAAGATGACCGATATCTTTCATTGTGTATCTTCTATTATCGATAATCTCAGGTTTTAATTCTTTAAGATCAAATATATATGGTCCAAGTTTTAAATCGTATATGCCCATACTATCGTTTGGTGTTTGTGGCGCTTTAGGATTTAAATCTGATATACCTTTTTCAATTTTATAATCGCCTTCTCTAGTTACATATAGTTTATCAATCCTTGGCATAAAGTGAGTAAGCTCAGAAGTTGTAGCTGAGTTAGGTTTAGGTGGCCTAGCATTTCTACCACCAGTACTTGTAAAGTCATTGGCTGCATTTGCCTTTCTTGGTCTAAAGTCAATCGCATCTCTTAATTTAATTGGACCGTATGAAGAATTAAATGTTGGTATTTCATCATATGTAGTATTAGTATCATTCCTATAAGAGTTTACAGTAAAGTAATCTCCTGTACCATGTTGCCAATATTTAAATGCTACTGTAATTGTTCCTGGGTCTGCAAATCCAGGTTTAAGAATAATTCTACCTACATCATAGAAATTATCTCTTTGACCGTTATCTACTGTAAACCTATCTGTAATGATTGTATTGTTAGAATCTTTAACTTCTGTTAATTCTGCGATGTCAGCTTTGCCTAAATTATATATTCCATTTGTAAGAGAACCACTTTGTCCAGTGATTGTTAATTTTGCTTTAGTGTTAGGTTCTAGGTTAACTTGAACGTCTGCCATTACTTTTAATCTAGCAGAACCTGGAGTAACACCACTTACATCTGTAAATGTTAAACTTGTTGCACCGTCTGTACCTGTTATAGTTGGTGTCACATCAATTACACCCGTACCCAATGAAGCTGTAATACTTGAAACATTTACAAAGGTTTCATTAACAGTATCGTTAACTGCAACTATAGCAGAAGAATTTACTTCGAATCTTTGTTTTACTATATATGATATTGAATAAGCTTCTGTTTCTGTACCACTATTCATTGTCTTTAATGTATGAACAGCTTCTGCAGGAAGTTTAAATACTAATCCATTATTACCTACATCAAATAAATTACCAGCACTTGATAAATCACCAATAAAGTTTTGAGTTGTTCCTGATTGGTCTACTGAAAGAACAGAACTAAATACATTTGACCCAGTCATATTAATATCAAATATATAGAGTCTTAATTCTCCACTTACATATTCTAAAGCTCTAGCTCTTGCAGTACCTATAACACTACCACCCTGTCCAGTAGCACTATGTAAATTCAATGTATTAAATGTATTTACATCCGGCATACCTTTTACAGTACTTGCATTTAATTTAATATAGTTACCTACTGGTAAACTTGTTGTTGCAGTATTGATTGTATGTTTGTCTGCAGAACTCCTTGGCTTTTCTACTGTAACTGGTCTAATGATATTTGTTTTAACTCTGTTACCTTTTACATATGCTGTATTACCTTCAACTAATACAACGAGTCTATCATTACCAAATGTTGTGGCAGCTGAAGTATTTCCAGCATCACCATCTGAAATAATTTGTGCAGTAGTTTTATATCCGTTATTTGTTCCTGTGTTTAAATATTCTTTAACTGTAATCTGATATGGCTCAACACTATAATCTCCACTCTCTTCAAATGTTCTTAAGGCTAACCTTTGTGTTAATTCTGTATCAAGAGTTTTATCTGTTTCATCGATAAATGCTAGGCCATCTTTAACTGTTAATAAAGTAACATAAGAAGCTTCACCTAAACTAGCATTTGCTCTTGTTACCAAACCAGCAGGGTCAGCCTCTGTAATAGCTTGCTTAATTAATGTTGTACCAATTTTATATCTTTGTGCACCAGGCGCAGCCTCATTTGGAGTACCAGATGCATTATCTAATAATGAAGTATCAGTAGTAGAACTAATAATTTCTTCTACAACTTTAAGTGCAACTATATAATCATTATGTGTTTGGTACTTATCTAGTATTAATGATTGACCTTGAACATATACAAAATTACCTGCTATAAAGTATACACCTTCTTCAATGTTTACTATAACACCTTTACCTGTTGGTGTATCTGAAGTTGGTTTTACTTTACCATATAATACTGTACCAGTCGTTGTTCTAATTTCTTCAGCTTGTGTAAATGTTGATGTTGTATTATTAGTACCTGAATTTATATATTTAATATAAAGAGTTGCAGGGTCACTACCCGATGCAGCTTCAACAGCTTGGACAGTGGCTTGAACTCCAGATGTATCACCTAGGATTGTTTTACCAACATAGTTAGCCAAATCAGTATCTGTATTTTGAGAACCTTGTGAGCTATGAGTAAAAGATGATTCTAATTTTAAAAATTCGTATTCATTATTTAAAGTTACTTTACCATCGACAACTCTTGAACCATCTTTAAAATTATATTGGCCAAACCTATCTAGCTGAGCTTGTAATAAAGTTTGTAATTGAGTTAACTCTCTTGCTTGGACAGCATGTCCTGGTCTAAATAATACACGATGAAAGTTTTTTGATTCGACAAAATCGTCAAACCCTCCGGTCACATCGCTTTTATGATATATGTTTGTCGTTGCCATAAATATTTCCTATTATTATTAAAATTCTATAATAACTTTAATGTCTTCAATTTGTGTTGCACTTCTACTAATCGGTGATCTATGTTCTAAGAATAACAATTCTCCAGACCTTCTATCAACACCTGTTCCTGATACAACATTTGCATTAGATGATTCTAATACTAAAGCTGTAGTCGAGGTTTGTCCTGTAATAGTTTCGCCATTATCAAATGGTTCAAATCCTGTTTTATCGTTCTGATGATAATACACAATGCCGTTTGTTGTATCTACTTCAGTTACAAATGCAGTTGGTGTGTTACCACTTCCACCGACAATAACTTCATCTACTTGTAAGTTAGCTATTGTACCAGATGACACATCTAAACCATTCATTGGTTTAATAACATCTGCAGTAGCTGCAGCACCACCATAAGCAGCTGCATTATGTACTTGTGGATCTTTTAGTAATAGAACTTGTCTGAAATCATTACCTGTAGTAATATCATCACCTGATGAGTTATCAAGTTTAGCATTTAATGATATAAAGAAAGAACCTAATTCTCTAATAGGGTCTACACCATGACCTTGCTTAGGTGATATAACTGCTCTAGCTTGAGCAACTGTATCTGGAGTACCACCTGAGAAACTAATCTTGGCTACTCTATAATCTGTTCCTTTATCTGTTAAAGCAATTGCTGATACAGTTTGAGATCCACCCGACCCAGCCATTGTTACTTGAGCTGCTATAACAGTTGCACCACTTCCGTCTCCAGAAATAGTAACTGTTGGTTTACTATCATATCCAGTACCGTTTCCTGTAACTACAATCCTTTCAAGACCACCAGCTTTTGCGTGGTCTCTTGATGCTTTCTGATTTAAATATTGAGCATAGTCTGCTTCTGATAACGCACTTTCTGCAGCAGCATCATTTGCATATGCTAGGGAAACTGTCTTAACAGGCATATATGATGTTGTGAGAAACTTCTCAGAATCTGCAGTAGATATGGTATACATATACTTCCAGATATATCCATCAGACTCTGCTGTTGGAGCTGTAAGTGTTTGTACTGGTTGAATTGTAGATGCATTACTTGGAGCAAAGATACATTTGTATACTTTAAACTCTGATGTTAATACATAGAATTTTTTATCGAAGATATTAGGATCTGCTGAATCCCAATCATCGTATGTTGTTCCTGATGCCCAGTCATACCTGGTTACTACATGTGATATGTCACTTGCTGCGACTTTCTTTAATGCAAGTAGGTTAGCTCTTGCCTGACCCTCATCGTCCAAATGATCATTTGGTAGATATGATGGTGAGACAGGATCATCTGTAACGTCTGATGTAGAGTTAGACCATGCGTCTGCTTTACCTATACCAACGTATACTTTATCCGTACCTACATCTGCCTTAAAGTTTTCTGCGTTTAAAACTCTAAAATTTGATGTTACTATTGCTGCCATAATTGTTTCCCTTCTTATTCAATGTCTATAAAAGTAGACGTGTTATATTTATTTATATTAGTTGAGTCTATAGTTTGAAGAGTATTGCTCCCTAAAAACTCAATTGTTTGGTTACTATCAAACAATCTAGACGATGTGAAGAAGTTACTTGTACCTCTTCTTTGTTTATATCCATTATTTATAATGGTTCTAAAATTACTATTTCTTAACTTAACTTCATGAGCTGGTAATTGTTTAGTGTTACCAGTTGATTCCTGAGAGACAGTCCAGTTTTGTCCTGAACTCAATTCTCCTATTGTTAATAATCCACCATTAAATAATGTTCTTGCTCTAACAGAACCTGGTCCTGTTGGATTTGTTTGTTTACCAGAATATGGTTTTTGTTCTGCATGATTTAATTGAAGTAATATAGTTTCAGGAGTTTCTTTAACTCTATTCTCATTCATTGATGAACTATTGATTCTTAACTTAGGATCTCTAATATACCCATGTCCTACATTAGTTATATTAACTGCAGATATTTCGCCTTCAGAATCTAAAGTGAATGTACCAGTTGCTTGAACATTAGTTGTTAATAGATCACCATTTGAATCTTTTGATGTTGGTGCATCTATTACAATAGTAGGTGCAGATGAATATGTTTTATCTGCTCTACCTAACATTTCTAATGTTGATATCTTACCAGCATTTGTATTACTTGCTACTGAAGCGAACAGCTGAGCCCAATTACTTCCAGCGCTATTAATAGTAATACCATCTGTGTTTAATCTACCTTTGCTATCAATTGTTATACTGATGTTTGGATTTGAAGTTGTCTGACCTGTCTTAGCCACTCCATTAAAAGTAATAGCAGGGGCTGACCCATAACCATAACCTGGATTTAATATTTCTACTGCAGATACAGCTCCAGAATTATTTAGTGTTAAAGATATCTGAGCATTACGATGTATCTTAGCTTCTACATTAGGTAAGTATTGAGAAGCAAACGCTTCTATCACTAGAGGTATATCCTCTGGACCAATAGCACCTGGTTGGTTATCAGGCATCCTACTAAATAAATTAACAATAGCCGATTGTATTAACTCTAAGAATATTAAAATCTCAGAGAAGTATACAAATCCAGATGGATGTACTAATCTATCAAATGCATGTTCCCAATCAGAAACATTAACACCTGACTTAATTAAATAACTAAACTTTTGATACCTATGGCTATCATGTAGTTTAATATTATCTGATAAGAAACCTTTGTTATCTAAATATTGTCCACCTTTAGGTAAAGCAGAATTAATATCCCATGCACCAGATGATGGTATTAATGTATAGTCATATGGAAATTCAACTTCAGCACTATCATTAAATAATAATCTAAAAAATATTTCAATAGATTCTCTAGATCCTCTAAGTTTATAAAAGTCTATAATTTGTTTATAAAGATTTCTTTTGTTAACATTTATAGACCTTGGAACTGTAGCTGCTATTTCTTTTTGCATTAGTTCCAAATAATTTAAACCATTGTTATCAATATCCATTGCTTCTTCAATAGTATTCATAACATAAGATGGTCCTGGTCCTACCCAGTTAGTAACTGGAGTTACTAATGTAGCTATCTGACCTTCATACTTTGGAGTTTCAGCTATACTATTGCCTTCAGCATCTTGAGTAGTTGTATCAGAAAGTGATATACCATTTACTGGTAGATTTTTTATAGTTAATGTTTTACCTGTTTGGTTTGTTGTACCTGCTAATGAACCTGGTAATTCGTTACCATTAGTAATCTCTACATTTAATGCGGATAGTGGAATAGTATCTATTTGATTAGTAACACTATTTAAAACGGTTAGTACACTATCAGTACCTGTAGGATCATTAAAGAATTTGTTATTCTCATTCTTAGGGTCTGCTACTCTAACTCTAATAGAACCCTCAGTAACTCTGTCTGAAAATGTTTCATTCTCTGTGAATATGAATTCGTCCATATTCATAAATGTATAATAAGCTTCTAAGAATTTCTTTAGCTTCTCATTATCATTAACAATATTCTCTGGTAGTAATTGGTCTAAACGAATATCTTCTTTAGTACCTTGAAGCGTAGAAGTATTATTTTCTAAAATGCCTGGAGAATATGTCTTTTTATATGGCATTATTTAATTCTCGATGTTGTTGTATAATCAATAGAACCTGAAGAACCACCGACTGCAATTGTATCAACCTGTGGAGTAATTATAACCTTATCGTTTATTATAGATAACAATTGATTTCTCTTTGGTGCTATATCTAAACTATTAGGCACTACTGTAATTGTAATTCCTGTAGCATCATCAGGTGTAAAAGTATTTACAAGAACTGTTCCTTTCTCTGGATCTAATTCACCAGCGTTTGGTACTACAGTAATATTATTACCATCAACTATTTTATAAACTATTACTTGACGTTTAGTATTTCCTGATATTGGAATATCACCAAAGAAGTGATCAATGCCACCAACTTTAAATGCGGTTGATGTTAAAATAAACCTTGATGATTCACCTGATAAAAAGAACGGCGCAGCAAAGGTTAATAGTTTTGAATTAATTGCATTTGCTGTTGGTATAAATGTCTGATGCATTCTTGGACGTAATGTTGAGTTAATAATTGATTGGTCAGCATTATCGATTGCCTTTGTTAATTGTGAGTATCGAAATACTCCATCAAATTTATTTAAGTTATCAAAATTATAATCTGTAATAGTATCTCTCACAACAGATTGTAAATCAACTGATGTTCTATCTGTAAGGTTTGGATTGTATTTAAAGAATACGTCTAATTCTAAATTAGTAAACTCTGGATCCACAATCTCTGGAACAATTGAAACAATATTTTTACCTTTTAATATCGTATCTGTAATTGTTGATTTCTCAGAAGCAGTTAGCGATGAAGCCAATAGTGGTTTAATAGATACATATACTTTACCATAATCTGGGGGATCATTATCTTCACCACCCCAAGTAGATATACTATCTACATTAGCAAAGTTCTTTTTAATAATAGATGCATAGTCCTCTGAAGTAACTGCTCTGTTCTGAGTAATAAATGTTAGCGGAGCGTTGAATCGAATACTCTCTGTTGTTTCTTTTTCAACTCCACCTACTGAAGCACTGACTGTTACTGGAGCATCTGCAGTAAACCCTGCAATAGAGTCAACCATTGAGAATGTTGTTGCACCATTACTTTCTGCACCACTTGTGATAACATAATCAATTGTAACAACTTCGTTATTAGTTGGCTTACGTCCCGTTACACCATCACCAAAGTATATCTCATAGAACCCTGATGGATTCTCTTGTAAATAAAATACCTTTGACCCTGAATCAACTTTATCTAAAGATTCAAATTGAGTATAGATGTCAAAGCTATTACTGTTCTCATTACTTTGTACTCTGACTCTTAATGTAGATGTATCTGCATTCACATCGGATAATTGAAACTTCTGATTCTCAATATCGTTATCTACTCTGTACTTGAGTTCTCTTAACTCACCTTCAACTAAAGTAACATTATTAAAGATATACTTTTCACCTGTATCATTCTCTGTATTATTACTCAATACAATATATTTGTATTCTTCACCATCAGGTAATACTGTTCTTAACTTAGTACCACGAGCTAATGCTAATGGATTATCAAAGTTATGACCATCACCTGCACTGCCTGTTAGGTCTACTGTTATATTAACAATAGCACGAGGCGATAAATCTGAACGAGGTATATACCCTAATAACTTCGCACGGGTAACAACATTACCTCTTATCTGAGCTGAATCCAAAAAGGATTCGTTTAAACTGTAATGAGCATTCAGCGCATTATAATGAGTATTATATGCGAGAACGTCCAAGAGTATATTTAAACCACTACCTTCAAAGTCATAACTACTAAATTCGTTTTGACGTTTGAGGAAGTTCTTTAAATTATTTTTAATATCATCGAAATCTAATTCTGTTACTTTTAAATTGGTTGCCATAATTTTACCTTAATCTTCTTAGTACTATATCAATGCTTTCTTCTATATCATTCTCTTTGATACGAAAGTTGACTACTACCTTGTATGCATTGTCGTCTCTTTTGTCTATTATCTCTATTCCTAATATATCTACCCGAGGCTCAAATCTTTTAATCACTCGCTTTATATTATCTCTCATTGAGATTTTAGTAAAGTGATCAGCAGGCTCAAACAA